>Ga0214220_1000720_pt1 | contig 9902 bp, 16 predicted proteins | sample TroBogypolimnion_5_FD_153058 | JGI IMG/M metagenome (GOLD analysis project Ga0214220, IMG submission 153058) | Freshwater microbial communities from Trout Bog Lake, WI - 31JUL2007 hypolimnion | ecosystem: Environmental > Aquatic > Freshwater > Lake > Hypolimnion/Profundal zone | place: Trout Bog... | reverse complement strand
CGCAATGGCCGCATTTCAGCAACCCTTCTACTTGGACCACATCCGATTCTTGCAGGCATTTAGGGCAGATGGCTTTCATAACTTTTTTTGCGGGGGAGCGTTCCTCCATATTTACGATGCGCGTTTTTTTCCTGTTCCCATTCCGCGTGCTTGCGCAGCGCGCCAAGGAAAAACCCCACCGTCAACTCGAACACGAGGATGGCAAGCAACCATGACATAATAGTTATTCACCGTTGCTGACTTATTCACTTGGACAGCCCATGTCTTACTGGCCGGTGCATGTTGCCAGCGAACATCATCAAAGAGGCTATGGAAAAATTATTCACGAAAGAAATTCAGATGCGGATGGTGGAGTTGCCGGCGGACGAACAGCTTTGGCTTTCCGACGAGCTTTACTTAATGGCGGAACTTTTGCGGCGGACTGCTTTGAAAAATAAGAAACGACGGATGCCTCAATATGCTTCTTACCCTCAGCGCTACTGGCGGAATTAGCCGCTTCGTTTAGCTCGGCATTAAAAGCTTTCGACTCGCGCGTGCGGTTGTCAGCGGCGGCAATGATTTGCTCCCAGTTCGGCGGCAATGAAGCGACGCCGCGCTTTTCAAAATCCGCGAGCCAGCTATCAACTAAAAACCGAATCACACCGGCGCGGTTGTTGCCAATCCGTTTTGCGGCAGCATCTAGCCGGTCGATTTTATCTTGTCCCAGCCGGACGGGAATTGGTTTGGTTTCAGCCACAACCCATTGATATACGATGCAAAAAAAACTTCAACTTTTTTCTTTACATCGTATATCATTGGTATACATTCAAGCACAGATGAAATTAAAAAAGGAACCGACCAAGCCGATCCCGGTGCGATTGACCAAGCGCTCGACTGACCGGATTGATCGTGCCGCCGGAAAGCTTTCCACGAATCGCGCTTCCATCATTCGGCTCGCCGTCGAACAACTTCTGCCCGACATCGAAGCCGGCCGCCTGATTTTGAAATGAACTCTCCTCTCACCATCGACACTGCCGGCCAGCGGGCCGAACTGGAACGCCAACAGGCGCAGACCGAAGCCGCGCTGGATTTAGTCATGCAACTCCTCTGGATCGCGCTCTTCGCGGTCGGCGTCACGCTGGCTTTCTCCCTCTAAGAATATGAGAACTATCTGCGCCCTCGCCAACAATCCTTGCCGGGACATCGTGGAAGGCAAAGGCAAGTTGCCACCGCTCGTCACGGTGCCGGTCCGGCCTTTTACCGCTGCGCCCGCCGAAGGTTCCGGGGCCGCCCCGGCGATTGATGCCGCCGCCTATTGCCGGCCCGTTCTGCGGCAGCAAGTGGTGACGTTGGAATTATCCGCCGCGTTGGAAAAGTTTCGCGCCAGCGCCCCCGGCGAATTCACCACCATGCAGGCGTTTGAATTCTGCACGGCCAATGGCTGGTTTGCCGGCCGGAATGGTTATGCCCAAGTGCGCTACCTCTTGCAGCGCATGGTGGATGAAAAAGCCGGGCTGGTGGATACCACCAACGGAGCCACCAAACGCCGCTGGCTATTTAACTGAATTATGAAAACCGCTCTTCTCATCACTTGTTCGCTCGCCGGCGGATTGGCGATTTGCGTCGTTGGATTTTTTGCCGCGCGCCTCGGCCTCGTGCGGCTGAACAACTGGTGTGCGCGGCAACTCACCGATAGCCCGGTGGCAGATAATTAAGCACTCAAATACTTACCCTTTCCCGATGCTCCCGCAACGCTTACTCAACCTCCCCATTAACCACCGCACCGTGCTGGTGACGATGGAGATGGTCCGCGCCAATCTCGGTGTGGATGCGGAAAGCGTGCAGGCCAAAGTGGACGCCGGAGAAATCCGGTGGATCTGGAATGTGGCCACCGGCGAGCGTATCAGCGAGTTGCGGTTTTGGGCCAAGGAATTGATTGCGCCGGAGTTTTGTGCCGGACTCAATCTCGAACAAGTGATTAATCAGCTTCTGGGGGAAGTCCGTTTGAGTTGGCGCGGCGTGGAAATCGAACACTTGCTTTTAGTCAGCCGGCCCACCGTGAAAAAACTTTGCGATGAAGGCGCGCTGGCCGGCGAAATTGTGGGTGGCACTTTTCATTTTCGCCGGGCGGCGGTGGTGAATTTTTTACGCGCCCGCCTGACCACCCACTTTTCTTTGGCGCCCGGTTCGAGTTCGGGACAACCGATATCAGTCACCCGGAACAAATCTCGCCGAAGCGAGTTACCGGCGCCAAAGAATATTTTGCGGAAAAAACTCACTCTGCCATGAAAAAAACCACCCACCTCGCTGCCGGCCTCGCCAGCGACCAGCATGATGCTGGACCCCACCAAGCAGCACCGGCGGCAATCAAACTCACCGCGCCAGCGTCGCTGGCTGGCGCGCTCACCGGTGGCCCGGCGCCAGCAGTGTCATCGGAAATTTTACTCTCGCTCGGCGCGCTTTACGCGACGAGCGAGATGAAGGGGCTGCTCGGCGAGCTGGATGAAATCCGCGAGGCGCGCGGCATTCAGGCCGGCCTCGTCGCCGCGCTCCACGCAATCCTCCCGCCCGCGCAATTTCGCGCGGTGATGATCCAGTGGGAAGTGGACGCCATCAAACTTTCCGAATTTCTCCACCTCGCGGGAGTGGGACATCAGGAGGATAAGCCGAGCAACTCTTCCACCTTGGAAATCGAAACCGGATCAGCAGAGATTAGTGCCAACGCAGTAGGGTTATTGTTTCCACCCTCGCGCAAACAGACGAAGCGCCGGCTCAACAAAGCGGCGGCAATCACCTCGGTCAAGGAAGTGGTCGTCCAGTCCACCTCCTTGATGTCTTCCACCCTGACATTGTTTCTGGCCTTGCTGATCTCGTTTGCTCCCGTGAAACACGCTACGAGGATGAACCTGCGGCCCGAAGGTTGTTTCAACGCAATGAATTTGGTGCCGTTGAATTCTTTTTCAGCGGCGGCTTTGAAATCTGCGAGCGAGCCGGAAAAGTTTTGTTCCATCACGGCGAGCAGTGACTGCATTTCAGGATTCATGCGCCAAGCCTAATTTTTTATGTCCAACAACACACTCCAAAAAGTTGAAGCAAAGCCAGGCCGGGATTCGGTCGTCGTCATCACCGCCACTTGGGATGGCGTCCGCCACTGGTTGAACGCCGCGAAAATGTTTGAGCAGGGCAAACTCTTTAGCCAGGTCATGACCGGCTTCGAGCTGCTCGCGCTGAAAAAATCGCATGGCATTCAGCACGGCGGCGACCGTTCAAGTTCCCAAAATGGGAACTTGAAAGACGATTGGGAAACGATCCTTCAGAAAGAGGCCGGCCTCGCGCAGTCCACGGCCTACCGCTACATGGACATGGCGAAAGCCGCCGCGCCGCGTTTGAAGAAACTGCCCGCGCTGAAAAACTTCGATCCGTTTTCGCAGCCAATGTCCCTGCTCGCCGAGCCGCAGCGCGAGGCGCTGACGACGGCGGTGAAAAAACTCACGGACGGAAAATCGCAGGCCGATTTTTTTGAGGAGCTTTACAAGCAAGGCGGTGGCAACCCGAATCCGAAAGACGGCGGAGAACGCAAGCCGTTGAACACGGCAGAACAGGCGGATGCGGCGTTCAAGATCGCCATGGAAAATTCCGGCTGGATGGGCAAGGCCGTCACCGCGAGCAACAAGGATTTTTTCCTGACCGCGAAGGATAACGACCTCGAAGTGGACGCGCAGATCGCCGTCCTCGAATTCGCCCTGAAGCTCCGCACCAAATACCGGAACACGCCGCGCGCGAAGCGCGAGGCCGTCGTCGCCGAAATCCTCGAAGCCATCGCCAAAGATTCACCGCTCAAACCAGCGTGACGCTGGACACCACGATTATGGATCAAGACCAAATGATGCAACGGTTGACGGCTAACCCTAATGACGGGGAAGTGGACAAGGCCGTGAAGGAAAATTTCAAAAAGCTGCTGGATGCTCTGAAATTTTTCTATGACAGCGGCATCACGGTCACGATCAAGCCCACCTCAAACGGCTGGAGCTGCCATCTTTCAAAAGCGAAATCGTAAATCTCATGCAACTCACCAGCACCGACAACCATTTCCTCGGAAGCTTGCCGCCCGACGTTCGGAGCGAAGTCGAGCAGTGGCGCGACTGGCTGCTCGCCGTCTCGAAGCCGGTGCAAAAGAGCCTGGAGCGGATCGCGCTGCTGGCCGGCGTCTCGCCCAAGACGGCGCGGCGCAAGTATGACGACTTCCGCCATTCCGGTTTCGACATACGCACGCTGGTCAACAAGGCCAAGGTGCCGGAAGTCGAGTCGGCCATCACGCCGGAGTTTGTCGAATGGATGAAGGCGCTCGTGGAAAAAAACCAGCGCAAGACTTCCCCCGCGTTGCGCCGGTTCAAGAAAATGTGGCGCGCGGGCGAGCAGATTCCCGGCATGGACAATTCGCTGCCGCGCCATCAGCTCCCCGCCGGTTTCAGCGACGACAATATCCGGCGCAAGATCGCCGACAAGTTTGCGACCACGGCAATGCGGCGCGGCCTCGGCATGGCGCTGGCGAAATACGGCCCGCAGATTCTCACGACGCGCGCGACGCTCTGGTATGGCTCGCACCTGATGATTGACGATTTGTGGCATGACAACTTCGTCGTGTTCGGCAAGGGCGCGAACGCGCAGATCATCCGCGCGCTGGAACTAGACGCGCTCGACGTGTTCGCCGGCTATCTCGAAACCTTCGGCTGCAAGCCGCGCTTCCGCCGGCCCGATGGCACGTTCGACAACCTGAAGGAAAGTTTTGCGCGGCTCGTTGTGGCGAACGTGTTTTTCCATCGCGGCTATTCGCCTCGCGGCAGTTGGATTCTGGCCGAGCATGGCACGGCGGCGATCCCGGAGCGCGTCGCGCGCATTTTGTTTGACCGGAGCGGCGGCCTGATCCGGCTGCGCGAGTCGGGCATCACCGGCGACGAGCAGGCCATCATCGGCTGGCGCGGGCAGGGCAAGGGCAATCCCCGGTTCAAGGCGGCGCTGGAAAGTCTCCGCAACCTGAAGCACAATGAACTCGGATTCCTGCCGGGGCAGACGGGCAAGGATCGGGACAACCGGCCCGAATACACCCACGGCCAGCTTGTCCAAGCGTCGGAAGAATTGAAGGCGATGGCGGTTCTCGCGGTGAAAAATCCCCAGCGCGCGGCGGCGATGAAGCTGAAGCTGCTCGACTATCACGCCCACTTTTTGCCGCTGTTAATGGACGTTTATCGGGAGCTTAACCACCGCGACTGGCACGACCTCGAAGGCTGGCACGCGGCGGGCAACGTCGCCATTGATTACCGGACGACCCCGACCGCCGCGCAGTGGTTGACGGACAGCGAGTTCTCGGCGCTGCCGGAAGTCTCGCAGCAGCTCTTGCTTCAGGCCGCGCAGGCCGACAAGCGGTTCATCCGCACGCGCAACCTGTCCCCGGCGGAAGTCGCCCGGCGCGACGGCGGCGGGCTGGTGAAAATCCCGGCGTTCGTCGTCTGCGAAATTTTGGGTGACGACTGCGCCCGCGATGACATGAAAGTCCAGGGCGCTTACTTCAACGAATTTTCCGACCACGAGCTTGCGCCCGAACCACTGCTGTTCGAGTCCGTCATCACCACGCCGGAGGGCCGCGTGGAACAATTGCCGGACGGAAAATACACCTGCTTCGTCAACCCGTTTGACCTCGAACAGCTCTTCGTCTGCGACGCGCGCAAGCGCTGCCTCGGCATCGCCCCGTTGGTGAAACGGATTGACCGCCACGACGACGAGGCGCTGAAGCGCGCCTTCGGCCACCGCGAGCATCGCATCGCCGAGCTGAAGAAACCGATCCTCGCGCGCCACGCCCAGTCGGTGCGCGACGAGATCAACCGGCTCGAAATCAACGCGGCGGCGATGGACGAAACCCGCCCGTTCACCGCCGAGGAAAAATCCGCCGCGCGCTTTGTCGCCCGCGAGGGCGCGGACGCCGCCGAAGATATTTTGTCACCCGCAGCCGATGGTGGCCGGGCCGCAGTCATTTCTGAAACCACAGCCGGCGACGACCTGCTGGGGGCCATCAGTCAACCGCAACGATAACAACCAAACACGAAGGGCAAACACATGAATGAGACCGCACATCCCGAACCAGGTACCGATTCCAACGCACTCGCCGCGCTGGGAAATACGAAACTAAAAATCCCCGGCGACGTAGTCAACAAGGCCACTCAAGACCTTCCGGACAATCAGCGCAGCGTCATCCGTAAATTCCATTCCTACTATATGGAGAACGATTTGAGCCTAGGTGAAACGGCCAAGTTAATTCGCTACGACGTCGCCGCGCTGAGCTTAGTCTTTCGTGGGAAATACACCGCGAGCTTAGACACCATCGTCAAGGAGATGAACGACTTTTTGACGCTCGCGGAAAAGCGCGCGAGTGGCCAGAAATTGAATTTCATTGAGACGGCGCTTACCAAACGGATCTGGAGCGTTTGCGCGGCGGCGTTGGAATTTCAACGCATCGCTTTTATTTTCGGCGATACTCAAATTGGTAAGACCGAGGCACTGAAAGCCTACGCCCGCGCCCACAACCACGGCAGCACGATCTATGTCAGCGTGCCGACCCAGCCCAGCGTCTATTCCTTCATGGGCGAGCTGGCGCGGACGCTACGCATCAGCTCCCAGCAACGCCTTACGGATCTTCGCCGCCGCATCATGGATTCGTTTGATGACCGCATGTTGCTGATTGTGGATGAGGCGCATCGTTGCACGCCGGAACTGGGTCGCAATACCTATTCCGTTCAGGTCATCGAATTCATCCGCGAGCTGTTCGACGAACGGAAATGCGGCGTGGTCATTTCCGCCACAAATGTTTTTCGCAAGGCGATGGAAGACGGCCCCGCCGCGAAGATTCTAAAACAGACCAGCCGCCGCCGGCTCTGTGCCTTGAAACTTCCCGACCGGCCCACGCGCGAGGATTTGAATACGTTCGCTGCCGCGCATGGACTGCCGCCGAGCGAGGGCGAGGCGCGCAAGCTGGAAACGCAGATGGTGGACGACGAGGCGCTGGGGATGTGGCTCACGTTGCTTCGCATGGCCGCGAAGATGGCCACCACGCGCAAAGCCAAGCTCACCTGGGCGCACGTCATCAGCGCCCATGCCGGCCTGAAGGAACTCGAAGGCCAGAAATTCTGAATAACTGCGTTATGCCCACCAAGTTTTCCCAACCGGGATCATCACTGAACATGGAACTCTTTCGGGATTGCCGGAGAATGCGCCAAGAGAATCGGCAGTCTTTTTCGGAAACTTTGCAGATAACAACTGCTGTGGCTGCGAACTATGAGTATGGCCGCACAGAAATTCCCAACCAAATTGTAAAAAAGCTACGCCTGATTATGGCTAGGCGCATCAACCTTTTGCGTATTCGCTATCAAATTGAATTATGAGCACCTGCTGGAAATGTGGCCGCAAACTGCCGGGCATTCAAACCGAGTGCGAGCCGACTTGCGGCTCAACCCACGAATTGCCCTCCGCAATCGCCAAGATCATCGAAATGATGAACGAAAACTCACGGATATTAAATCAGGCATCGAGCCGCATTTTAGAGGAACTAACACGCCGGCAAGCATTGAAGAATTTGCCTCCGGATTACGAGATATAATTATGCCCGCCGACGCCACATTCCTCGACGCGCAGACCACCCAATGGCTTTGGAAAACCGAAGCCATGCAGCGGATGGCCATTGCGCTTGTGGAACTGGCGTTGGCGCACGACGAGTTCGCGGCGGACGATCTGCCGCCCACGCTCGACCACGGAGGCAGCGGGATCGCCGGCAGCATCATGAGCAAGCTCGCCGACAACGGCATCATCACCCGCGTCGGCATCTGGGGTGGCGGCGACGCCTCGTCGCCGGCCGTTTTTTTTCAAAAGCTCCGGCCCAGCAAGGCCGAGGGCCGCAAAGGTTCGAACATCGGCGTATGGAAGCTGGCCGACCGCATCAAGGCGGCGAGCTTCCTGCGCGCCAAACACTCCCACAAGGAACTGCGCCAGGCGGAATTACTCACCAGTTAATAAACCATTAAACACAACACGAAGGGCAAAAAATGACGTCTAAAAACTTACGAATCTATTCCGTTCACGCCACGCGGGCGCATTTCAAGGTCAGTATAACTTGGCCTCCTGAAATCTGGTGGAGCAACGCGCGCATCCGCCAATTTACGATTGTCGTCTTCCGAAAAATCTTCGGCGGGTTGGAACCGAATTTTCACTGGCACAAGGATGGCTTCATGGCCGAGGCCAGTGACGCGCGCGGCAACCATGTCACGGTTGAACAGGAAAACTGGTGGCATCAGTTCCGTCCTGGCTCGACAAAAATGCGCCGGCCAATTTCTCCAATGGTCATCAGCGGAGGTGCAAAATGAGCCGCCTCTCCAAACTCGCGCCAAAAGTCGGACGCACGGATTTCCTGCTCGACTGCGCGAAGGCCGCGCTCGCCGAGGCTCGTGCCAAACATCCCCATCCACTCGTGGATTTCAACCACCTGATGGGCGTTCTCGACGAGGAAATATTCGAGGTGCGGATGGAAGCCTACCGCAAGCGCGTCCGCACCGAGGCGATCCAGTCCGAACTCTTACAAACCATCGCCGTGTGTCTGCGCGGCCTTGAAGATTTGACCCTGAAACCACAACCACAACCGAAAGAAAAAAACAAATGAACAGCAACGGCAAAAGAATGCGGAAGGCCACTGGCCAGAACCGCTACGAAATCCACCACGCGAAACACAGCCACAAATCCGCGAGCAAAATCCGGCGCATGGGCTGGACGCGGCACAAACTCGTTTGAACCCCAACCACCTCACAAATCAAATATATGATCAGCACCTCTGAAAATATGGCCGGCTCGAAGCGCCGCGCCATCACCGAACTCGAACCGCTCTGCGCCGCCTACGATGGCGAGTGCGTGAAGCTGGAGGAACAAATCGCGGCCCTCGAAGCCGATCTGGAAGCTGTCAAGGCGAAGCATCTGCGCGGGCTGAAAAAACAGGCGGCGATTGTCGCGGCGCGCGAGGCCGAGCTGCACAGCGCCGTGGAAGGCTCGCCGGAACTGTTCGTCAAGCCGCGCACGTTCGTCATGCACGGCTGCAAGGTCGGCTTCACCAGCAGCACTGGCAGCGTGGATTTCGAGGACGAAACCTACGTCATTAAACAGGTCGAGAAACACTTCAAGGCCCGGTTCGACGAGCTGGTGAAGACGGAATATACGCCCCGCAAGGATGCCCTCCGCACGCTCACGGCGCTGGAGCTGGCGAAGCTTGGTTGCCGCATTGACGGCGCGGGCGACGTGGTCTTGGTCAAGCGCGTGGCCGGCGACGTGGAAAAACTGATCAACAAGCTCATCGAAAAACTGGTGAGCGCGATGGTCAAGGAAAATGAGGCGTAATCATGCCAAATTCTGATCGCGCTACGCTCGCTGGCTATTTGGCAGCCCTGGCAAATTTGGGTGCCGTTATGGAGGAAGACGCTGGCGGGTTTTATTCTGTAACTGCCAAAGACGGTCAAGTTTACCTCTTGGAGGCAACTTCGGATTTCGCTGCCGCGCAAGAAGCGTTGCAGCTGCTCCAACCCGCATCCGCGATATAATGAAAGTCATTTCCCTACCCGTAAAACTCCCGAACTGGGCGCGCTATTACGCGATTGATTCGCTCGGCGTGCTGGTCGCGTTCCAAAACCGGCCGGGCAACATTGACGGGCGCTGGTATGCGCGCGGGCGCAGCAAAGACATTCTGCAATACGATAGCCAGAGCTTTGTCGGCTGGAAAAAATCCCTGGTCAAATTATGAAACCAGCTTCGCAGAACACCATCAAATCACCCAGCCGGGGCGCGGCGACCAACTCGCGCCCCGGCCTTCGCAAAATTTATGCCAGCGACGCCGAGCG
>Ga0214220_1000711_pt1 | contig 9998 bp, 6 predicted proteins | sample TroBogypolimnion_5_FD_153058 | JGI IMG/M metagenome (GOLD analysis project Ga0214220, IMG submission 153058) | Freshwater microbial communities from Trout Bog Lake, WI - 31JUL2007 hypolimnion | ecosystem: Environmental > Aquatic > Freshwater > Lake > Hypolimnion/Profundal zone | place: Trout Bog... | reverse complement strand
TGGCGTTACTGGATGACATCCACCAGAAGTATTTCCACCATGTGGATGATCTACCGGATTTTTTGCTACTCCGCGTACCGTGGGTCTTTTATTTAATCAACGAGATTTACCAGCTTTTTTCCAATTAGTAGTACGATTATTTTCATTAGATAAACTTCCAAAACATGCTTTACAATCAATTGGAATTAATCGATGTTCTTTTGATGGTAGCTTAACTGTTAAAAAATTTTTATCTTTATTTAAAACTTGGGCAAAAGTTCCTCCAGCACGAACTAATTTAGCACCAGTATTAGGTCATAATTCAATATTATATATAGAGTCTCCTCGTTCAAATTCCGTTAATTTATAAAAAGAACCTATTTGTTTTTTTACATTAAATTGAAATGCATTATTAAGTACAGATTTTTTACTATAAGTTTCAACTTGATCTAATAAAATAAGATTTTGCGGGGCTAAAATATAATAAAATTTTAAAACATTATTTTCTAAATACCCAATCTTTGCAATACGTGCAGATCTATTTGGATCATATTCTAAACCAATTATTCAACCTTTTGGTGCAGTTCCTTGTAAATTAATAGTTCTGTAAGATTGTTTATGCCCCCCACCTTGATGAGCAATGGTAATCCGACCGGTATTATTACGACCTGCGTTATTTTTTTTTTGAGATATCGCAGAGTTGTCATATTTTTGTATTCGAAAAAACCGCATTTTTATATTAATTTTAAAAGTAAATCATTAGTCTCTTTTAAAATGTTAATCCTTTTTGGAAAAAAAATTCTTGATTCAAAAAAAATTTGTTATGCTTTAACGGATCTTTTTGGAATTGGTCACTCAAGTGCTAAAAAGATTTGTCTTCAATTAAATTTTCCCACAACTTTAAAAATTGCAGATTTAACTGAAATACAAAAATTAAATTTAGCAGTTTATATTAAACAAAATTTTACTGTTGAAGCAAAATTAAAAAAAACAATTTATCAAAATATTGAAACATTTATGGCAATAAATTCTGTAAAAGGATTTAGACATCGTATGAAATTGCCGGTACGTGGACAACGTACACATTCAAATGCACAAACATGTAAAAATGTTTCACAATTTTTTGAATTTAAAAAATAGTTCTTTATAGAATAAGAAAAGTTAAAAAAAAAAAAAAATATGATTAAAAATATTTAATCATATTTTTTTTTTATATTTATATTTGATGTATTGTTTAATTTTAATTTTACCATTAATCGGAACTTTTAGTGCTGGATTTTGGGGGTATCGTCTTGGGAATTCTGGCGCAACATGAATAACCTCGATTAATATGACGATTACATTTTTAGTGTCATGTTTTATTTTTTATGAAGTTGCTTTAGTAGGTAATTCATGTTATATTGAATTTTTTTCTTGATTTAATTCTGAATTATTAAATTTTTCCTGAGGTTTTTTGTTTGATACACTAACTGCCGTAATGTTAGTTGTTGTAACTTCTATATCAATGTGTGTACATTGATATTCAACCGAATATATGGCAACAGATCCGCATCTTCCAAGATTTATGGCATATTTATCATTATTTACATTTTTTATGCTTTTATTAATTACGGCAGATAATTTTTTTCAATTATTTTTAGGATGGGAAGGGGTTGGTCTTTGTTCGTATTTATTAGTTAATTTTTGATATGGACGTTTACACGCTAACAAAGCTGCTTTAAAAGCCGTATTTGTTAATAGAATTGGAGATATGGCATTAGCATTAGGAATTTTTTTAATTTATTATGTTTTTAAGACTTTAGATTATACAACGATTTTTTGTCTTATTCCTTTTAGTGCAAATTATAATATATTTATAGGTGGAGGTGAAATAAATGTTATAACACTTATTTGTTTATGTTTTTTTATTGCTGCAACTGGAAAATCTGCGCAAGTTGGTTTACATACCTGATTACCGGATGCTATGGAAGGGCCCACTCCTGTATCCGCTTTAATACATGCGGCAACAATGGTAACCGCAGGTATTTTTTTAATTGTGCGCTGTTCCCCTATTTTTGAATATACGTCTTTAATTACAATTTTTATTTCAATTAGTGGTGCCATGACTGCTTTTATTGCAGCATCTATAGGATTAGTACAAAATGATTTAAAACGCGTAATTGCATATTCAACATGTAGTCAATTAGGGTATATGATGATTGCATGTGGAACTTCTGGGTATAATATAGGAATATTTCATTTAACAAACCATGCTTTTTTTAAAGCGCTTCTTTTTTTAAGCGCTGGAGCTATCATTCATGCAATTGCAGATGAACAGGATATGCGTAAAATGGGTGGTTTATTAAATTTATTACCGTTAACATATGCAATGTTATTAATTGGATCGTTATCTTTAATGGGATTTCCATTTTTAACAGGATTTTATTCAAAAGATTTGATTTTAGAATGAACTTTTTCTCAATTTTCAATAAATGGGCTTTTTGCTTATTGATTAGGAAGTCTTTCTGCTTTTTTTACAGCTTTTTATTCATGACGTGTTATTTGTTTAACTTTTTTAAAAACATCAAAAGTATCTAAAATTTTTTTTTATCAAGTTCATGAAATTCCATTAGCAATGGCATTACCTTTAGGGTTTTTAGCTATTTTTAGCATATTTATAGGTTATTTTATAAAAGATATGTTTGTTGGATTTGGGACCAATTTTTGAGGAACTGCAATTTTTATTTTACCAATACATAATTTGCTTATGGAAGCTGAATTTTTACCTGTAAGTATTAAATTATTTCCTGTTTTTTTAAGTTTAACCGGAGGTTTAGTTGCTTTTGTTAGTTATAATTTTTTTTTTAAATTTTTATTTTTTTTTAAATTAGCAGCAATTGGGCGTAATTGCTATATTTTTTTAAATCGTAAATGATTTTTTGATAAAATTTATAATTATTGATTAGTTCAATATGTGATAGTTTGAGGTTATCGACAAACATATCAAAATTTAGATCGTGGTTTATTTGAATTTTTTGGTCCTACAGGAATTTGATTTGTTATTAATTACGTAAGTTTATTTTTAACAAGTTTTTATAATTTTTTTTTTTTATCTATAAAAAAAATACAATTTTTATTTAAATTTCTATTTTTTTTTTTAAGTGTAATTTTAGGATTTCTTTTAATTAGTTACTTTTCTAATTTTAATACTAATTTTTTTCTTTTTTTACAATTTTTTCAACGTAATTTTAATCTCATGAAATATTTAGATACAGAAGCTTTTTGATGAGATTTTTTAAATAATATTGAGAGGGGTAAAATATTTATTGTAGAAACAAAAAATATTTTATCAGGACATTTTATAAAACAATCAAATTTACAAAATATTTTTTTTTGACAAAAACAAACATTTACATATTTTTTAGGTTGAGATATAAAAAAACCGGAAATTATCGCAGTACTACATGGATTTAGTCCATTGGCTGGAGATTATTTTGGATTAGCCGCTTTTTTTTATGTTTTTGAACTATCTATATACCCATTAAATGAAGATGGTTTGTTAAATTATTTAATGCCGTTTGAAGGTTCTGTTTATCCTGAAATTACACGTCACATGTTAATATCTTTTATAAATCAATGTGAACCTTTTAATTCCAAATACATTAATTTGTTTGACAATGGTTTGAAAAGTTTAGATTTAGAGTTAATCCACAATAAATGATTAGCGACATGATTTGGCGTGGATGCTACTCATTTAAGTAACATTGTTTATATTAATCCATTTACGATGAGTTGTACTGAATGTCAATAAATACTATTTATAAGGAAAGGTTGCTGAGTGGCTTAAAGCGCCGGTTTGCTAAACCGCTGTATTTATTAATAAATACCACGGGTTCAAATCCCGTTCTTTCCTTTTTTAAAGGAGAATAATTCAATGGTAGAATATTAGTCTTCAAAACTAAAAGCTTAGGGTTCAAGTCCCTATTTTCCTGTAAATAGTAATTAAGTAGGTTTTAAATAAAATTATAACGAAATAGTTTAGAGGCTATAACAACGGAATCATAATCCGTATGTCAAGGGTTCGAATCCCTTTTTCGTTAAGTATTTAATTTAAGACTTATAACTCAGGTGGTTAGAGTGTACGCCTGATAAGCGTAAAGTCAGTAGTTCAAGTCTACTTAAGTCTATTTAAAATTAAAATGGTTTTAATAAAAAATAATATTACATTTTTGTTAACTATTTATAGGAATTATTTAAAAAAAAATTTTCCATGTCTTTTAACACATACTATACACGGAGAACTTTTTCTTATAGTTCCCACATCTAAATTAACGAATTTAATATACTTTTTAAATAAACATTCACACAGTCAATATAAAATATTAGCGGATATTTGTGCAATCGATTATCCTTGAGAAAAAAATCGATTTAAACTTTACTATAATATTTTAAGTATAACTTTTAATTCTCGATTAACAATAATCAGCGCATTAACTGAATATTCAGTTCTTAATAGTATAACATTTATTTATTCGGCAGCTAATTGATTTGAGCGTGAAATTTGAGATATGTTTGGAATTTATTTTTTTAATCATTTTGATTTACGTCGAATTTTAACAGATTATGGCTTTAAAGGGCATCCTTTACGTAAAGATTTTCCGTTAAGTGGATATACGGAAATTCGACATTCATTAAATAAAAATCGCATTTTAGTTGAAAAACTAAATTTATGCCAAGATTATAAAAATTTTTATTTTTTTAATACTTGAACTAAAAATTTTTACTAAATTTTATTAAAAATGTGTTTATATACAAAATTAATTAAACACCCTATTGGGGCTTCGTTAAGTAATCATTCAGATAATTACCCAACACCTGTAAATTTATCCTATTTATGAGGATTCGGGTCATTAGCAGGAGTTATTCTTGCAGTTCAATTATTTACCGGAATTTTTTTAGCAATGCACTATACCCCTGAAATTTTGTTAGCATTTATTAGCGTTGAACATATTATGCGCGATGTTATTGGCGGTGTTGGTTTACGCTATATTCATGCAAATGGAGCTTCAATGTTTTTTATTGTTGTTTATTTACATATGTTTCGTGGTTTATATTATGGTTCTTATTTTCAACCTCGTGCAGAATTATGATATTCTGGAGTTTTACTTTTTTTATTAATGATGGCCACAGCTTTTATGGGTTATGTTTTACCTTGAGGACAAATGAGTTTTTGAGGAGCAACTGTTATTACTAATTTATTCTCCGCGATTCCAGCAGTTGGAATTTATATCGTTCAAATTTTATGGGGAGGTTTTGCTGTTGACAATCCAACTTTAAATAGATTTTTTAGTTTACATTATTTATTACCTTTTATTATTACATTTTTAGCAATTACACATTTAATTCTTTTACATAAAGAAGGGTCTAATAACCCTTTAGGAATTGATTCAACTATAGATAAAATTCCCTTTTTACCTTATTTTTATGTTAAAGATTTATTTGGAGCTTGTTTATTTGGATTATTTTTTTCTTTTTTTGTTATATATGCCCCTAATTACTTAGGACATCCTGATAACTATATTGAAGCAAACCCAATGATAACACCTTCGCATATTGTACCTGAATGATATTTTTTACCATTTTATGCCATTTTACGTACAATCCCAGATAAATTAGGGGGAGTTGTTTTAATGGTTTTAGCAATCGTTATTTTATTTTTTTTACCAAATCTAGATAATTCGTTTATACGAAGTACTTTTTTTAAACCTTTTCATTGCTTATTATTTTGATTTTTTTTTTCAAATAGTATTCTTTTAGGTTGAATTGGTCAAGAAGTTGTAGAAACCCCTTTTATCGAATTATCGAAAGGTATAACACCTTTTTATTTTATGTATTTTTTATTACTTTTACCAATAGTTACAAATTTAGAAAAACTTTTAATTATAGAAATTTATAAAAAATAAAAATTATGACTTTTTTGTTTATTCAAAGATTTTTTTTTAACGAAATTTTTTTTAATGAATTTGTATATAATAATTTTTTTTGGTTAAATTATGCAAATTTAATAAATACTTTATTAGTATTATTTATAGTTCTAATTCTTGGGATTGTATTTTTAAAAGATACAGTTCATGTTAAAATTTTAAATTTTTTATCTGCATACTTTTTAAGTATTTTTTTATTATTTTCCTGTTTAGAATATAACTATATTTTTTTTAATCTAAATTTTACCTATAATCAAAATATTACTTTTTTTTTTAATTTCTTTTTAATTTTAACAACAATAACTACAATAATATTTTTTTTAGGAATATGCAATAGTTACTTTAGTGAAGAAAATACTAAAGTTGAATTTTCTTTACTTATTTGATGTATTTATATCGCAGCAAATTTTTTAATTGCTAGTACCGATTTTATTGCGATTATAATTTTATTTGAATGTATTGCTTTTAGTTCTTATATTTTAGTAGGATTTGAACGTCAAAATAAATTTAGTATAACTTCAGCCTTAAAATATTTAATTTTAGCATCAGTTCCAAGTATTTTTTTTATTTTAAGTATTATACTATTTTACAATATTTTTGGAAATTTATCCCAAAACTATATAGTAATTTTATTACAAACAATAGTTGAACAAAATTATTTTAATCTTTCTATAATTGATCAAACGTTTTTTAATGTTTGAAAATTTATAAATAATATTTATTTTATAGAATTATTGAATTTTAATTTTTTATTAAATTATACATTTTTACATTTTTTAGATTATTTTAAAACGTTAGATGAATTTCTTTTTTATTTTAATCCCGGATTTTTAATTGATTTATTATATTTAGAAAAATTTTTAATAACCCCATCGCTACAAAATTTTTCAGACGTTCAATTGCCAATCGCAATAGATGGAACTTTAGTAAAAAATGCTTTAAATGTAACAAGTACGGATTTTATTAATTTACATGTACAATATACGTTACAATATAAACTTATTTTTAAAGAATTACTTTTTTTTAAACATTGTTGAAATTTTTTTTTTAATGAACAAAATTTCTTTTTTTTACCATCTACTTGAAATTGTGCAATTTTGTTTAAAAATTTATTAACATTTGAATTTTTACAAAATAATGAATTGTGAAATATTTTAGCATGATTCAGGGTATTATCCTTAGCTGAATATATGCGCATTTTATATGAATGTCGTGAAACAACATTAACCCCTCAATTAATTTTTGATTTTTTGGGGGTTACTAAATTTCAAATATTAAATGCAGGAAATTTTTTAGTAAGTTGTCTTCAGTTCAAAGAATTTGCAAATTTAACTTTACGGGGGTACACGGATATGTTATATACTTATAATGAATTTTTTTTAGAAAAACAGAATTTTTTATTAGAAACATTAAAAATAAATTTTTTCAATGATTTTTTAAAAAAAAATTTGATACAAATTTTAAATCCAGCTAATGTTTTTAATCAATTATTACATAATATTTTTTTATTAAATACAACCCCCTTATTTTATGAAGCAGGAATAAGTAATTCTAACTATTTATTTAAATTAGAATGAATATTAGGATCAGGCGAATTTCTTTATTGAGATGAAATCTGAGAAAATTTTTTTTTTAGTTATTTTAATGAAACGTCTTTTTATCAATTTGAATATTTTGATATTTTTTTCCCTTTTTATTTAATTATAATTTTTTTATTAATTAATTTAGCTTTTAAATTAACTGCGGCCCCATTTCATTTTTGAGCCCCTGCAATTTATGGAGGAACTCCTTTAGCTTCATTAACGTTTTTATCTATTTTTTCAAAATTAACGATTATTTTTTTTATGTTCGGATTATTTTTAAACGTATTTAATATATTAAGTACGATTTGACAACCATTGTTATTGATAATAGCTTTTTTAAGTGTAATTATTTCAATATTAGGTGCTTTTTCTGAAAAATTATTTAAAAAGTTTTATATTTATAGTTCTATTGGACATGTAGGTTTTTTATTAATTGGATTTACGACTCTTTCTAAAAATGGAATTTATGGAACTTTAAATTACTTAATTATATATATTATAAGTTCTCTTATAATTTGATTTATAATACTACATTTAACAAAAAAAACTATGACATTAGTAAATTTAAAGGGACTTTCTTTTAACCAATCTTTATTAAGTTTTATTTTTATTATAACAATTTTTTCATTAAGTGGTATTCCACCTTTAGGAGGATTTTTTGTAAAATATGAAATTTTTTATAGTGTAATAAATTCTTCTTTTTTTTTTGAAGGATTTATTTTATTACTTTTAACTGTAATTAGTTTTTTTTATTACCTACGTCTTATTAAAATCATTTATTTTGAAAATTCGGGGCAAATTATAAAAAATAAAAATTTAATCGATATTAAAATAAAATTAATTATATTTTTGTATTTATATTTAATTTTTTATTTTATTATAGATATAGAGTTAACAAACAATTGTTGTTTAATTGGTCTAAAAAATGCTTTTAAGATTTTTTAAAAGGACCTTAACACAACTGCCTATATTTATGGGCTGTTTTTGTAGTGCGTGTTTGAAAAAAACCGCAACTGGCTCATCGACATACGGCCTTACTACTGATGTTTATAACGTCGTAAATAAAGGGACTGGTTTATCGGAACCGCTATTTGTTACTGGAATTGCTCACCACCCAGCAGTGTATTCGCTGCAATATAACGTAAGTTTCACGATATTCTCGTGTATTGGGATAATAGCTGCAAAAGCCGCGTTCCCTAACCTTTTGCGTAGGGTTTCGTACCAATATTTTAGGGACAATATCTTTCTAAACGGAATTCAAAAAGATATGACCGCAGTACTAAAGGGTGAAAACCCTCATCCATGGATGGAGCCTTACTACTGTTATAACTGTGGGAAGCCAACGGTATCATGATCATGGCAAAAGGTATTACCAGTAGATAATTTTCTTTTTAAACCCCCCCCAGGGTATTCGAAACCAGTTCGGTATTTGGAAGATTCATTATCTTCCGATATAATAGAACGGGTTCCGGAAACAGGGGTTGAAATGGGTTTTTTTATTTTAGGAACTATTATTGTTTGGGCCTTTTTAAAATAAAAAAAGGTTACAAACTTAAATAATTTTAAATTTTTAAAATTATTTTTTTATTTTTGTCAGCACGGGGACCCGCAGATAACCCAATATTCTTTATGGGTTACCCGCTGACTGTTTTCTACAAATCATAAAGATATTGGAACACTTTATGTTTTGATTGGTGCCATTTCCGGAATAATAGGAACTCTATTATCTAGTGTAATTCGAATGGAATTAGCTGCACCTGGTAATCAACTTTTAGTAGGTAATCATCAATTTTATAATGTAATTGTTACAGCTCATGCATTTATTATGATTTTTTTTATGGTAATGCCTATTTTAATTGGAGGATTTGGAAATTGATTTATTCCAATTTTAATAGGAGCTCCAGATATGGCTTTTCCACGTTTAAATAATATTAGTTTTTGATTATTACCATTTTCGTTAATTTTATTATTAGGATCAAGTTTAGTAGAAAGTGGGGCGGGAACTGGTTGAACCGTATATCCACCATTAGCAAGTGTACAAGCACACTCTGGCCCCTCTGTAGATTTAGCTATTTTTAGTTTACATTTAGCTGGGGTTTCTTCTTTATTAGGTGCTATTAATTTTATTGTTACAATTTTAAATATGCGCTGTCCAGGAATGTTTATGCATAAACTACCTTTATATGGATGAGCAATTTTTATAACCGCTTTATTATTATTATTATCGTTACCTGTATTAGCTGGCGCTATTACAATGTTATTAACTGATCGTAATTTTAATACCAGCTTTTTTGATCCTGCAGGTGGAGGAGATCCTGTATTGTATCAACATCTTTTTTGATTTTTTGGACATCCCGAAGTTTATATTATTATAATCCCTGCATTTGGAATTATTAGCCAAATTATTCAATATCGTGCAAATAAACCAATTTTTGGTTATTTAGGGATGGTCTATGCAATTATTTCAATAGGG
>Ga0214220_1000687_pt1 | contig 10268 bp, 10 predicted proteins | sample TroBogypolimnion_5_FD_153058 | JGI IMG/M metagenome (GOLD analysis project Ga0214220, IMG submission 153058) | Freshwater microbial communities from Trout Bog Lake, WI - 31JUL2007 hypolimnion | ecosystem: Environmental > Aquatic > Freshwater > Lake > Hypolimnion/Profundal zone | place: Trout... | reverse complement strand
CCGGTGACTATCCCCATCAATCCCGCCAATGGCAGCGTGTTTTTCCGTGTGAAGCAATGAGTTGAGGTTATGGGTTCAATGGGCGGAGATGTCTTGGGTTGGCGTCTCCGCCCGCACCGGAAAAATGAAAAACAAATCAAATTACAAACTTCCGCAACAAAACGGATTTACGCTGATCGAACTGCTTGTGGTCATCGCGATCATTGCGATTCTCGCGGCCATGTTGTTGCCCGCGCTGGCGAGTGCCAAGGAGCGCGCCAAGCGTACGGCCTGCTCGAACAACATCAAGCAACAGACGCTCGCTTCCTTGATGGATGCCACTGACAATCAGGAAAAATTCGCCAACGACGGACAGGATGCGCCTTATTACATCGGTGCGGGTTTTCGAGAGAATATCATTTCCACCTACAAAATTAAGCGTGAGTCGTTTTATTGTCCCTCGAATCTAGACTGGAACAAGACCGACAACACCTTCTGGTATTTCTCGGACGGCAGCAATACGAACGATCCATCCGTGATCGGATATAATTACTATTGCGGTTGGCAGCCTTACAACGACATTGCCAACATCGGCACTTATTATCCGAACAACGGACTGTTGCCGGGCGGCGATAACATTCGTGCGCATTATCCTGTCTTCGCCATGAAGACAACTGACCGGCCTTACTACAAAGTGCTTTGGACCGACCTGTCGCGGCGTTACAACGGCGACTGGTTGCGCGGCACCGACTTCAATGCGCGCGGCGTGAACCATATGCAAAAAAACATGCCCGTTGGCGAAAATGAAGGCTACATTGATGGGCACGTCGAATGGGCGAAATTTTCCAGTTTTTCCAGTGGTCCGAAAATGGATTGGAACGGCTTGGAAATTTTCTTTCTGGGGAACGCGTTGTGATTTTTCCACTGCCGTGAACTGATGACGCTCAGATTTCAAACCGCCCGCCGGCTGCCGTTGTCCGCGGGCTTTTTTTCTTGCTTCGCTGGGCGTTGGTTCGCACAGACAGTTTTAAACGACAGCTTCGAGTCCGGCCGATTCTCCAATCCTTGGGGACTTACTAACGGCGTCAGCATCACCAACACTGGTGGCACTAATGGCACGCCGCATTTTGCTAAGTTCACTGCCTTCAGATTCCGCGCGAGCAGCGATCTGGCATTGCTAATGCCCTCTGGCGATTTCATTTGATTACCATCCCAAGAATCGCATGATACAATTTCTAAAAAATGTGCCGCAATTGCAGATAGTCCTCTGCCGTGGTTGTGGCATTTTATTTTGTCGAGGAATGAATTTTCAGAATCCAATTTGCTTGGCGCGGCTGTGGTCATGCCTGTCCGCACTCGCATTCGCGCTTTTTTCTGGGGTGGAATTTACTTTCGCGCAAGACATTGATCCAGCAAGCGATCCCAATGTTCAACCGTATGCCGGCACGCCGGTCAGCGGATATGTGCTGGCGTGGTCGGATGAGTTCAACACCAATTCAATTAATACCAACAAATGGAGTTACCGCACGGGGGTCCGTTTTTGGAGCGTCCAGCAGCCGCAGAATAACACGGAATCAAACGGCTATTATTGCTGCCTCCTCAAAAAGGAAACCGTGGGCACCAACAATTACACAGCCGGCGGCCTTATCAGCACAAAACTGTTCCGCTACGGTTATTACGAAACACGGATGCAGGTCTCGCCGGGGCGCGGCTGGCACACGTCATTTTGGATGATGAAAAACATCCTGACCTCCAACGACACCGCGCAGGTCGAACTCGACGCGTTGGAAAATGATTCCATCACTCCGACCAGCTATGGCATCAACAACCACCGCTGGCTGCCGCTCCCGACTTATACCTTTGGCGGACTGACCGTCACCACGCCTTCGCTGGCAGCGGGCTTCCACGTCATCGGCTGCGAATACACGGCGGCGACCGTGAAATACTTTTTCGATGGCGTGCTGGAGCAGACGGTGGCCAGTTCAAATTTCACGCCGGCCGACGTGAACATCTGGCTCACGTCCGTCGCTGCGCCGCTCGGCGGCACAACGAGCGTGGACGACGCGCAGCTTCCCGCGATGGCGCAATATGATTACGCGCGTTTTTTCACGCTCGGTCCCACCAGCAGCGTCAGCATCCTCACGCCCGTGAATGGCGTGACGCTCGCGGACACAAACACGGCATTGCGCCTGACGGCGAATGTGACTTCAAGCGACACGAATTATCGGCCCAGCGTTTTGTGGTCGCAACTTTCCGGACCCGGCACGGTTAATTTTGCCAATGCCACGAACGCCGACACCACGGCGAAATTCTCCGCGCCCGGCAACTACAATTTGCAATGCCAAGCTTCCGTCGGCACCAGCACCAGCACCGCACCCGTCAGCGTGGCTGTGAACGCGCCGCTCACGCTTGCGTTGAGCGAAGGCGTGAATGGATACAGCCACGTCTGCACCTTCATTCGTGGTGACTACTCGACTTGGAATGCTGGCGCGCGCGATCAGATTATTGTTGGCCGTTGGGATAACAGCCCGCTGCGGCCAATTTTTTCCTACGACCTGTCGCCACTCGGGACAAACGCCGTTATTCAATCGGTGTCGCTGAATTTGTGGACTTATCCAGCGGCGGGCGTCGGTTCCGTGGGCAACTTGGAATTGCGTCCGCTGCTAGGCACGCCGATTGAAGGCACGGGCGACGGCAGCAGCGTGGCGAACGGCGCGGGCACCGGCGCGACGTGGCTTTCGCGCACCGGCGGCACCAACGCGAGCGACTTGTGGACGAACGCCGGCGGCGATTTCACCACGAATATTTTATCGAGTGTGGCGGGTTACGACGCGACGATTACCGGCGCGCAAAAAACTTTTTCCTCATCTCCGAATTTTGTCGCGCTCGCGCAATCGGCTTTAAACATGGGTCAACCAATGAATTTGCTCCTGCTCTCGCCCACAACGGAGGCGGGCGCGAACAATTACATCAGCCGCATCTGCTCGGATGACAACGCAACCATATCGCAACGTCCGCAACTGATGCTGACGTTCCTCGGCAATTTTGCGCCAACCATCGTGATCTCCAACGCGCTTCTTGCCGTGAGCAATGTGCCCGTGTCGCCTGCGGCTGTTGTCAGCAACGCTTTGGGCACGACGTGGAGTCTGGTCAGCGGCGCGGGTTCAGTGAGCGTTGCCAATGTCGCCCAGTCCGCGACCATGGCTACTTTCAGCGCGCCGGGAAATTATCGGCTGCGCTTGACCGCCAGTAATGCGCTCGCACAAGTTTCGCGGGACATTACCGTGACGGTTCTGTCCTCGCGGCCCCAATTCACCAAGGCGCAGATCAACGGAGGTGAGTTCGGTTTTCAGTCCGTTGGCATCGCCGGTTTGAATTACACGGTGCAAGCTTCCACCAATCTCGCAATCTGGTTGAATTTATTGATTACAAATTCACCAGCAACAAACTTCACCTGGGTCGACGCCGACATCACGAATTTTAGGTATCGGTTTTATCGTTTGATGTTGTCTCCATAAAAATGTTGCGACTTGTCCTTCATCCTGAATCGTTTAAGGCAGGGACAAAATCGTTTGACAATCGGTCTCTGATTCAATTCTCTGGCGAAGATGTCCCGTTCTACAAAAATTAAACCGCACCGCTCTGCCGTCAAAGCGCTCCGGCGGGTGGCGGTTTTGGTTGACACCAGCACGACTTGGGGGCGCGCCGTCTTGCGCGGCATTAACGCCCATCGGTTGGAGCACGGTGATTGGGAAATTTTCGTCGAGGCGCGCGGCATGGAGGAACACCTGCGCGTGCCGCCCGGCTGGCGGGGCGAAGGCATCATCGCCCGCGTCGGCAACCCACTGATGGCGCGCGAACTCAAGGCCTTGAAGATCCCGGTCGTGAACGTCTCGGGCATTGAGATTGCCGAGGCGGATTTTCCCCGCGTGAGCACCGACCTCGACGCCTCCGCGAAGCTTGCGGCAAAATATTTTTTGGAGCGCGGCTTCCGGCATTTTGCCTATTTCGGTCTGATAGGATTAGACTATGTGAAACGTCACCGCGAAATTTTTGCCGACACCGTGAAGCAAAGCGGCGGCGACTTCACCTGGCTGGGCGTCAAGCCCATGGCCGGCGCGGAACCGGACTGGCGTTTGGATCTGGCCAGCCTCGGTGAATGGCTCAGGCAGCAGCCGCGGCCGCTAGGGGTTATTTGCTGGAACGCCAGCAGCGCGCGGGAAATTGTTTTCGCCTGTCACGAAGCGGGTTTGCTGGTTCCCGAAGAGGTCGCCGTTTTGAGCCAAGCCAATGACGAGGCGCTGTGTGAAACGGCATTGGTTCCCATTTCCGGCATATCCGTCTCCGGCGAAGGCATTGGGCTTAGCGCGGCGATGTTACTGGACCAACTCATGCACGGACGCAGAGCACCCAAACAACCAAAATTGATTGCGCCGCTCGGAGTGGTTACCCGGCAGTCCACCGACACGCTGGCCGTGGCCGACATTGGTGTGCGTAAAGCCTTGAGCTACCTGCGGCAGCGCGCTAACCAGCCGATTCAGGTGAATGAACTCGCCCGCGAGGCGGGCGTCTCCCGGCGCGCCCTCGAACATCGTTTCATGGAATTGCTTCATCGCACACCGGCGGATGAAATCCGGCGGGTGCATCTTGATCTGGCCCGCCAGCTACTCATTGAAACTGACCAGCCCATTGCCTGGGTCGCCGAAGCGGCGGGATTTGGTTCGCAAGCGTATTTTGCAGACGCTTTCCGCCGCCATTTCCACGCCGCGCCGTTTGCGTATCGCAAACAGCACCGGGTATCGGTCCACGGATACCGCTGAGGTCAAAACCCGCCGCTTTTTTCGCTGCGCATTTTCTAAAGATTATTGCGCAATTGCCTGTATTAGTGCCGGCGGCTTTGGCTCACCTTTTGAAAATAAAACCTCGGTCATGAAATCTATTTTTCGCATCGCATCGCGGCGATGCTGATCATTGCCGTTGGCTGCCACAAAAAAAACCATCAGCATCGGCTCAACCGGAGTTGAACAACCAAACGAATGTCCTACGCGAATAGCTCCTGACAGTTTCGCCAAAACGATCTGAACCCGCACTTACCCGCACACCAAGAACCATCACCGGTGCAAACACCAATATTCCTCCAGTGCCGTAATTTCTAATATGATTGATGAACGGAGCATTTCTCGCGAAATTGGTGGTTGGAAAGTAAAGGCTTGGAGCGTTGATAAACGATCCATCCGCGTTGGAAATGGAATATTCGGACATTTGATGTTGGGTGCTTTGTAACATGGCGCAAATATGAACAAACAACTTCCCTATCGGCAGACGCGTTCGCTCCGCGAACAAAAGATAGTTGCCGACCTCGCCGTCATCGGCGGCGGTCTGGCGGGCGTGTGTGCGGCGATCACGGCGGCACGCGCCGGCGCGAAAGTTGTCCTCGTGCAAGATCGTCCCGTGCTGGGCGGCAATGCTTCAAGCGAGGTGCGGCTGTGGATTCTCGGCGCGACGGCGCACATGGGCAATAACAACCGCTGGGCGCGCGAAGGCGGGGTGATTGACGAACTGCTGGTTGAAAATACGTTCCGCAATCCCGAAGGCAACCCGCTCATCCTCGACACGATTATTTTGGAAATGGTCGTTAACGAACCAAACATCACGCTGTTGCTGAACACGGCGGTGCATGACCTGGAAAAATCCGATGCGGACACGATTAAATCCGTCCGCGCGTTCTGCTCGCAAAATTCCACCGCCTGCGAAATCACCGCGCCATTGTTCATGGATGCGAGCGGCGACGGCATCGTGGGCTTCCTCGCCGGCGCAGCCTTCCGCATCGGAGCCGAGGCGCGCGCCGAGTTTGGTGAACCATTTGCGCCGGAAAAACCCAGCAGCGAACTGCTCGGCCACACCATTTATTTTTACTCGAAGGACACCGGCCGGCCGGTGAAATTCACGCCGCCGAGTTTTGCGCTGCGCGACATCACCCAAATTCCGCGTTGGCGCGACCTCAAGTTCAATGACAGCGGTTGCCGACTGTGGTGGCTGGAATGGGGCGGCGCGCTGGACACGATTCACGACAGCGAAACGATCAAGTGGGAACTGTGGAAAGTCGCTTACGGCGTGTGGAATCATATTAAAAACTCGGGCCAGTTTCCCGAAGCGGAGACGCTGACGCTCGAATGGGTCGGCACAATTCCTGGCAAACGCGAGAGCCGCCGTTTCGAAGGCGATTACATGATCATGCAGTCGGACATTGTGGAGCAGCGCCGCCACGCGGATGCGGTATCTTTTGGCGGCTGGGCGATTGATTTGCATCCGGCGGATGGCGTTTACAGCGCGCAGCCCGGCTGCCAGCAATGGCACGCGAAGGGAGTTTATCAAATCCCGTATCGCACGATGTATTCGCGGAATATTAATAATTTATTCCTCGCCGGCCGCAGTATCAGTGCGTCGCACATTGCGTTCGGCTCGACCCGCGTGATGGCCACCTGCGCCCACAATGGTCAAGCCGTCGGCATGGCGGCGGCGATTTGCGCGCGCGAAAAATTGCTGCCGCGCGATCTGCTCGCCGCCCCGCGCATACAGGAATTGCAGCGCAAACTGTTACGCATCGGCCAATACATTCCCGGCGTGGCATTGGAAGATGAAAACGATTTGGCGCGCTCGGCGGAAATTTCCGCGTCGAGCGAATTGAAACTGTCGCAGCTCGCGCCCAGCGGCGAGACGATGCCACTGGATGCCGCATGGGCGATGCTGTTGCCCGTTCAACCCGGCGCGCTGCCGGCGGTGGAATTTCTGCTCGACGTGAATGCGCCCACGACGCTGCGGGCCGAGTTGCGCGTAAGCAGCCAGCCGGACAACCACACGCCAGACGTAACGCTGGCGACGCAGGAAATAAAGTTGAAAGCCGGCCCGCGCATCAAAGTGCCGCTGCAGTTCGACGCAACGATTGATCTGCCGCGTTACGCGTTTGTCTGCCTGATGGCCAATCAAGAGGTTTCGGTTCACTTGAGCGAGCAGCGGGTGACGGGCGTGATGGCCGTGACGCAGAAGTTCAACCGCGCAGTGGCAAAATCACCGCGTCAGGAACCGCCGGCGGGCAGTGGCATAGACAGTTTTGAGTTCTGGATTCCGCAGCGCCGACCGGCCGGGAAAAATTTGGCTATCAAAATCGAGCCACCGCTGGAAGTTTTTGGTGCGCAGAATTTGACAAACGGTTTCGCGCGTCCGACGAATCAGCCGAACGCGTGGGTGGCCGACTTCGCGCAGGAACAGCCGGTGATCCGTCTGGCGTGGGACAAGCCACAGACCATCGCGCGCCTTGAGCTGAGTTTTGATTCGGACTTCGATCATCCAATGGAGTCGGTCTTGATGGGGCATCCGGAACGCGTGATGCCATTTTGCGTGCGCGAGGTGGCGGTTGGTATTTCAGCCAAAGTGCGGGAGCTAGCCGGTCATTCGCATGGCAGCCGCGCGAACAGTTCGGACACCGAACGCTTGATTTTTCAAATGGTCGAGAACCATCAATCACGGCAAATTATCCGGCTGAAAACTCCCATAACTACCGACGCGCTGGAACTCCGCCTCGTCGCGCCGCACACACATGTTCCAGCCGCGCTCTTTGACGTGCGTTGCTTCGCGGAAGCCTGATTTCACCATGCTAAAATCGAAAGCGATTGGTGCCTGGTTGTTGGGGCTGTTTTGTGCTGCCAGTGTATTCGGTTATAGAGCGGAAAGTTGCCGGTAGAAAATAATGTCAACGCCATGCTCCAGCCCGTACCGCACACAGCAAAATGGGCGGACACCAATTACAACATCTGGTGCGGCTCGGAAATCAAGGGTGACGAGGGCAAATATCATCTCTTCAATTCGCGCTGGCCGCGCAAGTTTGGCCACGTCGCGTGGGTCACGCACTCGGAAGTGGCGCACGCGGTGAGTGATTCGCCATTCGGACCTTGGACGCATCACGACGTGGCGTTGCCATAATTGCCGGCGGCGTAGCGTTGATGGTGCTACCGTCGCTGGTGGTCGGAAACGAACTTTTGATTGTGGGTGGCGTATGCGGTGCAGTAGGTGTATGGATTCTTGCATATCGGCACGGCCAGTTGCGCGGGCTGGTGGATGCGGTGAAAATGATCAATACTCAAGATTTGCCGGGAAAATCTTCTGACAATTCCTGGCTGGAAAAGTTCGTTTTGATTCGTATTGTTACAAGTGGGAAAAATTGCGGAATGGAAAATCGCAAATATTTATGCAGTAAAAAGCCAACTTACGAAAATCGGCAATGATTTCGGCTCCCTTTTTTACGCAAGCCGGTTCGCGTTGGCCGGCCGGATGGATTCGTAATTGGGAATGTAGGCGCGGAGCAGCATTTTGATAAGTTTGCCGTGATTCGAGACTTTCAGGTGCAGCAATTCGTGGACGATGACGTCTTCGGGGGACGCCGCTGGCTGCGCCAATAATTCCGTGCTGAATGACACCATGCCGCGCGGCGAGCACGATGCCCACCTGCGCCGCATCCGCTGCAAGCGCAACTGGCTCGGGCGGACATGGCTGACCTGCGCCAGCGAGTCCACCATTCCGAGGTGATATTTCGCCGCTAATCAGCGGGTTTGTTCCGCCTGCTGGTTCGAGCGTGGGGGTTAATAAAATTCGCGGCCAGAGCTAACTGAATCATCTCAACCCACGCCACCCGGGTATCTGTCTAAACCAATGCGCCGGTCGTTTAGCGCGTGGTTAAGGAATAAAACGTCCGGCTTGTGGGTAAGCACATCAGCTTCAAAATGAGCCGCGCCTTTCACTGAATCTTCACTGCCGACAGCCATGACGATGCCATGAATCACTGTGTGGAAATCGCATGGCCAGCAACTCACGCAACAAATCCGGATACTAATGGAGCGAATCTACTCTAGTTGTTTGGAAAAAACCTGCCGGCACGCTCTGTCCGGGGAACCTGCTGTTGACCAAATGATTTTCTGGCCAAGCTTGGTTCAGGGTCACTACCACTGGCGCAAGGCAATTTGTCGGCGAAGCCGGTTCGCCAAAGCCAGTGGCATTGACCACAGTCGGATCAGCCAGCACCATACTCACGAGAGCCGCCGCAAATACCAGATTTTTATTTCTTGTCCACCTTTGCATCCCAAGATTTTGATTCAGTTTCGCATCCGGCCAAACCTTGCTTTAATAGTTTTACGGGGCAAGAATGCTGACTGGTCCGAGCAAACCAGATGGAAGTAAAGGCGAATCTTTCTTGAACGGATTTCGGGTTGTCCACGCGTATCTTTTTTCCGTTGGCAGCGACAGGTCACCGATGAGGCGGTTCGGCCACAAGTTGGCGACCTCGACTTCAAGTTGATTGGTTCCAACTTTCAAAGCACCTCCCGTCGCCACCCGCCAAGGCGCGCACCAGACTAAACCGAGTTCGCGACCGTTCAATTTGACGCGGGCAAGGTTTTTTACATTGCCCAATTCCAGAAAATATTTTGGACCGGACAATGGGCCGGACGAAGGCAGCTCAAAAGTCTTCCGATAAACGGCCGTGCCGGAATAATATTTTATGCCGTCCTCAGGGCGTTTGCTCCAATCACCAAGCGAATCAAAGGTGATGTTCTCCGGCCCGCCCCAGCGAGGATCGAAACTTACCTGCCAAGCGCCGGCCAGCTCGACCACCGATTTGAGCGGCGGAAAATTTTGCGCGGCGCTTTTTGCCAGAGCCACCGGATTTTTGAACACCACAAAATAAGATTGTCGGGCGTCAAAGCGCAGAGGGATTGCCGTGCCATCGGCTGTCACAGAAAATTGCGGCAGCGTTCGGGTTTCGCCGGTCAGTGGATCAAACAGTTCTGGCTGTTTGTCCGTCACGCGAAACACGCAGTTGGCCTCAACAACTTTCGCTTCAAGGTTGGCGACAAAATAAATTTCCGCGTCGCTATCATGCCGGTGGGTGAAGCGGATCGGCCCATCCGAAGAAAAATCCGGCGGCAGGTTCATTCCCGCCAAAATATTCGTCACGGCGGCATAATCGCCGTATTGCTCACCCGGCTGCACCTGGGTTTCGCGCCAGAGAATCTGGCCTTTACCGAGGGCGTGCGCGAAAACTTTTTCTCCGTCACAGTCGCCCCAGATTTCATGCGCCAGCTTCTTCACCTCGGCGTCGCACTGCGGATAATTCTCCAGGCTCGGAGATTTTACCGGCGGCGGGCCGAACACCGTCGCGCCAGCTTGCCCGAGCGATTTGATTTTCCGTAGCAGATTCGGCGTCATCGTCTGGCGCCCGGGCAGCACTAGTATTTGAT
>Ga0214220_1000685_pt1 | contig 10280 bp, 10 predicted proteins | sample TroBogypolimnion_5_FD_153058 | JGI IMG/M metagenome (GOLD analysis project Ga0214220, IMG submission 153058) | Freshwater microbial communities from Trout Bog Lake, WI - 31JUL2007 hypolimnion | ecosystem: Environmental > Aquatic > Freshwater > Lake > Hypolimnion/Profundal zone | place: Trout... | reverse complement strand
TGGCAGTGCTGTTACACCGCCAGAGCCGAAAGACCCGAACCATGAAGAATCGTTATGAAAACCACAGTCCGAGTCCGCCGTAACGGTGGCACAAAACCCCCGTCCCTTCAAACCAAAACCACACGCTGCGCTGGCCAAAAGGCCGGCCCGGAAAAAAAATCCGTCGCCGTGGTCTTGTTTGATTATCAAACCGATGAAACCGTTAGCCCCGGCATTGATTTAACGGCGGCACAGTTCGCCGCCATTCAGAAAGATGCCGCCATGCGCGGTGAAACGTTGGATGCTTGGCTCTGCCGTACCTTTGAAACCACGTCGGCATTGCGCAACCTCAAAATCGAAAGTCTTGGCCCACTGGCGACAGCGCTCGCAAAAAATCAACCGCCCGCGCAACCTCCAGAGGATAAAGTCTGGCTGACTATCGTAAGCAAGAAGGACGAATTTCCATCGGTTCAAGTGGAATTGAAGCCGGAACAACTCGCGCTTATCCAGCAGCAAGCTGGAAAGAAGGGCATGTCCCTAGAGGCGTTGCTTACTCGGTTGTTTTTGCGGATGATAAATAACTTGGACTATTCCGCTCAAGAATTGGAGTCGGCCTGTTATCAATCAAATGCCTTGGTGGATTTGTTTTCAATAGCAATTACGGCAGAGTCTCATCCGGATTGGAATGGTCCGGCCGGAGCGGGACTTGTGGAATTAGCCCACAACACGCAATCCCGCCTTGCCGCCGCATTCGCCAAAACGGATGCGGCTTGGAGCCATAGCGCGATTATTCCCGGAGGTGCGAAGTGAGTGCCAAGAAAATTCCGAACGCGCCGGCCTGCCATAAAATCCTTTTTAGTGCCGATCTATCGGCAAAGCTTGCCAAACTACCCAAGGCTGAGCAACGCGAGCTGGCCGCGCAGTTAGAGTTGGAAGCAGCGCTGATCCGGAAGCGGTTGGACGGCAACAAAGTCACCAAGGCCAAAGCCAAAGCCGCGCCGATGCCAATGGAATATGCTGGCGATATGATTCAGGCCAACATTTGGTATAAAATCGGCTTGACCAAAGCGGAGGCTCCGATGCTCAAAACCATTGGCCAGCGAATTTTTAACCAGCCGGTAAATTCAGCGCGGGTTTTAAGGAAGTTGCTGCTGTCAGCGCTGGCACATTACGACAAGCTTGAGCCGATGATGTTTGGGGATGTGGCTTATTCCCAAGCGGAGGGCTTTGTGACAGCAGATGAATATTGGCATAGTGTCATCACCGGACAACACGCAAAGATCGCGCGGGGAAAAGGAAAGGCGGCACGATGAATTTTCCCGCTGATATTTTTTCCACGCCTGGGAAAACTCTTTTCATGGTCGCCGGCAATCCTCAAGCCGCACTGGTAACGCGCGCGGGAAAAAAGATGCGCCGTCGCACTGTGAGTTTTTCAAATCCCCATACTGCCTTGGATTGGTGCTTGCAGCGCGCGGCCATTTTCGTTTTGTTGCCGCGATCCGCCGACAACAAGTTGAATTAGAGCTTGCGCAGCACACGCGCCGGCCCTGAAATCAAGGCCGGCGTTTTTTTATTGGCGGCAAATTTTTTCTCAGTAATCCTATTGAGTATGGAGTCTAAACCATTTTTGCGCGAAGTAATCCCGGCTGATGAATGGCCGGAATTTTTTTCGTTGCCGCTAAGTTGCCGGGGTGAAGTTGAAAAATGGATCAGGTCGCTGGTTTTGATTGCTAAGGCAAAGCCGATTCTACCGGAGGTTGCACGGGCGGCCAAAGAACACAACGTCAACGCCTCATCCGTCTATCGCAAGCAAAAGGATTTTGAGCGCTACGGGTGGCGAGGCCTCATTAATAGGGCAAAGTACCCGGCCAACCCGCCGCCGACTTCCAGTGATGTTTTTATGAGGTTTATTCACGGCTTGTGGTTGGCAAACGATAAGAATTACCGGCGCACTCATTTGCAGCTTGTGGCGCTCTGGAAACAGAAAGCGCCGATCCCTGGCTTTGATCGATTGCCGGAAAAATCCAGTTGGAATGATTGCCCAGATGGTTGGACATATTGCAACATCATCTACCACATAAAAACCTACAGCACAAAACAGCATCCCAAACTGCCCGCTGGCTTTCTGTCTGGATCGCTATTGCCGGAAATTGGCGGCCGGGGTTAACATAGAATGGGGGCTTGAAAGACTCCTTCAAGGCTTTTTTAGGCGGCTTGCAGACGTTTTGAATCATTCCCCCCGGCCCAAAACAAAAAGTGTTGTTTTATTGGCCTTTTTTCAAATATTTGCATATTCCCCTTATTTTCGCTCCCCTTGCACCTTGCACGTCCCCTTGTCCACGTTGATTCTGTCGGGAATGGACGTGCAAGGGGCGTTTTATTGGCTTTTTGGGTAAGTTTTCCTTGCACGTCAAAACCCGACATTTTTTATAAAGGCGACATTTTGGTTTTGTCCACAAATGCAGAAAATTGATTAAAAACCCCTGATTTATCCGCTGTTTTCCTTTATTTTCCCTTGTTATCCCACAAAACACTAAAGGCGACAACATTGCCGTGGCTGCTCAATTTTAGGAAACGAATGGTGCGCCCGGCGGGAATCGAACCCACGACAACCTGCTTAGAAGGCAGATGCTCTATCCAACTGAGCTACGGGCGCAACCGGATTGTTTGCCGGGGTTTCGGGTTTCCGTGAACGTCGTGCCGATGCGGGTCTGCGGGTTTTGGGCTACCGTTCACTGGTGCTCAGCGACGTCGCGTCCACGACAAATGATGTTGGGATCGGCGCCGTTCGCAAAGTCAAATCACCCCGTTCCATCTGCCACTTACTATGCACGTTTGAGAGGCAAGGGCAAGCTCATCCGTGTCCTGGCGTTCGCGGCGAACGGGTTGCCGGGCGGCCGGCTTCAGGGATTTTCCTGCAACAAGGCTCGCTGCCACTCCATGAGTTCGGCCGCGTGCTGGTCCCAATCCCGAGCGAGACTGCCGAGCACGGACTTCGGCGCAATGAGGGTAGGATCAATCTGCAATTCAGCGGCGTGACGGTCGCGCACCCGTTCGAGATCGCGAAAACGTTTGAACTCGGCCTCGGTGGGCCGCTGCGAGCGGTGGCGGATTTTCTCGGGGAATTGCTCCGGCGGCACGGCTTGGGCGGCGCGGATGGCGACCAGCAGTTTTTCCCGCCGCCGGGGATTCATCCGCGCGGGGATGAGCGGCGTGAATGGTTCCTGATTGGCGACGGCGACCGCGAGGCCGATCATGGTCTCGTGCGAAAGCACAAAAAAAGGCGGCCGGCTGGCGGCGATGGCTTCGCGCTCGCGCCAGTGAAACAGCTCGCGCAGGACGGCCAGCGCGGGAGCTTCGAGAAACGTGCTGCCTTTAATGCGCCAGACCTCATCGGGGTCAATGACCGGCGGCACGGAGCTTTCGGCGATGAGCCGGGCGCAACTTTCCTGGTGCCAGGCGAGCCGGCCTTTGGCAAGCAGTTCGCCGCGCAGTTTTTCCTCGAGGGTTTTCAGGTAGCGAGTGTCATTGCGCGCGTAATCGGACATGCGCGGCGTGAGCGGGCGCTGCGCCCAGTCGGCTTTTTGCGGTCCTTTGTCCAGCTTGATGCCGAGAAATTTTTCCACGAGGGCACCGAGGCCGAATTGCCTTTCGCCCAGCAACCGGGCGGCGAGCATAGTGTCAAAGATGGCGGTGGGCGTGAACTCGTGATGCTTCTTTAACAGCCGCAAATCATAGTCCGCGGCATGAAAAATCAATTCGCGGCCACCGAGAGCGGCGAGGACCGGGCGCAAATCCATGGGGGCAAGCGGATCCACCAGAAAATCGCCGTCGGGAGTGCTGATCTGCACGAGACAAACCTTCTCGGGATAGGCATGCAGACTGTCGGCCTCGGTATCAACGGCCAGCCACGGGGCGGCGTTGACGACGGGCAGAAAGGCAGAGAGCTTTTCCTGAGTATCAATCACGGTCGGTGCATTGTGCCGGAAGCGCGCGGCTTTGAAAAGGATTCCCGCTGAGTTGGGGCAAATCTTTTCTGGGGACAGCCTGACGGCAAAATGCTTGCCGGCAGTCGGCGCGGGGCCGTCGCGGACAAGTTTGCCCGCCCGGCTGCTTGTCAAAACCCGGCCGGTGGTCTATCGTCGCCCCATGTTGATGCGGAAACATCTAGTATTGGCGGCGCTGCTCGGCAGCGGCGCGATCGGGGCCTCGGCGGATACCGTCCAACTCCGGGACGCGGCGGTCACGGGCAAAATTCTCGCGGAGAAAAGCGATTCGCTCGTGGTGGATGTGGGCTTCACCGTGCTGCAAATTCCGCGCAGCGCGATCACTGGTATTTCCCGTTCCGGACCTGCCGCAGCGGTCACGACGGCGGCGCCGGTGGCTGGACAGTTTTATGCTGCCAGCAGCAAGGCCAGTCCCGCGCGGGAAGTTAGCTCGCTCGTGAAGCAATTGGGCGAAGCCGTCGTGCAGGTGAAAAATCCCGGCGGCCTTGGTTCGGGCTTTTTTTTGAACGAGGACGGTTATCTTATCACCAATTTTCATGTGATCGAGGGGGAGACCGAAATTTCCGTCGAAGTCTACCACCAGAAAAACGGTCAATTGGATCGCGAGACGTACAAGCAGGTCAAGATCATCGCCATCAATAAATTTCATGACTTGGCGCTCTTGCATATTGAAGACAAAGGCGCTCCGAAATTCAAAGCCGTCACCCTCGGCAACTCGGATTCGCTGAACGTGGGCGAAGGCGTGTTTGCCATCGGCAGCCCGCTCGGCCTCGAACGCACCGTCACGCAGGGCATCATTAGCACCAAGACCCGGCAATTAGAAGGCAATCTCTATCTCCAGACCAGCACGCAAATCAATCCCGGCAACAGCGGCGGCCCGCTCTTCAACCTCGCCGGTGAAGTCGTGGGCGTCACCAATATGAAAATCTCCTTCGGCGAAGGCCTCGGCTTTGCAATTCCTGTCGAGCTGGTGAAAAGCTTTCTTGATCACCGCGACGCGTTCGCGTATTCCACCGACAATCCCAATACGCCCTTCCGCTATCTGGAACCCCCGAGCCGCACCAAAAGCGCGCCGGTGGAAAAATAACCCAACCTCCGTTCGGTTATCAGCTATTTCGTTACCTATGAAAATAAAATTTATTCGCCTCGCCGCCCTGCTCTTTGCTGGCGCTGCCACCTCGGTTTCCGCCGCGATTGCGCCGGCGGAAAAATTGTTGCCCGCCGACACGCTGGCATTTTTCACCGTGCCAGACTGCCATGCCTTTCGCGTCACCTGCGCGAATGCGCCGCAGATCCGTTTGTGGAACGATCCGGCGATGAAACCGTTTCACGACAAGTTTCTGGCCAAGTTCAACGAGAAGCTCGTGGCCGACACAGAAAAAGATCTCGGCGTGAAGCTCGCCGATTTTCTCGTCCTGCCGCAGGGACAATTGACCCTCGCCGCCACGCTCAACGGTGCCAACGGCCACGATGACACGCCCACCGGCGTGTTGCTTTTGCTGGATGCCAAAGACCAAAGCACGGCCTTAAAAACCAACCTCGCCGCCCTCACCAAGAAATGGACCGACGCCGGCCGCGCCTTGCGCACGGAAAAAATCCACGGTCTGACTTTCACCGTTCTCCCGCTGAACACGAACGACTTTTCCGCCATCGTGCCCAAGCGTCCGGTCGTGCAGGAACTCGGCAAGGAAACCAAACCCGAAAAGCCCGGCGAGATTTATTTCACCCAGTTTGAATCTCTGCTCGTCGCCGGCAATTCTCTCGCCGTTGTCGAAGCCGTCGCTGCGCATCTCACCGGCGGCAGTGCGCCGGCAATTGCCGATGATCCGGTCTTCGCCGCCGACCAGCCGGCGCAGTTCCGAGATACGCCGTTGTATTACGGCTGGTTCAATGGCAGCAAGCTCTTCACGCTGCTCGCGACTCCGCCTGCCGATGCCGGCGATGACAATCCGTCGCCGTTTGCCGCCGCTTTCAATCCCGTAAAAATCGTCAATGCGCTTGGGTTTGGCGGTTTGAAATCCGCCAGCATCGTCGCCCGCGAAACGGCGGAAGGTTCCGCGATGAATTTTCACATCACCGCGCCGGAAGCCGGCCGCACCGGACTGCTGAAAATTCTTGCATTGCCGGCGAAGGACGCCAGTGTTCCGCCGTTTGTGCCGGCCGATGCGGTCAAGTTTTCCCGAATCCGGCTGGACGGTAAACAAACGTGGGCGGAGTTGCAAAAAATGCTAACCGCGGTTTCGCCACAAGTGCTGGTAGGCGTCAATTCCGCGATCGACATGGCGAACGGTTTCGCGAAGATGAAAGACCCCGGCTTCGATCTGCGCACCGCGCTGTTCGGCAATTTGGGAGACGACATCATTAGCTATCAAAAGCCGTTCGCGAGCGATTCTCTGGCCGCGTTGTCCAATCCCCCCATGCTCTATCTGGTGTCCGTTTCCAATCCCGACGCAGTGATTACCGGGCTGAAAACCATCGCCGGCTTGGCCACGCCGCAAGATGCCACCACCGAGCCGCGCGACTTTTTGGGCCGCAAAATTTACGCGGTCAAGCTCGCGCCGGCGCCGGTCGCGCTCGGGGCACCGGCCACGCCGCGCAGTCTTTACCTCGCCGCCAGCAGCAGCGGCTACCTCGCCCTCAGCACCGACACGGCGCTGGTGGAGGAATACTTGCGCCGGGCGGATGGTTCCGGCAAACCGCTCGCAGAAAACACCGCGCTCCAAGCGGCCGCACAGCACGTCGGCGGCGCGGGCGGCGGGATGTTTGGTTTTGAAAACCAACGCGCTACCATGAGCGCGGCGTTCAAAGTATTCAAACGGGCTACGTCCACCGATGCATCACTTAACATGTTTCCGCCGGCGTTTCGCGAATGGTTGGATTTCTCGCTGCTGCCGGATTATGAACTGGTTCAGAAGTACTTCGACATCTCGGTCTTTGCGGGCAGCGCCAATGCCGACGGTCTCTCGCTCAAGGTCTTTGTACCGCACCCGCCGCAGTTGCATTAAGCGTCGCCGTCATGGCTAATGCCGCTGCCATCGCCTCGCTCTGTCCGGCCTGCGGACTTTGTTGCGACAGCACGCTGTTTGCGGATGTCGAACTGCGCGCTCGCGATGACGCGAAACAACTGATCCGCCTGGGTTTTCGCTTGGAGAAAAAGGGGAAAAGTAAACTCGCCTTCGCGCAACCGTGTCCCGGCTTCGACGGCCAATGGTGCCGGATTTATGCCGACCGTCCGCAGCGGTGCCGGCAGTTTGATTGCGGGCTGTTGCAACGGGTTGCAGCGGGAGAATTGACGCCGGCGGCGGCGCGCAAGAAGATCATCGTAGCCAAACAGCGGTCGGAAACCGTCCGCAATCTGCTCCGGCGACTCGGGCAAAACGACGAACGCTGGCCGCTCACGCATCGTTACGCCGAGGCGATGAGTGCGCCGGTGGATTTATCCGTGGCCGACCAAGCGGAGACACACGGCGAATTGATGCTGGCCGTAAGCGAGCTGATGCATTTGCTCCAGCGCGACTTTTTGCGCTGACGCTTACGGCAGCGCCATGCCAATGTCCTGCGCAATCTTGGCGGCGGAATCTGCATCCACCCATTTCACGAGCGTGACGAAGTTCACCAGCGCCGGGCTGTCGGCTTTGACCTTGTGCAGATTTTTCAACGCCCCGATGACCTTGGTGTACGTTGCGGCGTATTTCTCATGCGTGAGCCGGTTTGCAAACGCTTCGAGCACGGCTCGCGCCACGGGATCGGTCTGACCGTCCGGCAAATACGGCAGCAAACAAAACACCCGCACGAGCGTCATCGGATCGGATTCCGACAAAGTCAACCAACTGCTCTTCACTTCGTCGGCGTCGTATTTCGCGTGCAAGCGGGTGCGGATGGCGGCGGTGATTTCGGCGGGTGAGGACCGGCTGACAATCATTTCTTTGATGCGGTCCCAAATCAATTGTTGCTCTTTCTCGGGCGACATCCCGGCGGCCACGGGTTGCTCCGGCAAGCCCAGTTCCTTGGCCACCGCTTTACCCAATTGCTCGGCGTCGCCCTTGCGCAAACGTTCCGACGCCATGATGACTTCCACGATGCGCCGATGCTGCGTGGCCGGCACCAAACGAAACACCGTCGCCAGCGCAGTCGCGGTGGGGACTTTGTCAGCCGGCACCAGATGTTTGACGAATTCAATCGCCACCGGAATCGGGTCGGTCACTTTTTCCGTGCGGAAGGTCAGGACGAAACGCAGTGTGCGGCCGAGGCCGCCGGCTTTGCCGACGTTGTTAATCACCGCCTGCCGGTGATCGCCATTCAAGATGTGTGCGAGCAACGATTCCGCGAGTTGAATTAATTTCTCGTCCAGCTTGTCGTCACCCGTGAGGACGAGCTGCTCGATGAGCGGTGGCAGGCGCTGGGCAAAAATCACATCCGGCGATTCCGTGCTTTGGTTCTCGTAATAATGCAGCAGTTCGAGGAAAAAGGAGAGGCGCAGGAAGGCGCTTTTCTGGGCGCGGGATTGGTCACTGCTGTCACGGCTCTGGAGAATTTTGCGGTGCAACACCTCCAGTTCCTTCCGCCGGTCGGCAGCCAAGCCGGGGTTTTGCTGAAGCAGGTCGGCGAACTCCGGCTTGAACGCCAGCATGATTTCTTCCGGCTTCGGGCGCGGATTATTTTTTACATCCGTCGTCAGGTCTTTGAAGAACGGCAGCGCGCCTTCGCCGAATTCGCGGACGATGCGTTCGCGGGCGACCTGACCTTTGACAAAGCCCCGGTTGGCGCGGGCCACGGCGGGGGCAAAAAAACTTTCCGGCTGCGCCACCAACCCTTGCAGCAGGCCGGCCTCGAACGGCGCTTCTAACTGCACCAGCTCTTCCACCAGCGGCTTGATCGCCGCCGTCAAATCCCGCCGCGTCTTGTCCAGATTCTTGAGCAACGCCGGTTGCAACACCGCGTCATCCGCCCGGCCACCGACCAGGGCGGCGCTGATTTCGTTCACCAGATTGCTGTGCTCGACCAGCCGCGCAATGATCACGCCCAGATCATTCATCGGCAGCTTGGCGACCAGCGTAGTGATGATCGTCACCAGTTCTGCGTGGGATTTCTTGCGATGTTCAATGACCCGTTCGAGCAATTGGCGGAGCTGTTTGTTTTCCGCCTCCAGCCCGCCGCACGCAGTCTCCAACTGTTCCACGCGGAGGATCACATCGGACCAACTCCGCTGGATTTCTTCCACGGAAGCGGCCGGCCCGGAGCCATTCTCGGTTTGCGACATGGGCTTATCTTTAACGAACGAGGGAATTCTGGCCAATACTTTTTTCGCGAGCAAACGGGAGAAGCTGAGGTGAACCGGGTCGCGCTGCAAACGGTATGCGCTGGCGGGACCAAATGGGTAATTGACCACTCAGGGCAAACCTCGCGCCAGCACCCGTTCCAAATCGGCCTTGAAGCGGTCGCACAACGACCGGACCGACTCTTGCTCCGCCGCCGGCCACGCGCGCGACACCAGTCGGCGGGCCAGCGCCGCCTCCAGCAACCCCAATTCCTCCAGCACCCGACTGCACAGTTGCAAACCTTCCTGCGCCCCCGGCGGCGTCACCGGCGGATTCGGCACAAAGTAACCGTTCGCCTCCCGGCAAATCCATTCCACCACCCGCCGATCCTCCGTCAGCCGCCACACCTCCGCGCATCGTTCCAGAGGATTCAGCGCCCCGCTCGCCCGGCCACCGTCCGGCTCGCACCATTTGTAGAGCGTTTTCACATTCAATCCCAGTTCTGCCGCCACCGCTTTGATGTTGGCGTCCCGGAACACCGCCTGCAACACCGCACCTGATTTCATAACCCACCTCTGCCACCTTTCTCCCGTCCAGTGACGGGTGTTTTCAGTTTGCATTACCACCCCTAACCCGATGAAAAGCGTTTTACGCCCGCCTTATTTTATTTGCAAGAAAATTTCTTAACCTCCCGGCGCCCCGAAGCGGAGCCGCCGGATTCCAGCTTGCGTTGTAAATGGGTCTTAGGCAATTCGACGTTGCCGCAACTGGGTTGGTCGTTGCTCTTGTCAATACACGAACCCGTCAAGATCACGGCTAGCCTAAGCCTGTGGGTTATCCCGTAGGGATTAATTCCTTTAGCCCCGGGTTGCGCGGTACGAGCTACCCGGGGAATCGGTATCAACCACAACTACCCTGAAAGGGTTGAATTAATGCTGCCGCCGTCTCCACGCTTACTGGGTGGGCGTTGAGGTGACGAGAATCATTGCTCGATTAGCACGCCCAGAAGGCGGGCATTGACGCCCCCGCATTTCCC
>Ga0214220_1000627_pt1 | contig 11039 bp, 9 predicted proteins | sample TroBogypolimnion_5_FD_153058 | JGI IMG/M metagenome (GOLD analysis project Ga0214220, IMG submission 153058) | Freshwater microbial communities from Trout Bog Lake, WI - 31JUL2007 hypolimnion | ecosystem: Environmental > Aquatic > Freshwater > Lake > Hypolimnion/Profundal zone | place: Trout Bog... | reverse complement strand
CGGATGCCATATGATTTAATTTCTGACGGCGAACCCCTTCCGCTCGGGGACAAACGGTATTTGCTGAGTCCGCAGGATTTGTCCGGTCTGGAAGTGTTGCCGGAACTTCTCCGCGCCGGGGTCGCCTCGCTGAAAATCGAAGGCCGGCTCAAAGCGCCGGAATATGTCGCCAGCATTACGCGTATTTACCGACAGGCGTTGGACCGAATTAGCCACCGAGGCACCAAGACCCCGAACCACGACCAAACCAAAACCTCTGAGCCTCTGCGTCTCGGTGGCCAATCGGAAAAATACGAGTTGGAGATGACGTTCTCGCGCGGCCTGTTCACTGGCTGGTTCGGCGGCACGGATAATCAAAAACTCGTCCACGCGCGCTTCGGCAAAAAACGCGGCGTCTATCTTGGCGAAGTGCGGAAAATTGTCCGCGACGGCGTTATCGTCGATCTGGTGGCGCCGCTGAAACTCGGCGACGGCATTGTTTTCGACGCCGGTCGGCCGGATGAAAAAGAGGAAGGCGGACGGATTTACGAAATGGAAACGCCGCGGTTCAAAATTCCCGGCATGACCTTGACAGAGTTGCGTTTTGGCAACGGGCAGATTGATTTTCTGCGCGTTCACGTCGGCGACAAACTGTGGAAAACCAACGATCCCGAACTCGACCGGCAACTGCGCCAGACGTTTGACGGCGACAAAATCCGGTTTCAGCGACCCGTGGCAATCGAAGTTCACGGCCGCGCCGGCCAACCGCTGACGGTCATCGCGCGCGACGAAAACGGTCACGTGGCCCAAGTGGCATCCGCCATGCCGCTGGCACCGGCGGAAAAACTTCCGCTGACGGCAGACAAATTGCGCGACCAACTCGGCCGGCTCGGCGGCACGCCATTTAAGCTCGGCGCGCTGAAAAACCTTTTGTCCGGCGAAGTGATGATTGCCGTCAGCGAATTGAACCGCCTGCGCCGCGAGTTTGTGGGCGAACTCGAAAAACTTCGCGCCGAGCCGAAGCGGTGGCAGCTCAATGGCCACCGAGGCACCGAGGCACAGAATTTGGCTGTTTCAATTCCTGAATCCTCTGCGGCTCGGTGTCTCGGCGGCAAATCTGATCCGCAATTGATTGTGCTCGTCCGCAACTTGGCGCAGATCGACGCTGCGTTGAAGTGCGGCGTAACGACAATTTATTGCGAGTTTGAAGATCCAAAAAAATATCGCGAGGCAGTGGCAACGTTTCACACCACGTTCGGCTGCGCGGTCTCAACCGCCACCCCCCCAATGCCCGCTCCCGCCATTTTTGTCGCGCCGCCGCGCATCACGAAAATGGGCGAGGAATGGATTTTGAACCAAGTCCGTTCCTGCAACGCCGACGGTTATCTGGTGCGCAACTACGACCACCTGAAATTTTTCGCAGACACGCGGCGCGTCGGCGATTTTTCGCTGAACGTGGCGAACCGCATCGCGGCGGACTATTTCAAAAATCATTTCGGCCTCGAACGCGTCACCGCCAGCTACGATTTGAATGTGTTGCAGCTCGACGCGCTGTTGTCCGCCGCGCCGCCGGAATGGTTTGAGGTCACGATTCACCAGCACATGCCGATGTTTCACATGGAGCATTGCGTGTTCTGCGCGTTTCTTTCCACCGGCAAGGATTATCACGATTGTGGTCGCCCGTGCGATGTGCACGACGTGCGCGTGCGCGACCGCGTGGGCGCGGAACATCCGCTCAAGGCTGATGCCGGCTGCCGCAACACGGTATTCAACTCGCAGGCGCAGACCGGCGCGGAATTTGTGGAACGGCTGCTGGCGCTGGGCGTGAAAAATTACCGCGTGGAATTTTTGAACGAGCCGCCGGCGGAAGTGGAGCGGACGATTGCGAAATACCGGCAGTTATTGCGCGGGGAAATTTCCAGCACGCAGCTCTGGCGCGAATTGAAGTTGTTCAACCAGCTCGGCGTGACGCGCGGGCAGATGGGAAAATGAAGTCGCCGCCAGTTTGAATTTGACGTCGGGGGCAAACGGGTTTTTCATTCCGGCATGAAAAAGATTTCGCTTTGGATTTTGGCCGGCGCATTGCTGGCTTTCCCGGTGCACGCGCAGGACGCGGCCACGCAGCAGCAACTCGACAAACTGGGCGGCCAGTTGCAGGACATCCTCGAAGCGCAGGCGCAGCAGGGCAAACGCATTGATGCCTTGATCAAAGACCTCGCCGAACTGCGCGACAAGGTCAACACCCCGCAGGTCAGCGACAGCGCGAGCCGCGAGGATTTGAAAAAGCTCGCCGAGAAACTTACCGAGGTAGACCGCAAGCGTGTCGAAGACATCGAACTCGTCCACAAAAACTTGGAACAGCTCGCCAAGGCCGGCGGCGGCGATGTGCCGGCCCCGACACCAAAACGCAAACCCAAGCCGACTTCCGGCGGCGATACACCTCCGGCCGGTCCGGCCACGCCGCAGAACGGTTATGAATATGCGGTGAAAGAAGGCGACACGCTTGGTTCCATCGCCAAAGCCTATCGCGCGCAAGGCGTGAAGGTGACCACGACGCAGATTCTCAAGGCAAATTCGGGGTTGGATCCGAATAAGCTATACGTCGGAAAAAAAATCTTCATTCCCGATCCGAACGCGAAGTGAACGGCCCACCGCCGCCGCGCGGAAAATAAAATTGTTCGTTCCCGGAAAATCCGCCCGCCACGGGCGGATTTTTATTTGGCGAGCAGCAGGAAAATGCCCGCCGCCAGCGCCACGCGATACCAGCCGAAGGCGTTAAACGTGTGCGTCTGCACATAGCGCAGCAGCCATTTCACGGCCACGAACGAGACGCCGGCGGCGATGACCGAGGCGAGCAACACCAGTCCCCAGTTTTCTTTTGGCGCGTCGGCCACGGGATGATGCAGCGCCTTGAAAATCTTAAAGCCGCTGGCTGCCAGCATCGTGGGAATGCCGACGAGGAAGGAAAATTCCGTTGCCGCCGGCCGGCTTAAACCGAGCAGCAGCGAGAGGATGATCGTGGTACCGGAGCGGGACGCACCGGGAAAAACCGCCGCGACAAGCTGGCCCAGCCCCACCGCCACGACGATGGCCCAAGTGATTTCCGTGCCGAGTTTTTTGCCGCGCAGAAAAAATTCGACTGCGAGGAACGCGAGGCCGCCGAGGAGCAGCGCCCAGGCGACGGGCGTGAGTTCCTCCGGCAGTTTGATTTTCAATTTGTCCACCACGAGGCCGCCCGCGCCGGTGATGGCGAAGGCCACGAGCAGTTTGACGAGGTAATCGCGCGTCTCGGGTTTGCCCAGTTCGTGGAAAAATTTATGCAACCGCTCCGGAAACAGCGGCAGGACGGCGATGACCGCGCCGCACTGGATGACGACGTTGAAAAGGTCGGTCTGGTGTGAGCCGAGAAATTTCTCGGTGATGAGCAGATGGCCGGTGGAGGAAACGGGAAGAAATTCAGTGATTCCTTCGACGATTCCCAATATCAGAGCGATGATCCAGTCGTGCATAAAGCGCATATATGGAGGCGAAAATGGCGCGGCGGGCAAGCCGGAAATGCCGCGCCGGGTGGATTTCTCCTTTGCGCGTGCAAAGGTGCGGAGCTTCTGGTTTAATCTAACCTTCACATGGACGATACCAATTCATTGATCGAACAGCGGAAGGCCAAGCTTAAATCACTGGAAGCCAAGGGCATTTTTCCGTTCCAAAATAAATTCACGCCCGACACCGAATGCAAAACGGCACGCGATGGTTTCAATGATGGCAAATTGCCCGAAGGCACCAAAGTGGCCGTCGCCGGCCGCATCACCGCGCACCGCGACATGGGCAAATCCATGTTCATTGACGTGCGCGATCAAAGCGGCCGCATCCAGTGCTATGCGCAGAAAAATGTGCTCGGCGACGAGCAGTTCAATATTTTTACGCACCTCGACCTCGGCGATTTCGTCGGCGTCACGGGCACGCTGTTTCGCACCAAGACCGGCGAGCCGAGCATCAAGCTGGAAGCCTTCACCATCCTCGCCAAATCGCTGCGCCCGCCGCCGGCGAAATGGTATGGCCTCGAAGACACCGAAATCCGCTATCGCCAGCGCTATCTGGATTTGATTGCGAATCCCGACGTGAAGGACGTGATGCTCAAGCGCAGCGCGATCATTCACGAGATCCGGAATTTTTTCCACGAACGTAAATACGTCGAAGTCGAGACGCCCGCGATGCAGGCGATTCCCGGCGGCGCGGCGGCGCAGCCGTTCAAGACCTTTCACAACGCGCTCGGCTGCGAATTTTATCTGCGCATCGCGCTGGAGCTTTACCACAAGCGGCTGCTCGTGGGCGGCATTGATAAACTATTTGAAATTGGGAAAAACTTCCGCAACGAAGGCCTCTCTCGCCGGCACAATCCCGAGTTCACGATGCTCGAAGCGTACTGCGCGTTCGGCGATTACGCGACGATGATGGAAACGGTGGAGTCGCTCATCACCACGGTGGCGCAGAAAGTTTTGGGGAAAACTAAAATATATTGTTCGCGCAAAGAAAATTTTAAGCACCAACTCAATTTTATTCACGGCGTTGCCTCCGCAAATCTTCCAACTGATCAAACAGGAGATTTCTTGGCTGTGGTCAAAGAATGTTTAGAGCTTCAAGGTTCTCAAGAAACTGAATTGATCGCAGCGAAAGCTAATGAAGCAGCCCAGAAGCTTTCGGCTAATTTCCAAACCGGCGGCGACCACGCTAAAATTAGCGCTGATATTTTGAGATGGATTGCTCCGTATCTTGAAAAACAAGAAATCAATTTAGAGCGCCCTTGGCGCCGCGCAAAATACAACGACCTCATCAAAGAAAAATGCGGCGCAGATTGGTTCACCCTTTCCGCCGCCGAACGCCGCCAGCGCGCACACGACATGGGCGCGGAAATTGGAAAAGAATTTGAAGATTTTGAAGTCACCAATGCCGTGTTCTCCAAATTCATCGAGCCGACGTTGATTCAGCCCACGTTCGTCACGCATCTGCCCAAGGAACTCGTGCCGCTCGCCAAGCTCACGCCCGATGACCCGACGACGGTCGAGGTCTTCGAGTGCTGCATCAACGGCCAGGAAATTTCCCCCGGCTACACCGAGCAAAACGACCCGATTCAGCAGCGCCACACGCTGGAGCACCAGGCCGGCGGCGAACCGCAAAAGCTGGACGAGGATTTTCTCGTGGCGCTCGAACACGGCATGCCGCCCGCCGGCGGCATCGGCATCGGCATTGATCGTCTGTGCATGATGCTGCTCGGTCAGGAAAGCATCCGCGACGTGATTTTGTTCCCGCAGTTGAAGCCGAAGTGAGACGCGCTTGAAACCCTCACCATTATTTGCGATAGTCTGTTTATGAGTGCCATTGAAGCCACCGCCGAGGTTTTTTTTACCGCGTTCAAGTCATTGAAGCCGCGCCAGCGCGAGGCCGTGCTGGAACGGATGTTGGCGGATGAGGACATTTCCGCCGACATCGCGGATACATTGATGTTGGAATCGCGCCGCCATCAGCCGCGCCAGCCGTTTCGTCAGGTGATGAAGGAACTGGGCATCAAGGCGTGAGCTGGCAAATCGAAATCTCCCGCGACGCACGCAAGGAACTGGCGGGCTTGCAGCCGCAAATACAGGTGCGAATTTCCAAGGCGGTGCTCGCGCTCGAAAACAATCCGTTTCCTGCAGGCTGCAAAAAACTGAAGAACCGTGACGGTTTCCGCATTCGCGTGGGCGATTATCGTGTGTTGTTTTTCGCGGACACAAAAGCAAATCAGATTGTCATCAGCGCCATCGGCCATCGCCGTGAAGTTTATCGCGATTGATTGGCCGGCAATTACAACTTCCGTTTAGTTATTTTATTTTCTCATGCTTACCGTAGCCGGACTTTCCAAATCATTTGGCGGACGCGAACTGTTTGATGACGTTTCGTTGAACATCATGTCGGGCGACCGTATTGCCATCACCGGGCCGAACGGCGCCGGCAAATCCACGCTCATCAAAATCATTCTCGGCAAAGAGGAACCCGATGGCGGCAGCGTCTCATTCATTCGCGGCACGCGCGTCGGCTATCTGCCGCAGGAAAGCGAGCCGGCTGGCAACGAGACGGTGATGGAAGTCGCCGTGCCGCCCGAGCACGAGCACGACGGCCAGTTCATCGCGAAGGTGAAGCAAATTCTCGCCAGCCTCGGTTTCAAGCAGACGGATCACGACCGTCCGGCGCGCGAAATGTCCGGCGGCTGGATCATGCGCGCGCACCTCGCGCGGCTGCTCGCGGAAGAGCCGGATTTGCTGATGCTTGACGAGCCGACGAACCATCTCGATCTCGAAACGCTCATCTGGTTTCAGGATTATCTGAAATATTATCCCGGCGCGATTCTGATGATTTCGCACGACCGCGAATTTCTGAACAACCTCTGCACGCACATCGCCGAGCTGCGCGCGGCGAAAATCATGCGCTACACGGGCAACTACGACGAATATCTCGAACAGCGCGCGGCGATGGAAGCGACGCTGATCGCCACGGCGAAAGCACAGCAGCGCGACATTGACCGGCTGCAATTGTTCGCCGACCGCTTCGGTGCGAAAGCCAGCAAAGCTTCGCAGGCGCAGAGCAAGCTCAAGCAAATCGAGCGCATCAAGGAAGACATGGTGCAAGTGCCGGACGGCCCGGAATCCACGATGGGTTTTCGCTTTCCGCAACCGCAGCGCAGCGGCCAGCGCGTCATCACGCTGGAAAAAATTAAGTTTGGCTACGGCGAAAAATTGATTTACGACGGCATTGATTTCGAGGTTGAACGCGACCAGCGCATCGTGCTCGTCGGCCCAAACGGCGCGGGCAAATCCACGCTACTCAAACTACTGGCGCAGGTGCTCACGCCGCAAGCGGGCGTCCACAAACTCGGACACAACACGAAGTTCGGCTACTTCGCGCAGCATCGCGCCGCGATGCTCGATCCGAAGCAGACGGTTTTTCAAACCGCGCTGGACACACCGCAGCGTATCACCGAGCAGGCCATTCGCACGGTGCTCGGCAGTTTTTTGTTTCGCGGCGACGACATTTATAAACCGGTCAGCGTCTTGAGCGGTGGCGAAAAAAGCCGGCTCGCGCTGGTGAAATTATTGCTCGATCCGCCGAATTTGTTGCTGATGGACGAACCGACGACGCATCTCGATTTGGCGAGCGTGGACGCGCTCATTGAAGCGTTGAAGCAATATCAGGGCACGCTGGTTTTCATCAGCCACGATGTGCATTTCATCCGCGCCTTGTCCACGCATGTGGTGCGCGTCGAAGCCGGTACGCTGCGGCATTTCGGCGGCGGCTACCAATATTATTTGGACAAAACGGCGCAGTCGGCGCGCTCGGCGTTGACGAGTTCCAGCTTCAGCAAAAATTTAACCGCGCCCCGCGCCGTTGTACCGCAGGTGGATCGCAAGGAGCAAAAGCGCTTGGAAGCCGCCCAGCGGCAGGCGCGCTCGAATAAAAAATCCGAAATCCAGAAACGCATCGCCACGCTGGAAAAGGAAATTGCCGATCTCGAAGCGAAGGAACGCGACTACGCGGCGGAATTGGAAAAGCCGGAAACCTATCACTCTGGCGGCCGCGCGACGCAAATCAACCGCGAATTGGCGCACGTGACCGACCGCCTAGCGGCGGCGACGGCGGAATGGGAAAAAGCCGGCGCGCAGTTGGCGGAGTTCGACGCAGCGTAAAAATCTACGGCGGCGCGCGGGGCGGTCATTCGCCGCCGAGTTTTTTTTCCCACGCGGCCACTTTTTTCAACAGGTCCGGCAGCCGCTGCAAGGCGATCATCACGCGTTTGGCCTGCCGATCTGGCTGTGCCGGAATGCCGAGCCATTGTTCGCCGTCCGGAATGTTGTGCATCACGCCGGACTTCGAGCCGATGGTGACTTGGTTGCCGATTTTTATGTGGCCGGCGAGACCGACCTGCCCGGCCAGCACCGTGTAGTTGCCAATTTTGGTGCTGCCGGAAATCCCAACTTGCGCGCAGAAAATGCAATGTTCGCCGACCTCGACGTTGTGGCCGACCTGAACGAGGTTGTCAATTTTCGTGCCCTTGCCAATGACCGTCGCGCCGAGCGCCGCGCGATCAATGGTCGTGTTCGCGCCAATCTCCACGTCGTCGCCGATGACGACATTGCCAATCTGCGGGACTTTGCGATGCACGCCCGCGTCAAAAACATAACCAAAGCCGTCCGCGCCGATCACCGCGCCGGCGTGAAGACGCACGCGCTGGCCGAGTTGCGTGCGGGAATAAAGCGTCACGCGCGGAAATAAATGCGAGCCGTCGCCGATCACCGAATCGTCGCCGATAAAATTGCCAGCCTGCAACACGACGTGCGCGCCGATGCGAACGCGTTCGCCGATGGTGCAATGCGGTCCAATGTGCGCCGTGGGATCAATATTCGCGGACGCGGCAATGACGGCGGACGGATGAATGCCGGCGGCAAACGCCGGTTCCGGAAAAAAAATCGCCAGCGCTTTGGCGAAGGCAACGCGCGGGTTGGCGACGCGGATGAGAATTTTTTTGTCCGAGACAACCGTCTTGCCGCAAATGATGGCGGTGGCGGCGCTGTTTTCGGCGGCGGCTAAAAACTTTTCATTCTCAGCGAAAGTGAGGTCGCCAGGCTTGGCGGCGTCGGCGTTGGCAAAACCGGTGAGCGTGGCGGCGGCGTCACCGACGAGTTCGCCGGCGAGCCGGCGGGCAATTTCAGCAGTGGTAAGTGTCATTGACTTGATTTCTTCGGCTCACTATAAAGGCGGGAAGATTCTGTTCAATCCCAAGTTTATGGCAAAAACATTCCGCATCGGGCTGATCGGTTACAAATTCATGGGGCGCGCGCACTCCAATGCGTGGCGGCAGGCGCCGAAATTCTTTGATCTCAAAGCGAAGGTCGAACTCCACACCATCTGCGGCCGCGATGCCGCCGGCGTGCAGGCGGCGCGCGCCAAATTGGGCTGGGAACACGCGGTGACCGATTGGCGCGAGCTGGTGGAATCGCCGCTGATAGACATCGTGGACATCGCCACGCCGACGTTCACCCATGCCGAAATGGCCATTGCCGCCTTGAAAAACGGCAAACATGTCCTTTGCGAAAAACCGCTGGGTCGCGACCTGAAGGAGTGCGACGCCATCCTCGCCGCTGCCAAAAAAGCGAAAGGCGTCCACATGGTCTGTCACAATTACCGGCGCATTCCCGCCATCGCGCTGGCGAAACGGATGCTGGACGAAGGCGCGCTGGGAAAAATTTATCATTTTCGCGCCCGCTATGCGCAGGATCGGCTGGCGGACCCGGAATTTCCGCTCGATTGGCGGTTGGAAAAAGCAACCAGCGGCAGCGGCGTGCACAGCGACATTAATTCGCACATCATTGACCTCGCACGGTATCTGGTCGGCGAATTCACCGAGGTATGCGGCGTGGTAAACACGTTCATCCCTCAGCGTCCGCGGGCAGATTTGCTCGCGCGAGGCAAGCACCAGCTCGGCCAAGTCACCGCGCCCGATTCCGCCGCGTTCCTTGGCTGGCTGGCTAACGGCGCGATGGCCAATCTCGAAGCTACCCGTTACGCGTTGGGGCGGCGCAACCAGATCACTTTGGAAATCAACGGCAGCAAAGGTTCGCTGGCGTTTGATTTTGAGGACATGAACCGGTTGCAATTTTACAACGGCGACGATCCGAAAGACCGACAAGGTTTCCGCGACATTTTGGTGACGCAGCGCGACGGCGTGCAGCCGTACGTCGCGAACTGGTGGCCGCCCGGCCACGGGCTGGGCTACGAACACACCTTTGTGAATGCGTTTGCTGATTTCGTGAACGCCTGCGCGGCCGGCAAACTGGTGCCCCCGACCTTTGAAGATGGCTGGAAAAACCAGCGCGTACTCACGGCCGTCGAGAAATCATCCGCATCGGGAAAATGGGTGAAGGTCTGAAATGGTGCCAGCGAGTGGAATCGAACCACTGACCTCGGGCTTATGAGTCCCACGCTCTAACCAACTGAGCTACGCTGGCAACCAAACGGGCAACCATTGTGCGAACATTTTGACTTCTGTCAAACCGGGAATTTGCCCGGTAGTGTCCTAATTTGAAATTAAAGCCCCGGAAGGTCGCCCTGTCCTTGTTCTGGTTGCGAGATAATCAAAGAATCATTTGCCACCTTGTTTCCCAGCCATAAAAGTCCGATTGTGCTCTTTTTTCCGGCCATGCCATCAAATGTCAAAAACTGTTCACAGTTTAGAATACTTGCCGTAGCCAAATGGATAGCGTCAGGTGTGGTTAAGTCACTGCGAATCCCATTTCCATCAGGACATTTTACCGGCGATGCTTGATAAAAGTCACGGTATTGCCGCGCCCGCATTGTGATCGGTGGTGTGGCATCTTCGCATTGATGAATCCCTGTCTGAATGGCTTGAAGAAATTTTTTCTCAGATTTAGAGTCTAATTTATGTGAAAGAACCTCCGTAAGTGTGATTGCTGAGGTAGCAATGATGACACCGCCCCGCTCTGACTGTTTCCAAATGGACTCAATCGCTCTTATTCGTGGTTTTCCATAGCTTGCTTCTTCCCATCTCAAATAGGCAAGATAGACGCACGCATCGAAATAATAAGACGGCAATCGTTTGTTTTTACCACTCATTTCTTAACCTTGCTATTGCCTCATGGGCGGGTTCGCCTTTGTATGGTTTGCGGGGTGGGTGAATCTGTATGAATGTGCGAGGCATTCGTAATTCTTCAATTTCAGATACATCAACACGAAATGGTAGTCCCGTGTTAGGACGAAATAATTTTTGGCCAGTAACTCGCACTCTACGCTTAATACAGGCACGGGCTTTTTTTTCTAAGTCCCCAGTGAAATGGCAAGCGATGGAAGTCGGCCCCAATTGCGGGTAGAGGTAGAATTTATTTCCACGCGCAAAGGAAATTGAAAGCAAATTGCCCGTGAGGTGACTTCGCTTTTTCGGGCCACTCAATTTGTTAGTCTGGGCGCAACGAAAGGACCAGACCATGAAAGGCAAACGGTATACGACGGAAGATAAG
>Ga0214220_1000626_pt1 | contig 11057 bp, 8 predicted proteins | sample TroBogypolimnion_5_FD_153058 | JGI IMG/M metagenome (GOLD analysis project Ga0214220, IMG submission 153058) | Freshwater microbial communities from Trout Bog Lake, WI - 31JUL2007 hypolimnion | ecosystem: Environmental > Aquatic > Freshwater > Lake > Hypolimnion/Profundal zone | place: Trout Bog... | reverse complement strand
ATTAATGCTATGGATATTCTGGTGGTGCTGGGCTTAGCTTATCTGCTGTATAAATTATTTGCCGCTAAATCCACTCAACAGTCGCCCTCTCAACGCAGCGCTTATGAGGGTCAATTATCGACAATGCCCTCTAATCCGGCTGGCTTTAATACTGACATTTTATTTAAAAAGCAGGCTGACTTATCGGCTAGTCAGAATATTCAACAAGACAATATTCCCGTTGGCTTTGATAGTCATGCTTTCTTAGTGGGGGCAAAAATAGCTTATAGTTCTTTACAAAAAGCTTGGGATGCTAAAGAGTTAGCTGACATTAGAGGCTTAACCACGGATAAGGTGTTTGCTGAAATTCAATCTCAACTTAAAGCCTCAACGACTGATAATGTCACGGATTTATTAAAGTTAGAGGCTGAATTATTAGAAGTGCGGGAAATAGGGGCTGAGTTGCAAGCTACAGTGTTGTTTGATGTCATTATGCGTGAAGACATCAATGGCTCTACCGAACAAATTAAAGAAATCTGGCATTTTGTTAAGCCCAAAGCCAGTATACAGCCCAAATGGTTACTCGATGGTATACAACAACTGGAAGATTGAGCCTTAAGACTTAAAGAATTACTTTTGCTGTTTGGCAAAGGTAGGGTATGAATACGTCATCTCATAAAAGATTAATCATGCAAATAAAATACGCCTTACTTTTTTCTATACTAGCTATTTTCTTTATCGCAGTATTGCAAGTAGATCTCTTTGAGATCGCCTTTGCCAAGCTGGGCTTAACGCCTCAAGAGTCGTTACTGTTACTGATAGGATCATTAGTGGGTAGTGGCATTAATTTACCTTTGTTACAATTGCGTAACCCAAAGCTGGGTTTCCCAGTTAAAGTGATGGTTCAAAAAGTGATTTTTGGCTTAGCTCCGAAAACCCTCAGTGATAAAGTCATTATTGCGGTTAATGTCGGTGGCTGCTTAATTCCCGTAGGCTTAAGTTTCTATTTCATGTCACTGCAACTGATTGATCCTATAAAAATGATCATAGGAATAATGGCTATTACGCTGTTGAGTTATAAGTCTAGTGAATTAATACCGGGTTTTGGTGTAGGTATGCCTATCTTTTTGGCGCCTTTAAGCGCGGCTTTATTGGCTTTAGTCATTGATCCTGAACACGCCGCGCAATTAGCTTACATGAGTGGTGTATTGGGTGTCTTAATTGGTGCCGATATATTGCGTATTAAAAATATTACTCAACTTGGGTCGTCTATCGCGGTCATCGGAGGCGCTGGGACGTTTGACGGTATTTTTTTAACCGGTCTTATTGCCGCTTTATTAGCATAGACAAAGGGCGAAGGGTTAAGTCTAGCCTCCTTAAGCTTAATCTTTTGCCCTGAGCCTTTCGTCTGCGCTCAATGCTAGCCAAATTATTACCCAGATGCGCTTAAAAAGTGACTGCCTACAATGTATCGCTCAGTGATTTGTTAATGCCATTAGTCAGTAGTTCTACGGATTGACTGATTTAGTGCATAGATAATAAACTCTGCGACCAAGTCTATTAGTTAATAACATAGCTTTTCAATCCAGTATCGCTCTAGCTAATAGATGGCTTTAAGTGAGTGAGTGCTTAGGATGCTAGCTTTAGTAGGCCATACGCTAATCTTAACGATCATTGCCTTAATTTCAAAGCCAAGCTGAGGTCATTTACTGGAAGGTTAGGGTCAACTTTTTGACCGTTCATGATAGCTAATAGACCGTCTAGGTCAATTAATTGAAAGTCTATGACTCTGTTTTTTAAGTTATTCCACGCTCATGGTTCTTTTTTCTACGGGATTTATAGTTCGCTTAACGGTCATGGCTTGTTTTTGGACAACAATTAAGTTTCGCTATAAGGCCATAGACGGTTTTGTAGTCAGTTATAACGGTTCCAAAAGCTTACGCAACGAGTTTTAAATTTGAATTAACGACTGCTAAAGCTTAGCTGTCGGTTTAGCCAAGGCCGATAATGACAGCTTAGTCACCGGTCACTTTTTTTATACCTGCTTATTCACTAAATTAAGGAATTTACTATGTCTGACTTTGTACCGACTACCGATAATGATTTACTGGTTTGGTTTGATCATTTTGTAATGCAAATCAGCACCGATACTGAAATTTCTGTTGTTGATCTAGCAGCCTTGACAGAGGCTAATGCTGATTTTCACGCTAAAATTGATCATCTTAATGATGCCGCAGCACAGGCTAAACAAGCGACGGCTGATAAAAATGATAGTCGAAATAATATGATAAATTTAATCAGGGCAGAGGCGCGCAGGATTAAAGCACGCACTACTTATACCGATGGGCAGGGCGCTCAGCTAGGTATAGTAGGGGCTAGAGATCGTCATGATTTGAGTATCTCTCATCCCGAATTGAGCGGAACTGATCTGTCTGGCGGTGTGGTTAGCTTAAATTTCAGTAAATATAATAGTGATGGCGTCAATATTTATAGCAAGCGTGACAATGATGCAGATTGGCAGTTGCTACATTATGCCAGCATTTCACCTTTTATGGATGTACGGCCTTTATTAGAAGTCGGTAAGCCTGAGTTACGTCATTATTGTGCAGTTTATGTTGTTAAAGACAAAGAGATTGGTAATTATAGCCATGAAGTGGTCGTTAATTGCACCCCGTAGTTATTAAATCCCCCCCGCCTCCCTCCTTTTCAAAGGGGGGAGCTAGATGTTACTTGACTACATTATTTCGTGCTCATTCCTTAGCAAGATGCTATAGAGCATTACTTTCTAGTTTACTCGCCTTTGTAATACCCTACTATTGAGTTGTGGATAACGTAGGCTGGAAAATAACCGCCTTTGTATTTCAATAGTTCAAATACTGTTGTACAATTGAGCTATGGATAAACGACACGCAACAAAAATTTTTGAATCTCTCGCTTCTGGCATTCGCTTAGACGTATTTCGGCTACTGGTTAAACATGCGCCCACTGGACTTGTTGCCGGTGAGATTGCGACACTTTTGGACTTACCGCCTAACAACTTATCTTTTCATCTCAAAGCCATGACCCATGCCGGTTTAATCAATGTCACTCAAGAAGGGCGCTACCAGCGTTATCGTGCTCATCTTACTCTGATGCAGACACTCATTGATTATCTAACCGCAGAATGTTGCACGGCTGATCCCGAACCCTGTTTCGAACCGAATAAGACCTCGTCTTGCTGCGAGCCCGTCTGATTTTTTCTATTTAAAGAGTGATTTATTATGAATGTACTATTTCTTTGCACAGGTAATTCTTGCCGATCGCTGATTGGCGAAGCCATTTTCAATCATCTTGCTCCAGAAGGATGGCATGCCATCAGTGCTGGCAGTAAGCCTCTAGGTAGACTCAATGTCGGTGCGCTGGCTCTGCTTGAGCAGCAAGGCATTTCTACTGAAGGCTATTTCAGTAAATCTTGGAATGATCTGCCGGTTACGCCCGATATCGTTCTGAGTGTTTGCGGTAATGCCGCTAATGAAATTTGTCCTGCTTATTTAGGCTCTGTTATGCGTAGCCATTGGGGCGTAGAAGATCCGGCTCACGCAGAAGGCAGTGCAGAAGAAATCAATGCCGCGTTTATGACGGCTTATAACATACTCCGCTATCGCATTGAGCAATTTTTGGCGCTGCCACTTGCTAAATTACAAAATGACCCTGCTAAGCTCAAAGCTGAACTAGATCGTATTGGCCTCCTGTTACCTTAAAAACTTATGAACCTAGAAAATAGTCTAAAAGCCCACTTAGCTTTTCTCGATCGTTACCTAACCTTATGGATTTTTATGGCCATGGCCGTGGGTGTCAGTTTAGGCTATGCTTTTCCTGATGAAGTTAATAATTTAAATACTAGGGTTTCACTGGGAACAACTAATATTCCAATTGCTATTGGTTTAGTGTTAATGATGTATCCGCCCTTAGCCAAAGTGCATTACGAGGAGCTGGGTGCAGTGTTTCGTAATGGCAAGATCTTAGGCGTGTCTTTAGTACAGAACTGGCTAATCGGCCCGGTGTTAATGTTCGTCTTGGCGCTGGTTTTTCTGCGAGATTATCCTGACTATATGACCGGTTTGATCTTGATTGGTCTGGCCAGATGTATAGCTATGGTGATTGTTTGGAACGAATTAGCGCAGGGTGATAATGAATATGCGGCGGGCTTAGTGGCTTTTAACAGTGTGTTCCAAGTCTTATTTTACAGTGTCTATGCGTGGCTATTTATTACGGTGCTACCACCTCTACTAGGCTTGGAAGGTCACAGCGTGGCTATCAGTATCGTTGATATTGCCCAAAGTGTGTTCATCTATTTAGGCATGCCTTTTATGGCCGGATTCCTGACGCGTTTCTTGCTCATTCGTGCTAAGGGTAAAGACTGGTATCAGCAGATTTTCATTCCTAAAATTAGTCCACTCACATTGATCGCGTTGTTGTTTACCATCGTGGTAATGTTTTCTTTAAAAGGACAGTTGATCGTGCAATTGCCTATGGATGTCGTGCGTATCGCCATACCCTTGTTGATTTATTTTGTGGTGATGTTTTTGCTTAGTTTTGCGATGGGCAAAGCGGTGGGGGCTGATTATGGCAAGACCACTACATTGGCTTTCACAGCCGCTAGTAATAATTTTGAATTAGCTATCGCAGTCGCCATCGCGGTATTTGGTATCGACAGTGGTGCTGCGTTTGCAGCAGTAATAGGACCTTTAATCGAAGTGCCGGTGATGATAGCCTTGGTTAATGTCGCATTTTTGTTTCGTAAGCATTTTTTTGCGACTATAAAGTGATTACTTGCTGACTAAGTTCTTGAAATCGAGCTATATATAATATGTAGACTTCTTTAACGTCAGTAGTAACTGACGCTAATTTATTGTAATATATGAATTTATAGTTAAAGACCTATAGTCCTTAATGAAATATCTAGGGAGGATTTCTAAGTAAATAATCTCATAACGGATTAAACAACAGTTAATGGATTTATGCAGCCTACGATAACTGATCACCAAGCAAAATACTATGCCTATGAGCTGACTCGTCAATTCGCTGCTGATGGTGTTGACAGGCTTTCTCAGTCTCTATTTGATGCGACAGTTGATCTTAATCCACATCAAATTAACGCGGCTCTATTTGCGCTGCATAATCCGTTTAACAAAGGTGTGATACTTGCTGATGAGGTTGGTTTAGGAAAGACTATTGAAGCTGGCTTAGTGCTCTGTCAGTATTGGGCAGAACGAAAACGTCAGTTACTCATAATCTGTCCAGCGTCATTACGCAAACAGTGGGCCCAAGAGCTGCAAGACAAATTCAATTTACCGTCACAGATTCTTGATGCTAATACTTGGCGACAATTAAAGAAGCAAGGCATCCCTAATCCGCTCCACAATAACTGCATCAACATTCTTTCTTACCATTTTGCCGTACGCTTAGAAGAATCTTTACTTATTGAACCCTGGCATTTGGTGGTCATGGATGAAGCCCACAAGCTACGAAATGCTTACCGTACCAGCAATAAAATGGGGCAATCCATAAAGCGCTCCTTATCGGGACGGCAAAAGTTATTACTGACCGCTACGCCCTTACAAAACTCTTTGCTAGAAGTTTATGGTTTATCAACCCTATTAGATGAACATCTTTTGGGTGATGAAAAGTCGTTTCGTCAGCACTACATGGGCAACGAGGGTATCAGTCAACTGAAAGATAGATTAAAAGGTTTTGTAAAGCGCACCTTGCGTAAACAGGTGCTTGAATATATCCGTTACACGCAGCGTAAGGCCATTACTGTTCCGTTTACGCCCTCACATGCTGAAATGCAGCTCTATAATGGCATTACTGCTTTACTAGAACGTGAAGACAGCTATGCGCTACCCAAGCGTCAACGCCATCTTACAGGGCTCATCCTACGCAAGCTATTGGCTTCCAGTACTCATGCAGTCCACAATACACTCATTACCATCAAATCGCGGCTAGAAACGCTACGTGAACACCAAGTTGATGATACTGCTTTTATTACAAAACTGATTGAAAGTGATGATCTGGAAACCGATTATCTGGAAGAGCTAGACAACGATAGCGTAGACGATACTGAACAAGTCATAGACAAAGAACAGTTGGAGCTTGAAATTCTTGAGCTTCAAAACCTCATTGAGCAAGCAGAAAAAATGAGTGACGATAGCAAAGCTCAAGCTCTATTGATTGCCTTGAATCAAGGATTTGAACAAATGGCGCTCATGAATGCGCCGCGTAAAGCTGTGATATTTACAGAATCAAAACGTACTCAAGAATACTTGCAAGCCTATCTTGCAGACTATCATTACTCTGATAAATTGGTCACGTTTAACGGCACCAATAATAGTCCAGAAACCACTCAGATTTATCGGCAATGGCTATTAGAAAATAAAGGCTCCGACAAAATAACCGGATCGCCGCAAATTGATCGACGCACAGCACTGATTGAACACTTTCAGTTTCATGCTGAAATTATGATTGCCACTGAAGCGGGTGCCGAAGGGGTCAACTTACAGTTTTGTTCCTTGGTTATTAACTATGATTTACCTTGGAATCCACAACGTGTAGAACAACGTATAGGACGTTGCCATCGTTACGGACAAAAATTTGATGTCGTCGTTATCAACTTCATTAACCAAAGCAACTATGCCGACCAGCGCGTACTGGAGCTGTTAACTGATAAGTTTCATTTATTTGATGGTGTCTTTGGTGCCTCCGATGATGTGTTGGGCACAATTGAATCAGGTATTGATTTTGAAAAGCGCATACAAGCCATTTACGAAACCTGCCGCACTATCGAACAAATTGAAGCCGCCTTCACTCAGCTCCAACAGGAAGTGGAAGGTGACATTAACAAGCAGATGACTGAACCCCGGCAACAACTATTAGATAATTTTGATGAAGACATTCACAACCTACTTAAGTTGCAGTTGGATCAAGCAGAACAACGCTTAGATAAAATTAGCCGTTGGTTTTGGGCAGTAACGCAGCATCAACTAAGAGCTTACGCAAGATTTGATGACCATCTACACCGATTTAATCTGCATGATAATGTTACACAAGAAGTGCCACTAGGTGACTATCAACTCGTTGCCCGAGGTCAGAGCCAAAGTACAACGTCTGTTAACGCCCACGTTTATCGCCTCAATCATCCGCTAGGTGAATGGGTGCTGGAAACAGCAAAAAATAAAGCGACACCCACAGCCCTAATTAGCTTTGACTATGCTGCACATGGCGCAAAAATTAGCGTCATTGAATCCCTACTGGGGCAATCAGGCACGTTAAAATTACAGCGTTTTAGCATAGAAGCTTTGGAGCGGACGGAAGATCATCTGATGTTTGCAGCCGAGACTAGTGACGGCAAGCTATTGCCGACTGAAACAGCACAAAAATTGATGCAGTTACCCGCTGCTCATTGCCAGTTGCAAAGTGTGTTAGCCAGCAGCCAACTTGAAGCCGCACTGACCAGCTCTAAAAATGATATTATCAAAATGGTCAACAGTCGTAACCTGAGCTTTTTTGAAGAAGAAGTGAATAAACTTGACCACTGGGCTGATGACTTAAAATTTGGTTTGGAACACGGCATCAAGGATATTGACCAACAAATTAAAGAAGTGCGCCGTCAGGCAAAGATAGCGCCGACACTAGAGGAAAAGTTATCATGGCAGAAAAACCAACGGGATTTGGAACGCGCTCGGAATAAACAACGCAAGGAATTGTTTGATCGTCAGGATGAAGTAGATGAACGCCGAGAAGCCCTAATTGAGCAGTTGGAAAGTAAACTTAATCAGAAGCTGTGCACAGAAGATTTATTTACTATTGATTGGAAACTACAATAGCCTTTAACTTATTAACTAATAAAATTATGAAGTTTAAATTTGAGCAGCTAGGGCCTTTGTACGAGGCTGAAATCGAATTAGCAGATTTGACAATTATCTGTGGCGAAAACAACACAGGAAAAACCTACGTTACAAACTCTCTTTATGCACTATTGTTTGCATGGCAGCAATTGCTAGCTTGGGACTTATCTGAAGAAGATATGGTTAAACTCGTCAATGAAGGTTTTATCAATATAGATTTACAGAAAGAAATTGTTGAAAACTGGGATGCTATTCTAAAAGACACAATGATTCGATTAGCTGATAATTTGCATGATTTTTTGGCAACCCCACCTGAACGATTCAAAGATACAAAATTTTCATTAACAGCTCCAATTACAACTGATTGGTTTAAAAAAGGAGTTGATGATGGATTAAATAGCCTTAAAGGAAGGCGGCTGGTTTCTATTAAAAAACAACCTGAACAAACTGTTGTTGAAATAGCTATCGTAATTGAGTCTGGCGATGAATTACCACCGGTACATTCATTAGCGGGCTTTATCAGGCAGCAAATCATAGAGATTATCTTAGGGAAAACATTTCCAGATGTCTTTATAACCACTGCTGAAAGAACTGGATCAGCTATTTTCAGGAGCGAGCTGAATTTTTCAAAAAACAAATTTGTTAATGTTTTAACTGAAATGGACAATGACAAAAAATCAGTCGTTAATTTTTCAACATTACTTAAACTGATGAAACGAAGTTACGCGCTGTCGGTTGAACATAATGTCGAGTTTATTAATATTGAAATTCCAAATCTTGAGCAACGCGGCACCAGTGAGATTATGAAAATAAATCCTGGTCTATCGAAATCTTTTAAGGAAATAGCCGGCGGAACATACAAAGCAACGAAAGAAGGAGCGATAAACTTTATACCTAAAGGAACTAAACTGACACTAAGTTTAGGGGAAGCATCAAGCTCTGTTCGATCATTAATGGTACTGTGGTTTTGGGTACAGTACGAAGCAAAACCTGGTGATATGTTGATGATTGATGAACCAGAACTCAACTTGCATCCAGCTAATCTGCGGAGATTGGCGCGGTTTTTAGTTGCATTAATCAATACTGGAATTAAAATATTTTTAACTACACATAGCGATTATATTGTAAAAGAGCTCAATACATTAATTATGCTGAATGGTAATAGTGAGAGTCTTTCAACTATTCGAGAAAAATTTGGTTATGCCCCCGACGAAAAAATATCAGCAGATCAAGTACACTTATATACGACAGATACAGAGTTAGTTACGTTGAAAGATTCAACTAAAAGAAAGCGGATTCTAACTTTGAAACTTGCTGATATTAGCCAGACGCTTGGTATCGAAGTTAAAACATTCGATAAATCTATTAATGACATGAATGCTATACAAGAAGCAATTTATTACAGCTTTAATTAACAGGGATGAAAAAGCATGACAATTATTGCCAACATCAATCAATTGATGAGCTGCGTTCTTGCGGATACAACAAAGCACACTCATGCCACTATTAAAGAAAATGACATTGGAGCAAAATTAAAAAGACTAACTATTTCAGATTTAGATTCAAATATGACAATATTGGGTTTTGATGAAGGGAGAAAAGTGAAGAAAGGAAATAGAAAAGTAATGGATTGTTTGTCTCCTTTATTTAATCAAAGCAGTACAACTGAACATAATCGAGCATGTGATGCTGTATTAATATGGGAAAAAAATCCTGGTAAATGCCAAGTTGTTTATATTGATTTAAAGTCAGATCAACCACGAAACTACGAAGGGCAATTTCAAGGAGCAAGTTGTTTTATGCGTTATATTCAAGCACTGCTTAAAGAGTTTTTTCAGCAATCAATGATTATTGAAGTTGAAAGGTTCGTCATATTCCATACAGATAGCAATAATGGTGTGAAAACCCTCAATAAGAAAAAATCACGTTTTCAACCCATTACAACAACCCCACAAAACCCAGAAAAACGTATAGTGCATAATGGTAATACAGTAAGTTGTTTAAACATTATTTAAAATGCAAAACAAAAAATATCAATGACTCCATCGAGGCTTGGTGCCGACCGAGTATCCCCAATCCGGTTTAATTGTCGGCTGATTATATGTAACCGATAAGCTATAAATGAAAAACCAAACGAGTATAACGCATGAGCAAAACCAAACTGGAACTAACTTGGATAGGCAAGGATAAACGGCCTAAACTGGAGCCGAGAATATTACTGGAAGACCCAAGCTTGTCGTATCACGCAAAATTCAAACGCCCCCCTCGCCCTTTGGGAGAGGGGTTGGGGGAGAGGGAAGACCAGTTTGATAACAAGCTGATTTTTGGTGACAACCTGTTGGCGTTGAAAGCATTGGAACAAGAGTATGCAGGCAAAGTAAAGTGCGTGTTTATTGATCCGCCTTACAATACGGGTAATGCATTTGAGTATTATGACGACGGTTTAGAACATTCCATCTGGTTAGGTTTAATGCGCGATCGCTTGGAGATTATTCATAGGTTACTGTCAGATGATGGTTCTATATGGATTACTATTGACGATAATGAAGCTCACTATTTAAAAGTGTTGTGTGATGAGGTTTTTGGACGCGCAAACTTCGTTGCCACTATGATATGGGAAAAACGCACTACTCGTGAGAATAGACGCGTATTTTCATTCAATCATGATTTTATTCTGGTTTATGGCAAGAACAAACCTCTTTTTGAAGCACATAGAAATCCATTGCCACTAAGCGATGATGTATTGAACCGATACAAAAATCCCGACAATGATTCACGTGGTACTTGGCAGTCAATCTCTGCAAATGCACAGGCTGGACACGCTACTGCTTCACAATTTTATACGCTTGTGGCACCAAATGGTAAAGAGCATGAGCCACCAAAAGGCACGTGCTGGCGATACACTATGGAGAAGATGCAGCGCGAGATTGAGCAGCGTAATATTTGGTTTGGTAAAGAAGGGAATGGTGTGCCACGAATAAAAAAGTTTCTGTATAAAAGCGAGGATTCTGGCTTGACGCCTGAAACAATATGGAAAGCCGATTCAGTGGGGACGAATGATGAAGCGAAAAAAGGCATTATGAAGCTATTACCAGATCATCCTGTTTTCGACAATCCAAAGCCAGAACGACTGATCCAACGAGTCATTCACATTGCCACTAATCCAGGTGACCTAGTCCTCGACTCCTTCGC
>Ga0214220_1000623_pt1 | contig 11106 bp, 9 predicted proteins | sample TroBogypolimnion_5_FD_153058 | JGI IMG/M metagenome (GOLD analysis project Ga0214220, IMG submission 153058) | Freshwater microbial communities from Trout Bog Lake, WI - 31JUL2007 hypolimnion | ecosystem: Environmental > Aquatic > Freshwater > Lake > Hypolimnion/Profundal zone | place: Trout Bog... | reverse complement strand
GACTAACGCTATTATTTTTCTTATTACTCTTTCTTGCCCTGCTACGTACACCGCAGGCTTGGAAAACAGCAACGACTCTTTAACTCAAAAGCCTATGTCACATTCAACGTTAGCCCCCTTATTTAACAAAAGCTTAAGCCTGCGCTGCTGTCTTTTAAGCCTTATCGCCTTAGTGCGTTGCGGATCACTTTGTGCAGAACCTTCACTCGCCGATACAGTAGCTAAGATTAAACCCAGTATTGTGGCGATTGGCACTTATATGCCTAAGCGCAATCCACGTTCGATATTCATGGCGACAGGCTTTGCCGTCGGCGATGGTAGCTTAATTATTACTAACGCACACGCGATACCAGAAACCTTAAATAGTGAGCGCTTAGAAAATCTCGCTATTTTTTATCATAAAGACAGTATCGATAAAGTCATTATTGCAACTGAATTAGCCGTCGATAAAGACCATGATTTAGCACTCTTAAAAATCAACAATGAGCGCCTGCCCGCATTGACCTTAGGCTCAGTAGCATCGGTGCGCGAAGGCCAGCTCTATGCTTTCACCGGCTTTCCTATCGGTATGGTTTTAGGGCTATCGCCGGTGACGCACCGAGGGATTATTTCTGCTATTACGCCTAACATTATTCCTATGATCCAGTCCGGCCAAATCAAACAAGCTCAATTTAAACGCTTACAAGATCCCTACTCTGTCTTTCAACTTGATGCAACGGCTTATCCTGGCAATAGTGGCAGCCCACTTTATCATCCTGAATCAGGACAGGTTATAGGCATCCTTAATAAAGTATTTGTACAAGAAGGCAAAGAAAACATCTTAGCCAAGCCCAGTGGTATTTCTTACGCTATTCCCATTAACTACGTAGAAAACCTACTAAAAGCCCAAGGCTACTATTAATGGTAGCCACTTCAACACACAACCAGGGGAATTGAATGATACGCATTTTTCGCCACTATATATCCAGAGCTTATTTACTCTTATTGTTGATAGAGTTTTGTATGTTTTTTTCCGCCATGTATTGGGGTAGTGACATGCGCTTTTTGATGTCTGAATCTTGGTATACCGAAAATCACATCACCTTTGCCAGCTTTATTTTCTCTAGCATCATGAGCCTATCTTGCATCGGTTTAGGTTTATATAGACGAACGCTTAGCGGTGAAGAATATAACCTGATGACTAGGGTTTGTACTAGCTTTGGCTTAGGCATTTTGCTTCTCGTTGGCATTTATTATCTATTACCTGAGCTCTATATGGCGCGTAGCGTGTTAGTGTTTGCCATTATCATGGCCTTTATAGGCCTGTCATTTATTCGCTATCTATTCTATAAATTTGCAAACTTTGATCGTTTAAAAAGACGTTTTCTAGTGATCGGTAGTGGTGAAAAAGCACAGCAATTAATATCATTGAATGAGGCTTTAGTTCATAAAGGCTTTAACATCATTGGTTTTTTAGCTTTGGCTGATGAAGAATCTATTATAGATAGCCGTCATATCATTACTTACAATCAATCCCTGATTAAAATCACAGAGCTTTATAAAATTGATGAGATTGTCATTGCTATCCATGATCGTAAACTGGGATTACCCTTTGACGAGCTATTAGATTGCAAAATGTCAGGCATAACCATCATGAATATTGTTGAATTCTATGAGCGTGAACAAGGCATTATTTCCCTAGACAATGTAAGTCCCAGTTGGCTAATTTTTTGTGATGGCTTTGCACAAGGTGATTTAAGAGCATTCAAAAAAAGACTGGTTGATTTATTTGCTAGCCTCCTATTACTGAGTGTTGCGTGGCCCATTATGTGTTTAACCGCATTGGCTATCCTTCTGGAAAGCGGATTTAAAGCCCCTATACTCTATCAACAAGTCCGCGTCGGCGAAAAAAACCAACACTTTAAGGTACTTAAATTTAGAAGCATGAAAACAGATGCCGAAAAAAATGGAGCGCAATGGGCCCAGAAAAACGATGATCGCATCACCTGCGTAGGACGCTTCATTCGCGCTAGTCGTATCGATGAATTACCACAAATCCTCAACGTATTAAGAGGCGATATGAGCTTTGTTGGCCCACGCCCAGAACGACCTGAATTTGTTGATGGCTTTAATGAAAGCATCCCTTATTATCAAGAAAGACACCGAGTAAAGCCCGGCATTACCGGCTGGGCACAACTATGTTATCCCTACGGTGCCGATGAATATGACACCATACAAAAATTACAATATGACCTGTATTACGTTAAAAACTACAGTTTGTTTTTAGATTTCTCTATATTGTTTAATACCGTGGAAGTTATTTTATGGGGGAGAGGAGCTAGGTAAAGTAAAGCAAACGGCAACATGCTGGACGGGGTTTGCAACCCCGTCCTTAACGTTTTTAGGATGTACGAACTAAGCTGCACTACATAACCAACTCATAGTTTTCTAACGAGGCAACAGGCTTTGTTTTATAAAAGCACTAGCGGGAATACCTGTTTCAATAGTTTTTTAAAGAGAGTCGCAGCATCAAATGTTTGGGGCGGGGTTGCAAACCCCGCCCCGCATGAGGGAATACCTGTTTCAATAGTTTTTTAAAGAGAGTCGCGGCATCAAACGTTTGGGGCGGGGTTGCAAACCCCGCCCCGCATGAGGGAATACCTGTTTCAATAGTTTTTTAAAGAGAATCGCAGCATCAAACGTTTGGGGCGGGGTTGCAAACCCCGCCCGGCATGAGGCTCCCACAAAAGAATACATGCTCAACTGTGTCGTACATATTCCTAAACTATACGGTTATGCCCTTTATAGTTTCATCACCACTGATGTTTCTGATTTTTATGCGTTTGGGTGGTTTGTCTGAGCTGATTTTACCGTCCCAAAAGATTTTGCTTTTTACGCCGTCTTTGATGACATAGCCCAGTTTATCAATTTTTATTTCGGTGCTGCTATGCCAAGCGCCTTCGCTGTTTTCACAATCCAAGGCAATCAGTTCGATAAGCTCCAGACCTTCATCGCTGATGCTGATGGGCGTAAAGGCTTTGCCTTTGGCTTGCAAGACGCCTTTTTGATTGAACTCACTGATCTTTTGCAGCAAACGGTCACTGATAAATTCGCTGATTTCGGTTTCGTAACCTGATTGAACGGGCAGACAGGTAACGGTGGCCAGATCTTCAATAACGACATTGTGCAGCAAGTTTTTCAGATCTTTAAGCTCTACCTTTATTTCGGTGGCGTTGTTATCGCGGATAAATGCTTTCAAGGCTTTATAGTCGTCAATGTCGATGTAATAGACGATGACTTTTTTGACGTCAATCTCCAGTTTTTGCAACTCCTGATTAATGATGGTGTTAATCTGTGGAATATCCAGCACTTTTTCCTGGGTGTTTAACAAGTTAGGTACATAAACAGGCACAATACCCAGCTTGCTGTCTGAAATGGCACCGAACCAAAAAGCATTGATCCCTGCAACGCCACGCTGCAAACCCGGAATCAGCATGGCCAATTTATCCATGGTTTGTTGCGGGTTGCGAAACAGGCTGACGCCGTCTTGAACTTCCAATAGCTGAAAATGGGCTCCGGCTTCTTTCAAGCGGTCACGCACCGTTTGTATGCTGTTAACACCGACATCACAATGAATAAAACGCCTTCCCAAATCATTCGCCACTTTTGCAGTGACGCCGCTGCCGCCAAAGAAATCAGCGACTATCATGCCTTCGTTGCTGCTAGCTTTGATGACTCGCTGCAAAAGAGCCTCAGGTTTTTGGGTTGAATAATCAATTCGCTCGTCAGCCATTGGATTAATAACAAATATATCATTCCAAAGATTTTGAATAGGACTACCTTCCCATTCATCTAAATATTGTTTCCTTTGAATTCTGGCATCTTTGTTTTTTGGGAATACCAACTTTCCATCTTTATCATACTTCGTCATAGTTTCATATGATACTGACCACCCATTTGGGGGGGCTTTATAACCCTTGTATTCATATACAAGTGAAGGACTATAAGAAGGAGAAAGTAGCGGACTGAGCCTGTACTTTCTTCCATTTTCGTCTTCATACTTAAACCTTTTTAAATATTCTTCTTGACCTTTTTTAGATAATGGCTGTAAAAAGATATAGTCACTACATTTTGAATAATAAAATATAGAATCTGTTACGTTCCCAAATTGATTTGTTTGACCAAGATTACCTTGTTTTCTTTTCCAAATTATCTCATTTCTAAAATTATCCTCACCAAACACCTCATCCATCAATATCTTTACGTAATGTCCAATATGATAATCCAGATGCACATAAATACTGGCGGTGTCACTCATGACGCTTTTAATCGCCATCAGATTTTCATACATCCAGTTGAGGTAATCTTCCTTTTGCCAAATATCGCCGTACATTTTTTCTTCAAAACTGCGTAGTGCTTCGCTGTCCAGGGTTTGCTCGGCAACAGCGATTTTTTCGGCCAACTTTGGATTGCGACGGATGGTGATTTTTTTTGCATAATCGGCACCACTGGCAAAGGGCGGGTCGATATACACCAAGTCAATTTGTATGCCTTGCTCTTTTAAATACGCACAGGCCGACAAACATTCGCCGCGAATAACCAGGTTTTCTGAGGGTTCGCCTACCGTTTCCTGCGCTTCCACTTCGTAATAAGGCATGCCGCGTTGGATGCGGTCATAAACGTGATTGTTTTCACGGTAACGCAACACCCGTTGGGTGCGGGTAATGTTGTTTAAAACGGCTTGCCCTTCAACGGTATTAGGTTGATAGGGTATATATTTTATGGGCATGGTATTTTTTTAATGCAGGTAAATAATTGCAGGTTTTTCTGCGTGGTCAAAATGACAGGCAATTGCGTCGCGAACATTGTCATGCAACTCGGTAAACGTGTCGGCATCGGTATAAATGGAGTGGCCTAACGCTCTGGCAGTAAAGCCGCCCACCCGTGCTTCTTCAACTAAAAATATGATTTCGTTCATGGTGCTCCATTAAATTGTGATAGATTTTACTGTTTAGTGCTTAACCAAACTCAAGCATTGTAATAAAGAGCAATTTAACGTGTTAATAAACATCATCATGACTACCTATATCAACTAAAACCAGCTGTTCATTCTGAATCAGAAAGATAAAAATAATGCGGTACTCATGAGTTAAGCTACAGGCATAAAACGCTTTTAAATCACCCTTTAACTTATGTGTTTTCAATGAACTATCAAAGGGATCGATCTGTAACTTTTTTAATACTTCAGCATATTTGTCGATTAAATTCTGATGGTATTTAAAAAACCGGCGTTCTTTACGCTGATAATTGTCGTCTCTAACTAATTGCACAACAAATCTTTGATATGACTATCTACATCAACAATGGGGTTAAAACCTGCCAATCCATCAGTTTTAATTTTCTCTAAGGTATTTAGACAATGCTGTTTATTGATTTTAAAGTCATCTTCTTCCAATTCAATCGTATCAATCATGATATTTTTAAGTCCGTTAAGCATCATCACGACATTATCGACATAATCATCTTTTACATTGATGTGTATGGTTTTCATATTTTTACGCCTTAAAAAATTGGTTAATTTTGTTATTTAATAGTGCAGGATTCACAGTATCTTCCAAATACAAAAAATCAAAACGATCATAGCCGTATTGTTTATTATTCATGGCTAAAAACTGCGTTTCCATAAATTCTTTTCGTGTTTTAAATTTATCGGCATAGACATTGCCTTTGGTTTCAATAATCAAAACATTGTGAATGTTATTTTCAGCATCACGGTGAAGTATTAAAAAGTCTGGCGTGTAATAGCCGATATTTTTCCAATATCCGTTATTTTTTGTAAAACAGTTAATAACAAAGCCACTTAAATGTCTATCACCGTTGTAATAAATCTCTAGGTTTTTATCGCTAAAGTTCTCTAGCGATAAAGCCGTTTTAAGTAAGTCAAACTCTAAATCACTTGCGCCACTGCCGCCAAAATCATAAGGCAAATAATGAAAGCTGTGGTCTTTTTGTTTTATAACCGCTGGAATATCAAAACGGCTTTTAAAGTCATCAAAAGTACCAAAGGCATATTGTAAAGAGGTGCCTTCAAGCATATTTAGATTGGTATCGTACATTTCCCTGACTTTATTTTCATCAATAACCGGTAGTTTGTTACTGGTATCAAACGCTAAAATTTTCAGGGTATCCTCTGCATTGGGATATAGTTTGTCATTTTTGGTAACGGCAGCGGGTTTTTCAACCATCAGAAAATTGGCGGAATATGGGATGATGTCGCTATCGGTTTTTAACTCACGCTTCAGGGTAAAGCTTAAGCGGATACTGCTTATAATAAGGTGTAAATCATAAAACTCGTTAAAAAAATGCAGCCCGTTTTTTTCGTAAGTCAGCCGCTCAAAAAGCGGTTTGAGTTCGTTATCAAATTCATGTAGGTGTTTAATGCTGAGTGTAGTAAAGCTCGCCCGGCTAATAGCAAACAACCATTGCGAATAATTGGCAAGCTGGCTACCGGCTTCATTTAAGATTTTAATGGTATGTGCATCCCAGTTGTACAGATTTCCTGTCGAAATGATACCCTCGGTTTTGTATGTGTCCAGATCGGTTAATAACTGCTGGAGCTTGGCTTGTGTATTTGCCTCTTGTTCTGATGCGATGGCTTGATAGTGAATTTCAAGCTGATAAAAATCAAGGGTTGGCAGTTTTAAATGTGCCATGCGTGAAAACCGCTCAACAGTTTCAGGTAACTCTGCACGCTTGGCATTATTAAGCTCTTGGATACTGGTGTTTTGTTCTTGTTTTAATTGCTTGTTAAGGGTGTCGGCGTTGTCTTGGTTCAGCCAAATCAGTGCGGTTTCATCGCTGTTTTTATCCACCTGACGTAAACAACGGCAAGCAGTTTGCAACACCATATTTTGTGGGCTATCGCCTTTTTGCGACAAAATAACACCGGTTAAGCTGGGACAATCCCAGCCTTCTTTACCAATTTGCACCAACAGAATGTAACGTTTTTTTGATAACGGTAAATCCAGGGAGCGGAACTCCCGTTCATTTTCTTTAGGTAAGGCGTAGGTTTTGTTGCCGCCGTGATACTCCAGAATTTCATCGGGATTGATGTTTAGATCGCCGGTTAAGAAGGGTAAAATTTCTTCTCGCAAGGCTTCAATATTACTGCAATAAATGGCCAGTTTTGCAATCGTGCCGTTGGCGTAAACCTTGTTTTTATAGCGGTTATCAAACTCTTCAATGCCTTGTTTGATAATCTGAAAGCGGTCAAGATGCTGTCCTGTTTTTACGGTTGGGGTTTTTAAAAATTCTTTAACTGCCGTGAGTAAAGGATAGTAATAAACGGTGTTGGTAATTTGCGTGAGTTTAATCAAGTCGGTTGCAGTAACCTGGATTTTATCGGCCTTTTGTAAATAGGGCGTTCCCGAAAAACCCAGCACGGTGGTGATATTGCCGCCGTTGTACCAGTTATTGACGACTTGACGTAGTTTTATATCATCGGTTGCAGCATGATGCACTTCATCTATCAGTATCGCAAGATGAGGGATTTCACCAATCAGGTGCCTTAGTTCGTTGGCAAACTTGGCTTTTTCATCGTCTGTTTTTTCAATGATTTGGAAATTGGTACTCAGGTCAATACGATCCAATATCACTTTCTCGGCGTTAACCACAAATACGCGCCCAAAGGGATTTGGGAAACAGGCTTGTACTTTTTGGGAATTGGGGTTTCTGGCTTTGTTACTTTTTTTAGCGGATTTTGATTCGTCCAAGACCTCAAACTGTAAGCATTTTTTTAGTTTACTGGCGGCGGGTTCCGGTAATACCCAGGAAGGATCAAATTTTTCTATGGTTTTTAAACTGGGCACAATGGATGATTTTAAGCCCGAAGGAATCAATACCAGAAAATTATGGGCAAAGTTTTTGTTATCAGGTTCATTGTCCGCAAAGTACAAATCCAAATACATAAAAGCTGCCATCAAGTAGGTTTTACCCGCGCCCATCGGCAAGCTCATTAAATAATCAGGATAGTTTACATTGTAAAACAGGCTCTTGATGATGCTGTCATAATCCAGTGCTTGATGTTCTTTTAATATCAGTTGAGCCAATGCGGGTAAAGGTGCGTTACGTTGACTGGCAAAATCAAATAAAGCATAAGCGGGTTGGTTTTTCGCTAAAAAATTGACGGCAAGCGGATGTAAAACATTGTATTGCCCCAAGTCTGTGCCGGTGTTAAAAAAGCCTTCTGAAAACAACTGCCAAAGCGGTTTATTTTCGCCCGGTATTTTTAGGAACAAATACGTTTCAATGGCTTCAATTTGGGTGTCACGCAATTTACCCGTTTTTTTGATGTAGTTTATTAACCCAATGATGCTGCAATCTTTTGACTGCAACCATTGGTTTTTCTTTATGGTTATAATGGTATTAAGCATTGAAATTGTTCTTTAAACATTGATAATCAATATGCTACGACTCAATTAAACTGTCAAAACAAAAAGATCATTTGGATAGGTTAGAATGACTAGCATCATATCAAATAAAAGCTAATAGAGTGTATTTGAGTCACAAAGAACGTTAGTCTTGTTGCTTTGTGAAAATTTGACCATTAATTAAGTTAAGCGAAAACCGTTTGTGTGGAGTACTGAGTTTTAGCTTAGCATTTTAAAATAGCTGTAGCTTTTTTACTCCAAGTTCCCAGATGACTTAACTGTGAGCAGTATTGTAAAAACCCGCAGCCATACATTAAAGCGGCGGCTGCTTTTCTCCCATCACCTTAATAAGCACACGATCACCCACTGTTAACAATCCAAGCTGATCATGCAACGCATTTTGACCAAAATAGACTTTGTTTTGCCACTTTCTAGTCAAGTTGAGGCTGCGCAAAGGTTCTTGGCCAACTTCAGCGCTTTCAGGATCTATGACTACGACAGAGCAACGTGAACAAGGCTTGGGTAATCTAAAATCAATAGCGCCTATACTAATTTCACGCCAACTGTCTTCGGCATAAGCTTCGCAACCAGAAACGACTAAATTAGGTCTAAAGCGCGTCATGGGTAAATTTAACGCCATGTCGTTATTCAAAGACCCTAATGAGTTTTCTGAAATAATTAAAAAGGGAAAACCATCAGAAAAAGCCACGCTATCGGTAGGCTGGGCATAACGCGCATCAACTCGTCGTATTAAGGTTTCAGGCTGATAGACCAAACGGCAATCACGCTTTAAAAACGCACTCAACCATTGATCGGCTTCTACTGATACGCTAATGGCAGCACATTGATCTGCCCAGATTTGACTATCAACAACGTCGCCCCCTAAAGGAAGCAACGCTAATAATAAATCATCCATACCCGCTGCCGATAAGATTAAATGGCTATCGGTTAAGGCCGTCTTTATTAAGGCCATTTGCGGCAGTTTTCGTTGACTTAAAAATTGTTGTTCGGCATCGATCAACATCCATTGTCTATCATATAAAAGCCCTGTGCGTATAACAGGCCAGCTATTAACACTAATGCCAGCCAACGATTTTACAGGATAAAGCGTGATGGTACTTAAGGTGATGTCGGTCATTGTGAAGCAGCCTTTAAAGGGGGTGAAGCGGATTTAACAGCAATTTTCCGCTATTATTATCAACAATCATTAGACAGGCAATCATCAAGAGTGCAAAAACTAAATAAATGTTTGTAAATCCGTTAAAATTAACCGCTAACAATCTCTTTGCTAAAAACATAATGCCCTCAATTAACCTGCCTAATCGAATACTTATTAGCCTTTTATGCCTATTGCTGATTAGCACTCTGCATCCGGCTTATGCAAAAACCAAACTCATCATCAATATTGCTTATTTAAGCCAAGAGCAAAAAATTCCGCCGCAACTATCCAACTTAGATCCGTTTGTTAGCGACAAAGGCTTAAAAGGCGCAGAACTCGGCATAGATGATGACAATACCACGGGGGACTTTACCGGACAGCATTTCAACTTAGTTAAATTTATTGTGCCCTTAGAGGGCAGTGTCGTTGATACCTTTAACAAAGACATCGCCACTAAATTTCAGTATGTCATCGTCAATCTAAATGCCGAACAACTCAATACCTTAGCCGACTTACCTGCGGCAAAAAATAGCCTGTTCTTCGATGTTGCTACCCTAGATGATGCTTTGCGCAATGAACACTGTCGTAGCAATGTCTTACACTTATTACCTAACCGTGCCATGCGTGCAGATGCCTTAGCGCAATATATGCTCAAAAAACGTTGGAACAAATGGTTTTTAGTCACGGGTACTAACCCAGAAGATCGCTTATATGCTGACGCTCTAAAACGCTCAGCCAAGCGCTTTGGCATGAAAATAGTCACCGAAAAAACCTGGGAACATAGCTATGATGCGCGTAAAACCACGCAGTCTGATATTGCCGTCTTTACCCAAGTAGATGATTATGATGTGTTAGTGGTTGCTGATGAGCACGGTGAATTTGGTGAGTATCTGGACTATCGCACTTGGCAAGCAAGACCTGTCATAGGCACACAAGGTTTGATTGCCAGCGCTTGGCATAAAACCCATGAACAATGGGGCGCAATACAAATGCAAAATCGTTTTAAAAATAAAGCGGGGCGTTGGATGGAAGAGCAAGATTATGGTGCTTATCTTGCAGCACGCGCTTTAGGAGAAGCCACTACTCGCAGTCTATCTAGCGAACTGAATTTAATCAAAGCGTATCTATTAAGCCCTGCCTTTGCCTTAAATGGCTATACTGGTGCACCGCTGTCCTTTAGAAGCTGGGACGGCCAATTAAGAATGCCGGTTTTACTAGCAGCGCCTAGATCCTTAGTCGCCGTCGCGCCCATCGAGGGTTTTTTACATCCTAAAACCGAACTCGATACCTTAGGTTATGATCAAGCTGAATCCCACTGTCAATGGACACCACAATGATAAAAAAAACCAGTTTAAGTCTAGCGTTATGGCTACTTTGCCTAGGTCAGGTTGCCGCTGAAAGCGTCTTTGTTACCTTAGAAAATGATAATGCCTTAGCGGTAGTCGATCCTATTGCTGGAAAATTAATCAAAACCATGCCCATAGGACAGCGGCCTCGAGGCATTGCCATCAGCCCTGATCATAAGTTTTTATATATCGC
>Ga0214220_1000616_pt1 | contig 11233 bp, 9 predicted proteins | sample TroBogypolimnion_5_FD_153058 | JGI IMG/M metagenome (GOLD analysis project Ga0214220, IMG submission 153058) | Freshwater microbial communities from Trout Bog Lake, WI - 31JUL2007 hypolimnion | ecosystem: Environmental > Aquatic > Freshwater > Lake > Hypolimnion/Profundal zone | place: Trout Bog... | reverse complement strand
GCTCAGAATCGGCTTGTAAGGTCGTCTTAGGGGCTTTTGGAGTTGATACTGCTTCCCAACGACCATCAGATGGCTGAAATTCAAGGTCATAGGTCTTACCGGCTTCTGCCACAAGGACAGCACCAGTAACGGTTATGTGTGGATAAACACGCTTTTGGTCGCCTGTGTAAATGAACTTTGACATAATGCTCCTATGTGTTCAAAATCTCAATGACTGCAACTCTAACCGAAGAATAGATTTGTGTCGAACTAGCAGAACCGTTTAATTGACGTGGGTAATACGAGGTTACATCTATGTCAGAACTACCGGGAAAAAGACCCTCTCCCCATTGAAAAATAATTCCAGGCGCACCAGCATTACGGTCTGCCCTAATCGCTGCAATTAAAGAATCAAGAAATTCCTCGTTATCAGCACCGGCGTCCTCTGATTTGCGATGAGTAGAACGAAGGAAACAATCTAAAACAACCGAGTATTCAACGGCTTTTTTACCAGAATGTGCGCCACCTAAAGCAATACGTTTTTCGGATTCACGTTCGAAATAGATGTAAAGAATTGCACCTGAGCTATGTCCGGGGTCTTCACCAGCATAAAACTCCATTTCAGGAGTGAATTTTGCAGGAAAAGGTTTAACAGTCGAAAGGTTTGTAATACCTGCACCAACAAGATAATTGGTAATTGCTGCTCGAACCGTAGCTCTGGACATTAACTACGAGCCCAAACAATACGGTATTGGTCGAGAAGGTCGTATGCAGCCATCATGTCTTCGGCAGAACCTTGAGCTTTTGGCGTCACAGCAGAAGGCTCACCAATTTCGTTAAGGACAATTCCACCTTGTCCACGTTGTTTTACGAGAGCGACTACGAAATGAATTACTGCTTGTTTTATGGATGCTGGCATAGCAGAGAAATTGACACCAGCTCCGTGCTTAAAACGTGTTGGGTTCGTAAGCGGAACAGTCGTACTGCCCATTACAAAAGAAGAATCAACCAAAACGTATTCGTCATTCATCCCATCCCAAATTGTCATGTTCATTCCGGGGAAAATTCCAGTTGAATCATTTACTTCGAGTGTGTAGGAACCTGAGTTTGTTGTTGTGGTTGTAAATGTGTTAGCCCAACCATTGATGTAAGTCCACTGTGCGAAAAGCTCTGCGTCAGGAGCCCAATTACCACCAGCGATTGTTATTGGACCAACTGCCAGACCAATACTTGAAGCATACGTAACAATAAATTGCTCACGCTCCACAGAACAGGTGTCTGGCGTAATCGTTACGTCATACATTCCTTGACCCGGACCCCAACCAATTTGAAAATCTGTTACAGCAAGAATTGGAGTGAAATAAGGATTTATGATGACTTGACCTAAACGATTTGGTCGGTATCTACCGTTTTCGGTGTTGTAAGTAGCGTTTAATGAGCCGTATTGACCCATTGTAAACAGGTCTGCCATTGAAGAAGCTCGAACAATTAGCTCTGCAAGCGAGCGGTCTTGTACGGCTTGACTGCCGTTTTCGACAAGATTTGAAAAGTCAATAGCAGAAGCAGTAGCGGAAAACTTAACTTCTTCCAGAGATACGTAAGGTTCGATACGACCTGACTGTTGTATCCATGATGCGGTTGCCATGTTAGTCATTGTTTTGTTCCTCTGGTATCAAATTGGTACTGCCACATTTACCGCATTTGTCTCGATAAAGACCAACAAACGTGCAGTCTTGGCAAACGTAGCCACTTGCATTACGAAATGTGATACCAGCCACAGCGAAGTCTCCTGATTTTTTCAGCAGAGTTGCTTCTGCTCCCGATACGTTAAACGTACCATCCTTCGAACGGTTGATGACTTTATTGCCAACCTCAACCTGTTGTAATCCTTTATCGCTGCCTACAAGTCTCATGTATTTATTCTCCCTTAAAAAGAGAAGCGGTGCAAGGGTCAGGGGAGGCAAACCCTTGCACCGCATTTCTCCGTGCTAGCTAATTACTTAACTAGCGATTTTGTACCTATCCTTATGAAAGGATGTTGGTGATTGCACCTGACCAAGCCGGAGCGCGGAACGCAAGTGTTCCGTACTGGTAGGTCGAAATGTCCCAAGACAACTGAATCTGTGGCCATTCAAGAACAATCATGTCCTGAACGTTTACCACTTGAACAGTCTCAGAAACACCTGAGTCAGGGAATGGAAGTGTCTTGCTGTGAACCAAAGCAACACCAGCAGGCATGTATGGGTGAGCAACAACGTCAACCATCTTTCCTGTTGATTCGTTCTGAATCGCAGTGACTACTGAACCGATTGTTACGCCATCGCTACCAGTCTGGTAGTTAAGACGGTAACCAGTTGGTGTACCTTCCTGCTGAATTGAAGCTGCCAATGCCTTACGGATTGAAGCAGTTGTCAAAATCATGTCAGGGTCAGCAATTACTGATGAGTAAAGGTTGTAGAACACAGACTGGAAGTCGTTACCCGGTACGCTCTGTGAAAGAGCTCCGTTGAGTGCAACTACGTTTCCTGACAAAGCAGGGTTAGTCAATGTTGATACGTAACCGTCGTAACCAAGTGTGTTTCCTGAGCCGTTGTCAGCAGAAGTCGAAGGCAGAGCAGCGACAGTTGCAAATGTGGCAGGTGTTACACCGTTAGTTAGAACAGTTGTTCCCTTGTAGTAAGTGCCTGAGTAGTTTACGTATGTGTTAACGGCAATAGTTCCAGAAGGCACTCCACCAGTGATTGCAAGTGTGATACCTGAACCTGTTGTGGTAGTTGGTGTTCCTGATGCTGTAATTGCCTGTGACTCTCCTGCTGATGAGGAGAATGTTACGTAAACGGCTGTTGCGGTTCCTGAAGGAAGTCCAGTTGCAGAAGCTGCTGCGTTAGTAGCTGCTGCTGATACACCACTGATGTTGATTACAGAAGCACGTCCGTTGAGCATGTTGCGCTCTTCACCGAGCATGTGAGCCCAGATTGTTGAAGTGTGTGACAACTGGCGAAGGTCTGTGTATCCCTGTCCAGCGAACTGAGCTGTAAGGTCAACTTGGTCAGACACACCCTGGTTTACGTGTGACAAAACAATCTTGTCAGCAGCGTATTCAATCTTGCTTGGGCGGTTAAGCGTTACTGGACCAAACTGAGCAGTTGTGCCAGTTGGGTTGAAGAACGTACTCATGTTTGGTACGCCACCAGTGTTCGAGTTCGTTACACCGAGGATGCGACGGAACTCGTAAGCCTGACCGATTCCACCGATACGGCTTGTGCTGTTACGAAGAATGAACGAGCGAGGAACAAGAAGTGCCAAAGCAGGTTCAAGGTCGTAAGGTACAAGACCTGTTACGCCAGAGTTGCTGTTGTTAAGTGGGTTGGTAAGTGTCCACTCTGAGCCAGCCTTAGTTACATCGCTCACACGGTCAAGTGCAGTAGTGATGTCACCAATTTGGTCAGCAGACATTCCCTTAGTTACGAGGTCACGGATTTCTCCAATGCGCTCCTCAACAGAGGCGCTCTTAACAAGTGAATTACCATTAAATGATACTGTTCCGGTCTTAGCAGCACGGAGTGAGTTTGACTGGCAAACGCTAAGTGCTGATTTGTAAGCTTCGAAACGGTCAAGACGCTGTTCAGCAGGAAGTCCGCCGAACAACTGGTCTAATGATGGGGCTGTAAATGCCATTAGTTTTATCTCCTAGATAAATTAGTTTTGAAGGATTCTCTTGGCGTCGGCTTCCATTTCGGCAGCCTTGTTCAAGTATCCAGCCTTCATTGATGGGTCAACTACTTCGTGAGCAAGCTTGCGGTACCGACCAGCTTCACTTTGTAGTCTTTCAGCGTCAGCAGATTTACTTGCTTGTGCTTGTGTTGCTCGGAGGACAGGTCCACCGGGTGCAGCCATCTCACGCACTTCATCTAACGCAGCCTTCAGGAGGTTTAGCTCCTCTTTTGCTTCTGCTAGTTCAGCCTTTGTTGTGATGGTTTCCTCAAGACCTAAAGCCTTGACGATTTCGTTTCGCAGTTCAGACTTGATTTCGTCTGTTGCGTTATCTGCCGAAGCAGACTTAAGAAGGTCGGCGCTAACGCCAAGTCCAATGTAAGCCATGTAGTCATCTCCTGATGATTCGGTTGTTGTTGTAAATGGTTCTTCTGTTTCATTTTCATCTGCTTCTCCATCCCACCAGCAAAGGAAATAATCCAAAGCGCATAGGAGTTCTGTTATGTCGCAGATTTCATTTTCCTCACCATTAGCCATCTCGTCGAGTTCTGCGTGAATAAGGTTAATAAGCGATTGACGTACTGCGTTTAAGTCATCTGCATTGTGCATAATTTCTTTTGCAACGTCTGCTTCAACAGCTTTCCAGTTTTCAGGAATTAGGTTCTCTTTACCAAGTGCCTTAGCACGCTCAATGATGTGAGATTTAGTTGCTGCCTTGTCCTTTGCACGACCAAAAGACTGAATAGCATTTTTAAGGTCGCCTACGGTTTTAATTGGGTAGCTACCATCGGGAAGTGCCTGACCTTTGTCGGCTAGGTTCTGACGTTGCTTGTCTGAGTAATCTTTTTTCTCGACTTCTGGTTCTACCGCTTTGTCATCTCCATCTTCAACGATGTTAGGGAAGTCGTTGCCGGGTGTGATTACATCAGCAGTTGAATAACCTTCGCCACCGCAAACTTCGCATACTGCGTCAGTCTGTTCTGTGCGACCAGTTCCGTTGCAACCAGCGCAAGGTCGAGAAGCAGGGTATGGGTCTTCACTGTCACGAATTACATGACTTTCGTTGTAATTAACGTCTTGCTGAATCTCTGTACCTTCTTTTGCCATCTGCGTATCAGGGATTAAAGCTTCCATTTCGAGAGTCTTGCTGATTTCGAGTTCGCCATTTACTGCTTTTGCGATTTCGACAGTTGCAGTTGGGTTTGCTGGTCGGTCAACGAGCGACACTTCTACGATTTGACCACCTACGATACGACCATTAGGAGCGTCATCTGACTTAACGATACGTGCGCCCTTAATTCCGATTGAGTAACCCTTAAGGACACCCTTTTCTACCTTCTTCATGGTGTTTGCGTCAACGACTTCCGACTTCAAATACCAGTCATCACCATCAGCGTTAAGTTCGATACCTACTCCGGCTGCGATTGAACTGTGCATTTCACGAACGTTTGCGCCAGTAGCCAACCACTGTGGCATTGCTGTCTTTAGCCAGCTCTCGTCGCAAATCTGCTGGTCAAGGTCAAGGTCGGGTCCAGTTGCCTTGCCATAAACGAACATCGAACCGTCATCGGTTGACTTAAATGTTAAGTCTCCGAAGCCTACGTAGGTAATGTCTTTTGCCATAAAAAAAACTCCTCTTGTTAACTTGTTGAGATTACTGCATTTACCGTGCAACGGCAATTTGGGTGTTCAGGTGGAACTGCTTGACTATCGTTTGTTGAGTATGGACCATTCGCTTCAATGTCCAAACAATCAGGACAAGCGTCATCATACGCCACCCATTCCCATTCAGATACACCAAATTGTGAGTATTGGTCAACCGCACCTTCGTTATACGCACGGTTCGTTTCTGTAATAGCAATCATTTCGGCACGAGCAGGGTCGTTAATAAAAGCGTCAATGGTTTTACCAATGGCGGTTGCTGGTAATCCTTGAGCTATACCATCGCCAATTAAATTACCTATACGGTCAACTGTGGTTTTTTTAATACCTGTAATTGTGAGATTTATACCGTTAAGTGTTTTGCGTAGTTTGCCATCGCTAACGAGTGAAGCTGCAATAGGGTCGCCAGGCTTCCAGTTAGCCCAATCGAAACCAATAGCTGCATTTGTAAGCTGGGATACGCCGGTAGCTCCATACTTGTCTAATTGGCGAACAGCATAAGCAGAACCAACAAGACCACCATCCAAAAGCGTATTGGTAATTATCTTTTTTAATGGTCGAATGTCGAACTTGATTTTGCTAAGTACGTCTGCACCAACCTTTTTTTCAGTTGATAATGCCTGTGCAATGGCTGCATCTATGCCAGAAACGCTGTCGGCTATTGCCTTTTGAATCTGAGGTTTGTAATGTTCCTCGATTTTTAGTTTATGTTCAATTCCGGGTAAGTCAGAAATTGAACGCTTAGTAAGCAAACCTTTTGGGTTATCGCTTATCTGCGCTTTCGTAATACTTAGAGCCCAATCGACAAGATTTTCAGGCATTGGTGAAGTTCCCTTGACAATGAAATAAGCATCGCTATTTAGTTTGTCGGCTAGTTCCTCATTGACGGTGACAAAATCGAAAGCTCTCCATTTACCAGTTTTGGTACGAGACTTAATAAACCTTGCAAATTCAAAAATCTCTTCTGCATGAACGGACTTTTGTTCTACGACAGCTTCTGTCTGCTTACCTTTATCCCCACTTTGCGAGCTTTGCGGACTTTGGGTTTCTTCGGGCTTTTGGCTTTGTGTCTGCGTACCGACATTAACGTTCTCCTTCATTCCAACCGTTTCACCGGCTGCGTTTTGTTCTAGTAATCCATTGAGAAATTGGACTTGATTTCCAGCGACAATAAACGGTTCGTCTGCTTCTGGCATGTCGTAAAGTGGCATACCTAATTCACCACGAACATCATTCATAGTCATTTGACCTGATTCGAGTGATACCTGATAAGCCTTTGATTTAGTCTCTAAAGCGTTTACGTTGTCGTCATCGTCATCAAATGCAAACGTAATGTTTTTATCTGTGTCAAGGAATCGGCGTGAAAGAGTGTTAATTGTTTCTACGAGGAATGATTCAAGTGGCTTTTGTGAAGTAGTGAGTGCTGACTGAGCTTCGCCTTCACGTTCACCAGCACCGCCCAAGCCTGAGCGAGGGACAATTCCTAATGCCGATGGATTAACACCAAAGATTGTAGCTATACGAAGAATTAGGAAATTGTCGTAGTTTTCTTTGTAACGCTCATCAATGGTTGGAGCGAATACAGGTTTAAAACCTCTCGGCAGTACCTTCATACGGTGGCGTTCTGCGTTGGAACCAGTTATGCGGTCATTAAAAACACGCTCAAATGCAGCCAGTCGAGTTATGTCCATTTCGTCTGAATCGGTTTCCATGAAAGCCATTGGCATAGTTCCATCTTGGTATTCAGATTTCATCCACTGCTGACGTTCTAGGTAAAGCGTTGCGGAAGGTATGGATTCTTCTACGCATGAGTAACCATACGGCGACCATGTCCTGCGGTTGCGCACAAAATAAGCAAGTTGGTCACGCATGTATTCATTGTTTCTGCCGGGAGCATTAAAAAACTCTCCATCACTTTCAGGTGAAGCTTGGTATTCTCCACGAGGAAAACCCCATAGGATTTGCTGATAAGCAGGAGCAGGTGTGGCTGGAACTGCACCACGATTGTCTAAAAGAACCTTAATTGTTGGTGCGTCAATAATTTCAAAGCCAATAATGTTTTTACCTAAGTTGTAACGAGGGTAAACAGGCGTACCGTCAAAGACAAAGTGCTGCCAAAGGAACTCTGTCATCCATTCGGTAAATGAGCGACCTAATTGTGGGTATGGGTTCTCCCAAAACTCACGAAGCTTTACAATGTCCTCGTTATACTTTTCTCGAGCTATACGTGCTGCTTTGGCGTGTGAGCAATTTTGCTCTGCCATAATTTGGTTAATAGTTGAATCCTCTACCGAAAACGACCATTCAAGGCGAGTAATTTCAGCAATCTTAATTTCTATACAACGGTGAATGATGTCAATCTGGTCAGCCATTGAACGAAGAACGCTCCAAGGTGCTGTGCGCTGATTTAAGTCAAGGTTCCAAGCGACAGGGTATTCCCATAGGCGAGGTAAAGCACGACCAGAATCATCGAATACAGGGTCTAAAGGAGCAGGTAGGAACGGTGCTGATGGTCCAAGTTGTGAACCGAAGTCGTAAGAGTAACGAGGCAGTGGGTTTGCTTGTGTGCCGGGTGTCTGCAACAATCCTTGCCCACCGCTTCCGGGAGACTGAACCATTTGCGAAGGCATGGCAGCAGAAGTGGTTGCGTAACCAGTACCGCCGTATGGTGTATTCCCCATGTTATTGCCAGTTGCCTTTTGTAGTTCTGCAACGATTTGCGTAACGAGAGTTTCGTTTTTTTTCTTACGGCTGAATAGCGCCACGTTTCTCCTCGGTTAGCTGTTGTTTATTGTAGTGGTTGTCCACAGCCTGAGCAATGCGTACTTTCAACAGCGTTCGGAAGGTCACAATGCGGACAAGGTGGAGCCATCGAAGCAAAGAAAGCATCGGAGTATCCACCGCCACCAATACCTAATTGTGCGAGACCATGAACGAGTGCATCTAATCGGTCAGGTGAAAAGTCTGACTGGTCAGCAACCCAGCCGGTCATTTGTTCTTCCAGTTGAGGGAAAACGCCAACGTGAGATACACGACCTTGTTCGTATAAAGCACTAATTGGTTCTGCTCGTAATGTTTTGCCTCGTTTAGCGACAATGCCTCGGTACGGAATGTTTGGTCTGTATTGCCTAATAATCGTTTCAATCATGTCTCCACCCATGTTTGTTTCACCAACGATACGACTGGCTTGGAATTCGTCATAAGCTTCAATGGCTCGTTTAGCCCAACCGTCAGGCGATAAGCGACAACTTCGGTCAGCTAATACGTACCCACGCCCATCTATGCCTCTACCTACTACGACTATGCCTGTTTCGTCTGAGTTTTCATTATTGGTTGCAGCAGGGTCAACCGCTACGACAACACGGCTCATTTCAGGTGGTGTGTTGATTCGTGTGTTTTCAATTAAATCTAAAGTCCATAATGCTCCGGGAGTGTCCTCTAAGATTTCCGCATAAAGCTCTTGCCTACCTAAACGAGTGCCTTCATAACGATTACGCAACTGTTGTAGAGCAGAGGGAGCAAGGTTTTTGGCATTATCGAACGTAGAACCTCGAACTAAAGCGACAGAACCATCGGTACGAGCAATTAGTTCTTTTATGACCCTTTTAGGTTGAGGTGTGGTTGTAATAACGGTTTGTGGATGTTCACCAAGTCGAAGCGTAAATTGCAACTGTTCGTATGTCTCAGGGTAACGCCATGCAGCCAACTCGTCACACCAAGCTCCATGAAACTGTGGACCACGTAAGCGGTCTGGTTCGTCTGCTGAAAACATCTTTATTAATGAACCGTTAGTCAAACGAATTTCACCCATAGAACGGTTGTAATGCTTTAAGGTTTTATACCGTCTAAGGATGGCTACAAGACCTGATTCACCCTCGGCACAGGTATCTCTAACGTCACCAAAGGTTGCAGCAACGACAGCCCAACGAGTATTTGGTTGACGAGTTGCTTGCCAAGCTATCCATTCGGCAGCAGTTCTAGTCTTACCAGCACCACGCCCAGCTAAATAAAGATAAACAGACCAGTCACCATCACTCGGAATCTGCTCCGGTCTCGCCAGTTGATTCTCCCAAAGGTAACGGCTGGTTGCTATTGCTAGCAAGGATTGCTCTGATTCTTGCGAGTTCTCCGTCGATAGTATTTGTGTCATAAACTATTGCCTCCAACTGCATACGAGCTGGCGCATACAATCCCTGATACTTAGCACGATGCTCCATTATTTTTAAGACCCTGTCCAAAGCATGATAGTCACCATCTAAGGCTTTAGGCCAATAAACACGCTGTAATCGGTCAAGGCGGTCTAGTTCACCTGCCCTAGCTTCATCAGCACCAGCGTCATTAAGTGTTCGCTTTAATGCCCTACCGTAAGCAAGGTAAGCACCCTGAGCTGTGGCATAACCAGTCGCTTTTGCTATGTCTTCATAGGTAACACCAGCACGGCGAAGTTCAAGCACTCTGCGCTCTTTATCTATTAGCTCCGGGTCAGGATTTCTATTGCTCATGTATCTATCGTATCTACGTTAATGGTCGTGTTGATAGCCAACCCAAGCGTCAGTAACGATTGTGGTTAAATCTGACTCCATAGGAACCCAACCAAGTAGGTCTTTTGCTTTGGTTATGTCAGCCACCAATGAATCGGGGTCGCCTTTTCTGCGGTTGCCAAACTCCACTCGAAAATTGATACCAGTCACTTCTTTGACTTTTCCCATTATCTGAAAGTTGGAAATTCCTACTCCTGACCCTAAGTTCACTTCGATACTTTTTTGCGTATCTAAAGCTTCAAGTGCCAATACGTGCGCTCTGGCTAAATCATTGACATGAACATAATCACGTACACAGGTACCGTCAGGCGTGTTGTAGTTGGAACCAAAAATGCGAAATGTCTCGTTATTAACAGCAGCTTCGAAGGCTCTAGGAATTATGTGGGTTTCGGGTTTGTGAGCTTCGGCAAACTCCCCCAAACAACCGGCAGCATTGAAATACCTTAAAGCAGCGTATTTAAGTGAAGTATGAGAACTAATAGAACTAAGTGCCTGTTCAACCATAAGTTTGCTTAAACCGTACGGACTGCTTGGTAGCTTTATGTACGTTTCGGCAATAGGTTCATTTGAACTGGCGTAAATAGCAGCCGAGGAAGAAAACACAAACTTATTTACTCCTACTCCCATCAGGTAATTTACTAACGTTAGAGTTTCAGCCACATTATTTTGGTAATACTGCTCCGGCACCATAAACGAATCGGATACCGCAATAGAACCAGCGAAATGAATACAAGCGTCAATCTCAGGGATTTGCTTTAACGTTTCCAAATCGCCACAGTTACCTACAACGTAAGCTCCACCCGGTACTAATCGTTTGCCTGTGTAGAAATTATCCAAACCAACAACGGAATGACCTTTGGCTACTAAATGCTGAACGGTAGTAGAACCAATAAAACCAGCAGCTCCGGTAACTAATACCCTCATTGTTTTACGTATCGCTCGTTAATGATTTTAGGTGCAGCAAAATTGGATTTAATCCTGTGATGTAAACGTGGGTTGCTTGGACCCATTGACTGAATACTGACGCACGATGGTGCCATCATTACGGTATACATGGATTTTAGGTACGTTCCTGATTCTTTATACAGTTCGGTCATTCCACCCGCATTTGACTGTGTTTGCGTTTGGTCAAGCATTACCAGATAAGTCGTAAAGAAAACTTGTCCTCGAATACCGCCAAGAACATAAGCATTTACATCTTCGTTGATACGCCCTAAAAAATTAACTGGTCGGTCAGTTCTGAGAAACCATGAATTCATTGTTTTACGAAGCAAAACTTTATTTACTGCGTTAGAGCCAATACCGCCAATCAAATCCCCACCTTGTGCAAACGCTAT
>Ga0214220_1000556_pt1 | contig 12252 bp, 7 predicted proteins | sample TroBogypolimnion_5_FD_153058 | JGI IMG/M metagenome (GOLD analysis project Ga0214220, IMG submission 153058) | Freshwater microbial communities from Trout Bog Lake, WI - 31JUL2007 hypolimnion | ecosystem: Environmental > Aquatic > Freshwater > Lake > Hypolimnion/Profundal zone | place: Trout Bog... | reverse complement strand
GCTCATTTGAAAAGTGCCCCAATGAATGCCAATGGCTTGACGGGCATGGATGTCTTCCATAACTTGTATGGCCTCAGCTGGGTTTACATGAGAACGCGCCATAAACCAGCGAGGCTCGTAGGAGCCAATGGCAATGGCCGCCAAATCAAAATGACCAAATTGCGCACCAATATCCATCACATCTTTAGAGTACCCTAGGTCCCCTGAAAACCAAAAACGAAAACGCGGGTGCAGCAACGCCCAACTGCCCCATAAAGTTTTGTTGCGATCCCAGAGGGTGCGTGATGACCAATGTTGAACTGCCGCAAAATAGAGCTCCAGATTCGCTGTATGACCTTGCACCACACCATGCTCGCCCCAATTAAAGGCATGCACATTGCGCGCAGGGCCCTCTAAAACGCTGCCGGGGACATTGTCTTTAAACCAAGACTCATTGCCTAGGGGAATAAAAAACTGCGGCGCCCCACCGGCTTGGGCAGCCAGCGCGCGCAAGCTGGGTAAGTCCATATGGTCATAATGATTGTGAGAAATCACCACCACATCAATATGCGGCAGCTCCGTGAGGGTCAGCCCCGGTTTCTGATAACGCTTTGGACCCAGGGGAGGGAGCGGGCTGGCATAGTCGGAGAAAATGGGGTCTGTAAGAATGTTAAGTCCATCCACTTGCAGTAGCAATGTGGCATGCCCCACCCAAGTGACAGCGGTCACATTCTGGTTATGGGTAATGAAATCCAGATCCGGCGCCACAGGTGCCAGCGCTTCCTGTGGTGGTTTGGGAGTGCCATCCCACAAACGGTCCCATTGCCAACGAATAAAGCTGCCATGAGGTGCGGAATCAATGTACCGATTGTGAAACCCATCGGCATCATGAGGACTGTGTTGGGTGGCGTTGTTATCGGCCATAACCGTGATTGCCAAGGCCAGCATGACCACAATGGCCAATGTGACGAGAAGAGTGTAACGTCTCATGAAATGATGGGCATATGGTGAGTGTTTTGTTGTGCCAATGCCTGTTCCACAGCCTGTGCGGCCAACAGCGTCTGGCGATCACTCCCCACCAAACCCACTAGCGCCACGGCGGTGGGCAGCCCCGCGGGACCTATCCCCCAAGGTAAGGTAATAGCAGGGCCGTGCAGCGCCGTCCAGATGCGATTCATAATGGGGTTGCCGGTACTGGTAAGTCCCAGCGGTGCTTCACCGGTTACGCTGGGCACCAACAACACATCCACAGGCTTAAATACATCAGGAATGGCCTGCTGACATTGACGTATAACAGAGAGCGCCTGACCATAATCAGCATCGGTCAGCGCCTCGCCTTGTTGCAAAATGGATTGTAGGCTGGGGCTTAGGTGCGCGCCGTGAGTGAGTCGCTCATAGGATAATGATTGCACCTGTTGACGCAGCATCACTTGGTATTGCGCGCGCGCCAATCCTTTAAAGAGTTCAGGCAATGCAATTTCCCTCACCACAAACCCTTGCTGCGTGAGCAGTGCACCGACAGACTGCCACGCGTTTTTTTGTGAATTGTCGCATTCATCCCATTCCCATGTGCGGCATAAGCCCACGCGTGGGCGCTCGGTGGAAACGGGGGTTAATAATAAGTGTTGCAATCCGCTGGCTGCACTGGCCAAGAGGGCCGCATCTTCCACACTGCGAGCAAACGTGCCCACCGTATCCAGTGAATCTGCCAAAGGTTTTACACCGGCACGAGGCAAGGTATTGAAGCTTGGTTTATAGCCCACAATGCCGCAATAGGCGGCGGGGCGAATAATAGACCCACCGGTTTGCGTGGCAAAGGCCAAGGGCACCATATGGTCTGCCACGGCCGCAGCCGAACCACTGGAGGAACCGCCGGGCGTATGCAGTGGGTTATGAGGGTTGGTGGTAAGGCCTGGGTGAAATACCGCAAATTCCGTGGTAACGGTTTTACCCAATAAGACCGCGCCAGCACGTCGCGTCAGCGCCACAGATGCTGCATCCCAAACGCTTTGATGGCCGGCGTAAATGGGCGACCCATAAGCCGTGGGCATATCCACGGTGTCCATAATATCTTTTACACCCACGGGCAAGCCGTGCAGCATACCAGTCACGGCACCACGGTCCAGTGCGCGCGCGCGTTCTAATGCTGCCGTGCGGTTTAAAAACGCCCAAGCCTGCACCACGCTCTCGCGCGCATCAATGCGTTCCAAGCAATCGTGCAGCAGTGCTTCTGCGCTAATGTCGCGAAGCTGCAATCGGCGTACCAATACGCTGGCGCTTAATGTGTTTAACGGTTTGTTCATAGGCTGTTAACTTAAAATAAAATCTTGTTCTTTAAAGCGCCGTGTACGCCACCAAAACTCCAAGGATAATCCAGGCCATAAGGCGCTGTTGTAACCGTGCTCATCCAGATACCAGCTTTTGCAACCGGATTTCCACACTGTCGTACGAGAACGCTGTTCCATTTTCAACACATGGCGATCATAAACCTCGGGGCGCAATACCACGGACTGCACACCTGCACGCTTCATTACACGCAAGGCTTGCATCACCCAATGTACCTGAGCCTCAATCATGAATACGATGGAGTTATGCCCTAAGCCGCTGTTGGGGCCTGTTAGTAAAAATAAATTAGGGAATCCGGCTACCACACAGCCATTATAAGCAGCGCGTCGTGTTTTCCACATCTCTTTCAGGGTAATTGAGGCAATTGGGGTCAGACCCCAAGCAGTTGTAGAAGCTGGGGTCTGACCCCAATTACTGGTAATGATCGGGCGCTCTGGTGTTTGTGTGTGAAAAAACCCGGTAGCCCAAATAATGGCCTCCACGGTATGGGTAATGCCGTCCGCGGTGACCACAGCGTGGGTGGTGATCCTATTGATGGGGGACGTGACAAGCGTGACATTGGGGCGTTGTAGCGCGGGGTAATAGTCATCGGAGAGCATAATGCGTTTGCATCCCATGGGGGTATGGGGTGTGAGTTGATTGCGCAGCAGCGGATCAGCAACCTCGCGCTTAAGCGAACGGCGCGCCATGCCCTCGGCTATGCCCATGAGACGTGGAAAAACAAAAGACAACCCTACTAGCTCGCGGTTGGCGTAAAGTCCGGCACGATACAACCAACGCCAACCCGGTAAAGAACGGAAACACCATTGCGCCCATGGGCTGTAAGCGTGATCTCTTTTAGAGACCACCCATGGGGCGGTGCGCTGAAATACCGTGAGTTGCGCCACCTGTGCGGCAATCGCCGGCACTATTTGAATAGCCGAGGCACCGGTTCCCACCACGGCCACCCGTTTGCCTTGAAGGTTCACTTGGGCGGGCCATTGCGCGGAATGGAAAGCGGGGCCCTTAAAGAGCTCCAGCCCGGGAATAAGGGGTATAAAGGGGCGCGTTAGCGGACCCAATCCCGCCACCAAAATGCGGGTGGTGAGTATCTCGCCTGATTGCAAGGTGATTGCCCACATGCTTTCACGGGCATCGTAGTGAGCTTCGGTCATGCACGCCCCAAGACGAATGTGAGGCTGAAGCGGTTGGCTTACTTCTTCCAAATACTGCCAAATCTCGCCATGATCGGCGTAATGTCGCTGCCATTGAATTTTAGGGACAAAAGAGAGGGAGTAGAGGTGGGAGGGCACATCACAGCCGCAGCCGGGGTAGCGGTTATCGCGCCAAGTGCCACCCAGGCGCTCTGCTTGCTCCAAAATTTGGAAACGCAGCTGCCCCTGGCGTTGCAACTGGCGCCCCATGGCGAGCCCTGAAAAACCGCTGCCGATAATAAGAACATCCCATTCTGGGGTCATAATTGGTCCAAAACTTGGCGATTAGCGCCAATGATGCGATCATTCGCATCCATATTTATAAATTGGGCAGTAGCCCTCTGGTTCATTGTAAGGATATCGTCTTTTGAGCAAAGCCCGTTATGTGGAATCCAGTATTCGTGTCCTGAAAGGCTTAGAACCTGTTAAGGAACGCCCGGGTATGTACACGCGTACTCAGGACCCCACCCATATCATGCAAGAAATCATCGATAACGCCGCGGATGAGGCCTTAGGGGGCTATGCCACGCGTATTGAGGTGTCTTTGCACAACGATGGCTCGGTGAGTGTAGAGGATAACGGCCGCGGCATCCCGGTGGGCATGCATCCTGAGGAAAAAGAACCCACGGTGCAGCTGGTGTTTACCCGTCTGCATGCGGGGGGTAAGTTTGATAAGCGTGATGGTGAGGGGGCTTACGCCTTTTCAGGTGGCTTGCATGGGGTGGGGGTGTCGGTGACCAACGCACTCTCGAAACGTTTAGAGGTTAGCGTAAAGCGTGACGGCAAAATTCATCACATTGTGTTTGCCGATGGCTTTGTTTTGGAAAAGCTTAAAACCATAGGCAGTTGCGACGTGGCGGACACCGGCACTGTGGTGCGCTCTACACCCGACCCGCGCTATTTCGATTCCCCTCATGTTTCTCTGCCCGAGCTGGAGCGTGTGTTGCGCGCCAAGGCGGTGTTACTACCCGGCGTGCATGTGGTGCTGAACGTGGAGCGTGATTTGGCCAACCCCACACGCACTTGGCAATACCCTGAGGGCTTAAAAGGCTATTTGGAAGAACTGGCAGGTGATGAAGAGCCCGTGGCGCCCATCTTTACGGGTTCGCGCGTGATTGAGAAGAATACCGATCAAGATACTTTTGCCGAAGGAGAGGGGGCTGCTTGGGCCTTTGCCTGGTTTGAACACACAGGGGGCTTGAGCGAATCGTATGTCAACCTCATCCCCACCGCCGCGGGCGGCACCCATGAAGCGGGCCTGCGTACCGGGGTGTTTGAGGCGGTGAAATCATTCATTGAGCATCATGGAATGTTGCCACGCGGGGTGCGTCTTCAAATGGAAGACGTTTCCTCAAGGCTGCACTATGTGCTCTCCGCACGCATTCTGGACCCGCAATTTCAAGGGCAAACCAAAGAAAAACTCACCAGTCGTGATGCTTTAAAGCTGGTGGCCAGCATGGTGCGTGACCCTCTAGAAGTGTGGCTGAATGGCCATGTGGAATGGGCCAAGAAAATTGCCGATGTGGTGGTGCGCCAAGCCATGGCACGCATGAAGTCCGGGCAAAAGGTAGAGAAGCGCAAAGGCAGCGGTGTGGCCGTGTTGCCCGGTAAGCTGACCGATTGCGAGTCGGACAATATACAAGAGCGAGAAATTTTTCTGGTGGAAGGAGATTCTGCCGGAGGCTCCGCCAAGTTAGCGCGCAACAAACAAACCCAAGCCATTCTGCCGTTGCGCGGTAAGGTGCTCAACACCTTTGAGGTGGACCGCGACCGTTTATTTGCCAATACAGAAATTCACGATATCGCGGTGGCTGTGGGCGTGGATCCGCATGGCCCCAACGATAGCCCCGACATGACAGGGCTGCGTTACCAACGCATTATTATTATGTCCGATGCCGATGTGGATGGCAGCCATATTAAGGTGTTGTTGCTGACCCTTTTCTTTATGCATTTCCCTAAGCTTATCGAAGGGGGTCATGTGTGTGTGGCAAGCCCTCCCTTATATCGTATTGATGTTCCTCCGCACGGAAAGCGTCCCATGCGCAAACTCTACGCCCTGGATGATGCGGAGCTGGCGGCCATTGATGAGCGCCTTACCAAAGAAGGGGTGCGCGCGGGCAGTTGGTCCGTGGGCCGATTTAAAGGTTTGGGTGAAATGAACCCCGAACAGTTGTGGGAAACCACCATGAATCCTGAAACGCGCCGCGTGTTGCCGGTGCGCGTGATGGAGACCGAACGTGCCGAAGCGAGCTTGGTATTTTCTCGCTTAATGGGGAAAGGAGAGGCCAGTGCGCGCCGGGAGTGGATGGAGCAACATGGCTCGGATGTTGAGGTGGATATTTAATGACTACCCGGAAAACACCCAGCGGTAAGGCCATGCCAGATACCCCGGATGAGCTAACCGGCGATTTATTTTCGTCGGAGAGCGAAAGCGCGACAGACAAAATTCCGCGCGCTAAAAGTACTAAAGATAATAACGGCGAAGAAGATCATCACAATTTATCTGTATTTGTAGAACGCAGCTATCTTGAGTACGCCATGAGCGTGGTCATGGGCCGCGCGCTGCCCGATGTGTCGGATGGGCAAAAGCCTGTGCAGCGCCGTATTTTATTTGCCATGCATGAATTGGGGTTATATCGCCCCGCACGCCATGTGAAGTCTGCCCGTGTGGTGGGGGACGTGATTGGTAAGTATCATCCCCATGGGGATACTGCTGCGTACGACGCATTGGTACGCCAAGCACAGGACTTCACCTTGCGCTACCCGCTGATTGACGGTCAGGGTAACTTTGGCAGTCGCGATGGAGATGGGGCGGCAGCCATGCGTTACACGGAATGTCGCTTAACACCCTTAGCGGAATTACTGCTGGCTGAAATTGATCGGGATACCGTAGACTTTGGTCCCAATTACGACGGTTCTTTTAATGAGCCGCGCTTATTGCCCGCACGCCTGCCTTTGGTGTTACTCAATGGCGCTTCCGGTATTGGTGTGGGGATGGCCACAGAAATTCCGTCCCACAATTTAACGGAAGTGAGTAAAGCGGTCATTGCGCTGATGCGTAACCCCGAGCTGGGTCTCACGCAACTCCTCAAAATAATTAAGGGTCCCGACCTTCCCGGGGGCAGCCAGATTACCTCTTCCGCCGCCGAGATTGCCAATGCCTACACCACGGGTCGCGGTACACTCAAAACCCGTGCCCGCTGGATTGTGGAAGACCAAGCCCGCGGTCAATGGCGCATTGTGGTCACTGAATTGCCGCACGGTGTATCCACCCGTGAAGTATTGGAAGATGTGGAGAAGGCTACTAACCCCAAAGCACGTGAAGGTAAGAAGGCGCTCACGCCCGAGCAATCCAATCTCAAAGCCTTGTTGTTGGGGGCTTTGGATTTGGTGCGCGATGAATCGGATAAAGATGCGCCCGTGCGTTTGGTGTTCGAGCCCAAATCAAGTCGCCAAGATCCGCAAGAATTCATGAATCTGCTGTTGGCCAACACGCGCTTAGAATCGAGCCTATCCATTAACTTGGTGATGTTGGGTCGTGATGGACGGCCCCGCCAAAAAAATCTTAAAGATATTGTGAGCGAATGGATCGATTTCCGTTTTGAGACAGTGGTGCGCCGGACGCGCCACCGCTTGAATGAAGTTGATCATCGTATTCACATCTTAGAGGGTCGAGAATTAGCGTTATTGAGTATTGATAAAGTGATTCGGGTGATTCGTGAGTCCGATGAACCCAAAGTCGATTTGATGCAGAAGTTTGGTTTAAGCGACATTCAGGCGGAAGACATTTTAGAAATACGCTTGCGTCAGCTGGCGCGCTTGGAAGGCATTAAAATAGAAAAAGATTTGAAGGCCTTACGGGCCGAGAGAAAGTCGTTACAACATATTTTAAGCGACCAAGTGGCGCGCACCGAACTTATCATTGCTGAAGTAGAAGCAGACATGAAGCTGTATGGGGATGCCCGGCGCACCTTGATTGAAGCGGTGGATGAAGCCGTGGTGGCGCCTACCGTACTGGACGAACCGATTACCGTGACACTGTCGCGCAATGGTTGGATTCGCTCCCGCCAGGGCCATGGCTTGGATACCACACAACTCAATTTCAAGGCCGGCGATTCTGCCTTGGCGGTGATTGAAACGCGCACCATTCATTCGTTGGTGATGTTGGATACCCGCGGGCGCGCTTATACCATTCGTGCATCCGAATTGCCCGGTGGACGCGGGGATGGTGTGCCCATTACCACCTTGGTGGATATGCAGCCCGGTATACGGGTATCTCAACTTATTTCCGCCATGCCTGGTCTTCGTTATTTGGTGGCGGGCTCTGGAGGCGCTGGTTTCTTGGTGACCACAGAGGACTTGCTTTCCCGCGTAAAGGCGGGCAAGACCTTTATGACATTAGAAGAAAACGAGGAACCCATTTGCCCAGCATTACTGGCATCCCGTGCCACTCATGTGGCGGCTCTATCTGCTAAGGGGCGCTTGCTGGTGTTTTCATTGGATGAAGTGAAAACCATGCCGCGCGGACGTGGTGTTATTCTAATGGGGTTGGATCGGGCCGAGAAACTGCAAGCGGTGGCGCTAATCACGTTGCAAGGACTTACCATCCATGGGCATAACCGTTCTAATACAGAGGTGACGGCAGCGCTAACTGCCAAAGAGGTTAAGAGTTATGTGCATGGGCGTGCGCGTAAAGGTGCTGCCCTGGATTACCGCATGAAACCCTACGCACTGGATTCTGTAACGGAGAGTGAATGAGCAGTATTACCCACACAACCGCCTGGCAGGCGCTAGTCACTCACCACGCGCGGGTGGCACAGACCTCTTTGCGCGAACGCTTTTCCGCAGACCCCGAGCGCTTCTCAAAATTCTCCTTGCGTGCCTGCGGCATTTTGCTCGATTACTCTAAAAACCATCTGGACGCTGAAACCGTTCCCTTGCTGTTGGCTTTGGCTCAGCAAGCGCAACTACCCGCCTGGATTGAAAAGATGTTTACGGGTCAAGCCGTGAATAATTCTGAAAATCGTCCCGCATTGCATACCGCCTTGCGCAACCGCTCTGATGTATCCGTAATGGTAGCGGGGCGTGATGTAATGGTTGATGTGCGCCATGTACTGGTTCAAATGCGCCAATTCACCAGCGCATTGCGCAGCGGTGAATGGAAGGGTTATTCCGGCAAAGCCATTAAGGATGTGGTGAACATTGGCATTGGTGGTTCGCATATGGGACCTTTCATGGCCTGCACGGCCTTAGAACCCTATGCCGGTGTGCCACATGTTCATTTTGTCTCCAACGTGGATGGCGCTCATTTGGCTACTACGCTAAAAACATTAAATCCTGAAACCACGTTATTTATTGTTTCGTCTAAATCATTCACCACTGCAGAGACTATGGCCAACGCGTACAGTGCGCGCGATTGGTTGCTCTCCACTACCCAAAACCTCAACCATATTGCTCGTCATTTTGTGGCGGTGTCGTGCAACGCTAAAGCGGTGGCCCATTTCGGCATCGCTGCTGAAAACCGCTTCGAGTTTTGGGATTGGGTGGGGGGGCGTTATTCACTGTGGTCAGCCATTGGCTTGCCCATTGCGGTATCTATCGGCATGGATCATTTCGAGGCCATGCTGGATGGCGCCTTTGAGATGGATGAGCATTTCCGCCACACGCCTTTATCTCAAAACATGCCCGTCATTTTGGGGTTGCTCAGCGTGTGGTACATCAACTTCTTTGATGCCCAGAGCTTTGCCTTATTACCTTACGATCAATCTTTACGCTTGTTTACCGACCATATTCAGCAAGTGAGCATGGAGAGCTGTGGTAAGTCCGTCACCCGAGATGGCGAACCTGTGGACTATGCCACCGAAGCGGTTATTTGGGGCGGCGCCGGCACCAACGGTCAACATAGCTTTTATCAATTGCTGCACCAAGGCTCACCGTTTATTCCCGCAGACTTTATAGCAGCCCTAGAAACCCATTACCCCACAGGTTTGCATCACGCCCAGTTGCTGGCTAATTTTATTGCGCAGCCCGAAGCCTTGATGATGGGGCGCGCAGAAGAGGGCTTGCCTGCACATCAACATTTTGGTGGCAATCGCCCGTCCAATGCTTTGTTGTTTCAAAAACTCACGCCACGCACCTTAGGTGCGTTGATCGCTTTGTACGAACATAAAACCTATGTGCAAAGCATCATCTGGAACATCAACGCCTTTGATCAATGGGGCGTGGAGTTGGGTAAAGAGTTGGCGCAAGTGATCTTGGTGCAGTTAATTGAGGAATCAACTGCGGCAACAGAGGGGTCAACCGAGGGGTCAGACCCCATGGGGGGCCTGACCCCTCGGTTGACCCCAGGTGAAGCGCATGATTCATCCACAGCAGCGTTGCTTGAGGTGTGTCGCGCCGCCATTATTCGTTCGTGATTAAAACTGCATCAGCATTATTCATGACCCTGTTCATGACGTTACCCGCTTGGTCTGCAGCCGGACCTCCCATGGTGAGCGATGACCCAGCAACGCCAGGCGATAGCCACTGGGAAATCAATATAGCCACTCTCACATTCCGTGTAACACAAGCCAGCATCACCCAATTACCCCTCGTTGATATTAATTATGGCTTGGGCGAGTACGTTCAATTAAAGGTTGAGGTTCCCTGGGTGATTCAAGATGCAGCCGGTCTTCAGTTAAAGGGGTTTGGTGACAGCTTGGCGGGGGTGAAATGGCGTTTTTATGATAAGGGCGAAGAGGGTTGGCGTATTTCCACTTTTCCGCAAGCGGCATTTTCTCCATCTGCTCGTTCCATCCAGAAGGGTATAGCCAGTTCTGGTGTCGGTTACTTAGCCCCTATTGAGTTTTTACACGCATTGGGTAGTGGAGATATTAATTTTGAATTGGGGCGCTGGTTTCGCCCTGCCGGGCAAGGTGATAGTTGGATCATGGGTGCTGTACTGACCCGTGAGGTGAGAAAAGGTTTTGAACTGATGCTAGAGCTGCATGATGAAGTTGCCATTCACTGTTTCCCACTTTTACTATGCCCAATGCGTCTGCCATGGCCACGGGGCACGCCTCGGGCGATACAGGAATCTATAGCAACACGCTGTTCACAAATTTTCACAGTGTTACTGCGCAGGGCAGTGTGGTGCAGTTCATCGAGAATGATGCCATCTTGGGTGAATTGGACGAGCGTTTTAATAATAATTTTATTAACGAAACCACTTTACTCTCTGCGGCACATGCCGCAGGGTATAGCACGGCTGCTATAGGCAAGTTAGGCCCCACACTTATCTTTGACCATACGGCACGTAGCGGTGCGGACACCATTATTGTGGATGATGCCACTGGATCTGCTGCCGGCATTGCGCTCAGTAGCGCATTAATGGAAGCATTTACGGCTGCTGGTTTAGCGCTGGCCACGCCTTCACGTGAAGAAAACGGTAAGGCGGGTGACGCACAGACCCCTGGCACGGCGATGGCCAATTTGGCGCAGCAAGATTATTTGTCGGATGTGACTACCAATGCGATATTACCTCTGCTTAAGGCGCGCAATAAACCATTTCTACTGGTATTTTGGTCACGTGATCCTGATGGCACGCAACATAACCAAGGGGACAGCCTGAATCAATTCAATCCCGGTATTAACGGCCCTACCTCGCTAGCTGCTATTCGCAATGCTGATAATGATCTGAGCAAAATCCGCGCCGCATTGACAACGCTTAACTTAATCAATAACACCGATATTATTATTTCCTCAGATCATGGTTTCTCAACCATCTCCAAACAAAGCGAGAAAAGTTATGCAGCACAAGGCGTGTACGCCGACGTGCCTGAACATTTTCTACCCCCCGGCTTTGTGGCCTTGGATTTGGCTCATGCCTTGGGTTTACCCCTCTATGACCCCAATGCGGCACGTGCTTTAATCACTGAAAACCATCATCCCAAGGCAGGCAATGGATTGATTGGCAATAATGCTGCGGATCCTGATTTGGCTGTGGCGGCCAATGGGGGTTCGGACTTGGTGTATGTGTTAAAGGCGGATAAAGCGCTTACCAAAAAAGCGGTAGAAGTATTACTGGCGCAAGATTATGTTAGCGGCCTTTTTGTGGACGAAGCCTTGGGGCGCTATCCGGGCACGCTTACTATGGCCAGCGTTAATTTAAGCGGTGCTGCACTAGCACCCAAACCTTCTATTGTCATTAACTTTAAAAGTTTCAGCACGGGTTGCGCTCAACCCACTAACTGTGCGGTAGAAATTGCCGACACCGGTTTACAGCAAGGGCAGGGCATGCATGGCAGTTTTAGTCGTGCGGATACTTATAACTTCATGGCGGCTATTGGGCCGGATTTCAAAACAGACTTTGTGGATACGGCGCCTGTGAGCAATGCTGATGTGGGGCGTACCATTGCCAGCATTTTGCATTTGTCCATACAAGCTAAGGGAAAACTAATGGGACGCGTGTTGGTGGAAGCACAGCCAGGTGGAAACCCTCCCATGACCAGTACCTTATTGTTGCGCTCTGCGCCCGATGCCCAGAACCATCAAACCATGGTGCATGTTCAATCTGTGGGCGACACTCATTATTTTGATGCCGGTGGTTTTGCTGGCTTAACAGTTGGCGTTAGCAAATAAAGATAGGGGTCAGACCCCATGTGGGGTCTGACCCCAATTTGGTGCCCAGAGCCGGACTTGAACCGGCATGGCCGATGAGGGCCGAGGGATTTTAAGTCCCTTGTGTCTACCAATT
>Ga0214220_1000551_pt1 | contig 12297 bp, 16 predicted proteins | sample TroBogypolimnion_5_FD_153058 | JGI IMG/M metagenome (GOLD analysis project Ga0214220, IMG submission 153058) | Freshwater microbial communities from Trout Bog Lake, WI - 31JUL2007 hypolimnion | ecosystem: Environmental > Aquatic > Freshwater > Lake > Hypolimnion/Profundal zone | place: Trout... | reverse complement strand
TACCCGTACTTTCGCTCCAACAATCCTTCCTGACGATGATGAAGTAGGCGATCAATCGCCTGCGATGTTTTTTAGGCCGGCGATTCCAGTAGGGGTCAATGTTTGGCTTTGGACGGATAACTCAGTTCAGGAAGTCCAACCTCCGCTTCAAGATGCTCGCCTTAATGCCGATGGCACTATTACCCCAGGTTACAAAAAAGTGTGGTACGGAGGCCGGACAAACATCATTTCTGACGAGGATTACCAAACACTTCTTACGGCAGGTTACGGCCCTTATCTCACTTAGGCTGGTAGATTTCGTTCATCGAAAGGACGATCATGGCACTTACACCGAATCGCATTGAGTCCTCAGCGAATTGGACGACTCAAAATACTGTTTTGGCAAAAGGCGAAATCGGGTTTGCCTTTGATACCGGAGTTTACAAAATTGGTGACGGCGTTCGTGGTTGGAATACCCTTCCTATTGCTGATACCTCAGTGGTTCAAGGATCTCCTTTTGGCAACTTTTCGATCACCGGACTTCTCTATGAGTCTTATCAAGCCAACATCACCGCGTATGCGGGTGGTGGACAGACAAACGCTTTCCAACTTACTTGTGAAGTCAATCTCATTACCACCGTTGCTACGGCTGGCGATTCAGTCAAACTTCCGCCTGCGATCCAAGGCCTTACCATCGTAGTAGTCAATAAGGGCGCAAACCCTATGCAGGTATTTGGTTCAGGCACAGACACAATCGATGATGCTGCAAGTGCTACGGGTGTTACACAGATGCAATGGTCGGAAGTAATTTACTCGTGCGGAACAAACGGCAAATGGTATGCCAATGGACTTGGAAGTGGTTTTGCTGGAGCTTTCCCTACTCTTGGCTCAACCGATAACATCACCGCGTCTGCTACTCAGACCCAAGTTGCTGGAACGCCTCTTGTTACTCCGCTTAACCGCGTAGTCACAGTCGCCTCTGCTGGTAACGCAGTAACACTTCCTGTTTCTAAGTCAGGCATGGTTATTACCGTTACCAATGCTCACGCAACTAACTCGATTCAGGTCTTTCCTGGTCTTGGAGATGCAATCAATGCGCTTGGTGCGAACGCCGCATACTCTGTTGCCGCCACTAAGACAGTTCAACTTGTCTGTAATTCAGCAGGACAATGGCACACGCTTCTATCAGCATAAGGAGTCACAATGCCTACCTATCTGTACGAGTGTGAAGTCGAAGGTCGATTTGAGATTTTCCAATCGATGAAAGACAATGCTTTGACGACTTGCCCTGATTGTGATGCACCCGTCAAGAAAATCTTTCTTCCTCCTATGCTCGGGGCTGGTACTGGCGGTTTGGGCGGGAAAGTTAAAGATTCTGATTTCTCGCGCAACCTTGAAGCAAGAATCGAAAAAGATCGTCCGGCGTATAAGGCGCTTAAAGATCAAGGTTTTATGCCGGGTCGAATGATGGGCGCACACCGTTTAATGACCGAAGCAAAGACTCAACTTGAGATTGAAACAGGTCGAGTTATGCCCGGGACAAAAGGACAGATTGAATCTTTGGTTAATCAACTTGCCGAAGGTGGCATGAACATTCTCAAAAAAGACATGAAAACCGGAAAGCGCAACGAACCCATTAAGCCGATTTCCTCTGAACCTGCCGCAATCGCAAGTGACAAGGTGGCTTCATAATGGCATTTACAATCGGGCAAGATTGGATTGAAGATACTCGTACGCATCTTCAAGGTTCTTATGTCGAGCGCCGAAATACTTTGGCTTCCAACTACACCGCAGGTAGCGGATCACTTACTTTGACTTATGCAGATGCTCAAATAGTCCAAGGATCTATGCTTTCTATTGGGCTTAATAACTTTTATGTTATGTCTTTTAACAATTCCACACTCGTAGCAATCGTTATCGGCGGTCAAAGTGGCTCAACAGATGCAAATGCGAGCGCCGGAGCGCTGGTTAGAGTCAATCCTCAATTTACCGATTGGGACATTTGGAAAGCTCTTGGAGCAGATTTAGCAGACCTTTCCTCGCCTCTCAACGGTCTTTATTCAATGCAATACACCGACTTCAACTATCAATCCAACATCGTTCAGTACGATCTTGGTTCTGCTGCTGCCATCTCTCTTATTGAAATCTATCAACTTCGACATCTTACCCCGGGCAGTTTTAAGGATTTTGATTCGATCCCTAAAGAATCTTGGCAACTAATACTTGGCGCTTATACAGGCGACATTCCAAACGGCATAGGTGTATCGATTAACAACCCTTACAAACTTTTCCCATCTTACAAAGTCAGAGCGTTTTGGAAATCAGCATTTACTTTGCCGACTGACCCAACTCAAAACCTTTCGACTTCACTTGTTCCGGCAACTGCTTACGACTTGCCTCCAATCGGTGCAGCAATTCACATCATGGCCGGGCGCGAGATTATGCGTAACTCACCTCAACAACAAGATTATCGCCGCGCTACGGAAGTGCCAGCCGGAGCAGTCGCGGCATCGCCAAACAACCTCAAGCAGATTCGCCAAGCGCGTATTGATGCCGAAGCCGCCCGACTTCAAAACATGTACCCTCCGTATAGGGATTAAAAATGACAGTCGTAGCGAACTCTCGGCGCTTATTTCATACACCGTTCCATCAACCTTTTTATTCAGGCGCAGGAACTACATCACTTGTTCCAAGCGCTTACCCTGTCGCTATTGATGGACACCCTTATCATGTCGTCTATGACCCTGATGCCATTGGCGTTTGGGGAGTTCGCTTCAAGGACAATGCCCTTCCTTTCCTGCGCGCACAAGCCGATCAATCCAACACACCCGGCGAACAATCGGTTAGCCCTGAGCAACTTTGGCGCAGGTCGCAAGAAAATTGGCTTTCAGGTTCGGGTCAGCTCATGCTTGATCGCAAAGGAAATTCCAATTCCGCCTTTAATTCGATTGACAATCGCTTCTATCAATCCAAAGGCATCAACCCTTGGAACGCTTATCAAATTTCACTTCTCAATGACACATCAATCAAGAAAGGTTCTAGCAACACAGGACTTCAAATGCTTGTTTGCGGAACTTCGGTTTATGTCCTAGATGGCGGAACTCTCTTTGTTTCCTCAGATGCGAATTTGGCTACATGGACACAAGTAACTGGTCTTGCCGGAACTATTAACTCGATAGCAACCGATGGAACTACGGTCTATGTAGGTACTTCAATAACTCTTTACACAGTCACCGGAACGGTTGCTACTGCTTATCTGACTGCAAATTCACCAGTCAGCCTTGTCGCCTTCGTCAAGGGCAGAATAATGATTGCCAACGGAACTAGCATCTACAACCCTACGGGAGCATTTGGTTCGGGCGCTATCGGCTCTGCTCTAATGACAAAGTTCACGGGTTGGAATTGGGTGGGATTCGCTGGCGGTCAGACTCAGATTTATGCAGCAGGGTATTCGGGCAATCAATCGATTATCTACCGAATTGGTATCTTGACGGACGGAACGGCTTTATCTCCTGCGATTGTGGCCGGTGAACTTCCTAGCGGTGAAGTAGTGCGTTCAATAGCCACTTATCAAGGATTTGTGGTTCTTGGCTCCGACAAAGGAGTTCGCTTCTGTAATGTCAATTCAGACGGATCTTTGACTATCGGCGGTTTAATTCCTACTCCTAACCCTGTCTATTGTTTTGAGGCTCAAGATCGATTCGTTTGGTATGGACTTACCAACTATGACTCAAATTCAACTGGTCTAGGGCGCATGGATCTATCAACTTTCACCGCCACCCTCGTTCCTGCCTACGCCTCAGACCTTATGGCTTCTAACCCCGTTTCAGCCGTTCAAGGAGCCGTCAGATCGGTTGCCACATGGAATAACTTGCGAATCTTTACAGTCGATGGCTTTGGGCTTTATGTCGAATCTTCCAATACCCCTGTCGCTTCCGGCACTTTGTACCCGGGCAACATCAACTATGGAATTTCTGACGCTAAAGTTGCAGTTGAAGTTGCGCTTAAACATCAGCCTCTTAGTGGCACAATTTCAGTATTTTTGCAGACTGACAACGGTTCCTACATTCCTATCGGAGTATCAAGCCAAGCCGGAAGTTCTGCCCCATCTAACAATTTCTCAGCCAACCAGTCGCGTGGCTACCAGTATTCCCTCGCCATTACCTTGACCCCAAGTAACAATGTTTCCCCAATTTTGACTCGTTGGACACTCATGGTCTATCCAGCTCCTAGCCGTTCTAATCAGCACATGGTTCCACTCTCCCTCAAACCTTCTCAATACGAAGGCAGAATTGGGCAATCTTGGGATGTTGTAGCCGAACTTGCACACCTCGAAGGACTCTTAAAATCCCAAAATGTCGTGACCTATCAACGCGGGAACCAGTTTATTCAGGTGGTAATGTACGACAAGCAGTTTGTCGTTCTTGGATTAACCTCAAACGGTGATCCATACGGCATTTTCGTAGCGTATTTGAACGAGATCACTCTCTAAGGGGCGATGATGGGCAATCCAACAGGATTACGCGACTACAAAGGCGCTGCGGCTGCAACGACCTTAGTAGGTTCTTTGACTAATTCTGCGACCTCTTTTGCCATCGTCAATGCTAATGGTTGGCCTTCCGGCGCTAACGGTAACTTTACGATTGTCGTGGACATCGGCACTTCCTCTGAGGAAGCGATGCTCTGTACCTCGCAAGTCGGTGGAGTTATTACAGTTCTTACTCGAGGCTATGACGGCACATCTGCGGTATCTCACCAACCAGGAGCGAGCGTTCTCCACGCTCCCGTTGCTATTGATCTAGCCGAAGCCAACACCATCGCTAATTTTGCAGTTGCGCCTTCCAAGACCACGCCTATTGATGCCGACATGGTTCCCGGCGCAGACTCGGCTTCATCCAACGCAACCGTTAGATTTACTTGGGCGAACATCAAGGCGTTTCTCAAGACTTATTTTGATGGTTACTACAAATTCGCGGTAGCGACAATCAACTCTTCTGTCGCGGTTGCCGCAAATTCAGAAAATTATGTTCTTACAAATAACGGTGCTTACACCCTTACTTTCCCTGCCACGCCTAATGTCGGCGATGAAATTCGAGTTATTGATGCTGGCGGTAACGCTTTTAACAATAACATCACTTGTAACTTTGCTGGACTCAAATTTCAAGGCGCGGTAAATAACCTTATTATTGACATCAACCGAGGAACTGCTTACCTCAAGTATTCAGGTGCGACAGATGGATGGGAGATTGTCTAATGGCTGGAACAGTTAAACTTTCGCAATTAGGAGCATCAGGCGCACCTGCTCCTGCCCAATCCATTTTACTCAATGTAACTCAAACCTCAGTATCTAGCGGTTCCATAACTCAAGCCATTCCCGCAGGTACTTATTCAGTAGTTTCAGATTACCCATGCCAACTGACAATTAACTCAGTGAATTATCAAATTCTCGGTGGTTCAACTCCTACAATTATTACAGTCGCTTCTTCTGCCACCTCGTATTCTGTAATCAATCTTTCTTTGGGACTTGCCTTTACAACTAAGACTGCGCCCGCAAACCTTGTCTTTATTGCCTTTGGTAACGGTGTCTTTTCCGCTTTAGTATCGGGTGCTTCGGCAACTTCCTATACCTCACCTGACGGAATAACTTGGACTGCCAGAACAATGCCATCATCTCAAACTTGGTCGGCAATTATCTATGCAGGTTCTCAATTCGTTGCGCTCGCTTCGGGTGCGGCTATTGCGGCGACATCCCCCGATGGTATTACTTGGACATCTCGAACATTGCCATCATCAACTGCTTGGTGCGCGATTGCCTATAACGGAACCAACTATTGTGCTATTTCCTCAACTTCTGGAACAGTAGCCGCGACATCTCCTGATGGAGTTACTTGGACGGCAAGAACCCTTCCAACTTCTCAAGTATGGACGGGCATCGCATGGCTCGCTTCGGCTGGCGTATTTGTTGCCTGCTCTAATGCGGGGACTTCATGGGCATCAAGTCCTGATGGAGTTACTTGGACTACAAGAACTTCCGCGATTGCTGGTTTGGCAACAACTTCGTATCAACCAATCGTTTCAGGTAACTCAATTTTTGTAGCAGCAACTTCAACTCTTAGCACTCCTGTTCAGACCTCAACCGATGGAATTAACTGGACGGCAAGAGCAATACCGGCTTCTAATGGTAATTTTAGTGGCACTTCTGGCTTAAATTTTATCAACGGTCAATTTATGTTTGCCGCGAGTTTAGTGGGCGCAAATGTTGGAACAACTTATTATTTAGTTACTTCGCCCGATGGAATTAACTGGACATCAAGGGTAATTACTTTCGCACAATTTGCTGTGTTGTCTAATACTAATGCCACCGCATCTTCAACTAACGCAGTTTGGGTGGGCGGAACGACTCTTCTCGAAGCCCCACTTCTGCCCAATCCAATCGGGATTTACGGCCAGCCAGTAGTAACGATTTAAGGAGTAACAATGCATACTGAAATTGATTCCATAACATTTGCGGTAAGCATTTTTGCCGATGGTGAAATTGCCCCACTTATTTTTCAACCAACCCATCCCGATAACACACCATTTACTTCCGTAGAAGATGCCCAAGATTGGGCAACGACTTTCTTGGCATCGTACGAAACCCAATCTCCACCAGCGTCCGAACAACTCTATGCCTTGGTTTCCAATGGAATCGTAACTGCAATCGTTCCTCCTGATACCAATGTCGAAGATGCGGTCAATGACAAGATCTTGCCGTTACCTGATGGAATTGTGGTCGGCGCTTCATGGACTCAAATAGGGGGATTTGTTAATCCATGAGCGCGATCTTTCTTAAAAGCGATGTAGAGCCAACATCTACTCTCGCGCAAATTGAAGCCTTTGTTGAGGTCTTTCTTACCATTTACTCTCCGACAACTCGCGTAGATACAACCGCACAACCCGGGGACGACATCATCAACATCACCGAACATAACGCTCATGTCGGCGCTGGCGGTTATCACATCAACCTCAACGGGGTTGCTATCGCTTACATCAAGCCCTCAGCTCGCGGAAGGCTTTGGGGAACTTACATTCCTGAGCGTTGGTCTGCTCCTATCTATGCGACTGTCCTTGGCAAGAGAATCATCATTAAACCTTCCAAATTGACGACTCCTGCCGTCTATACGCCCGGCCTCATTTCCGACCTATGCCATGAAATCGCAGAATGCCTTGCCGATGGCGATGTTGAAACTTATCTCGGACCGGACAGAAACGGATTTCAAGTCCTCTATGAGCCTTGCGATTGGGTGGAAGGTACTTATTTCGTTCGCACTATCAACGGGATTACTGCGGTGCTTCCAAATGTGGCTCTACGGGCTTTTGGCGACCTTTCCAACAAGCAAGGACCTTATGACCTCATGGGCTTGGTAAAGGCTCCTTGGGGCTATACAGGACCTACTGCCGAGGCATGGGGCTATGACCCTAAGAAATACCCTGATCCAAAGACCGCCGTATTAACTAAGATTTTTTCTGCGTAATTGTCTAATTATGAGCGTGAGGCTGGTAAATTTCGGTGGATAAATTGCTAACTCACCGAGAGGGTAATCGGCTCATGGCGCTCAAAGATGGGATCGAGGGCGGTATCGGTACTCTCGTAGCATTATTCGGCGGTTGGCTCGGTTTGAGAACTTATAGATACACCGAAACCCGCGACAAAACTGTTGATACCAACGCTGAAATCGCAGATGCAGTTGCAGAAGAAAATCGCATCGCCACGCTAGAAGCGGTCACTAAAGCAAATTCTCAGAAATTAGATTTCATTGTGGATCAACTTGGTAAAAACCCCAACGGCGGAAATGCCATGCAACAATTACTCGAAGGACAAAGGCGCAACGAAACCAAAATTGATGCTTTGGCAAACGACACGGGTTCTAAATTATTGGATTTAAGCAAGCACATCTTGGAAATAGGAGCAAACTTAACCTCGCATGTAATTCACCATAAGGAGCAGTAATGAAATTAGCAGATCGGATAGTCGCTAGAGCTGAATCACAAATCGGGTATAAAGAAGGCCCGAACAACTCAAATAAGTATGGGCGCTGGTATGGCATGGATAACGAGTCATGGTGCGCCATGTTCGTATCATGGGTTTTCTCTTGCGAACATGCTCTTGGCGCAATCGCCGTAGGTTCACACGGATACGCCTATTGTCCTTCGCTCTTGGCGTGGGCGAAAGAACGCAACCTCTTGAAGTCAATCCGCAACATCACACCCGGGGACATCCTGCTTTATTGTTGGGATAACTCCGGCGTACCGGAACACACGGGAATCGCGGCATCAAACTATGACCCGAAATCCCACATGGTTATCGCCATCGAAGGCAATACAGGTGGCAACATCCTCGGTTCTCAGTCAAATGGTGACGGCGTGTATAAGCGCGCTAGACCTGCTTCTTGCATCGTTGGGGTTGTATCCTTAGACCTCTCAGTTAAGTATTGGAACAAAAATCATCCAAGTCAGGAGATCGCGGCATGAAAATCAAGATTACTAAGGCGATTGCGGAGTCATACGCTCGCCATGTAGCAACCACAGTCGGAGGTCTTGTTCTTGCGACTGCCGAACTCACCCACCACTCTCCCGTTAGTTTTACGGCTGGCGACTGGCAACTCGTAGCTAATGGCCTGTGGCTCGCTGCGGTTCCACAAATTCGCAATTATGTCCAACTCAAAGATCCGACTGATGCGCCTCTCGTGAACTACGCGCTCAATGAAGTATCGACCAAACTCGCCCCTGAACCGGGACCGGCAGAGCAAAAAGAAGGTTTGCCAACCACATAAACTCTAATTGGTCTGCAAGCGCAACCCCCTTGAGAAATCTTGGGGGTTTTGCTTTGCTTTCCGTGTAAGGTCGTGTAATGTCAGTCCTTGAGGGAATACTGTTCCCAAAAAGGAGAAGTCAATGTCAGAAGTAGCAAAAGTAACGGGCGCTTTAGCAATTCAGCCGAATCAAAAATCATGGGACGATGCTCAGTTAGCCGCACTTAGGCAATTAGGAGTTTCAGATGCAAGCGAAGGCGATCTAGCCGTCTATCTCAATTATTGCCAGCAAACAGGCATGAGTCCATTTGCGAAGCAGATTTACATGATCGGGCGCAGAGAGAAGCGGGGCAACGATTGGATTGTTAAGCAGACAATTCAGATGGGTATTGATGGCTTCCGCATCATCGCCCAACGCTCTCGGGAATACCAAGGACAGACTAAGCCGGAGTGGTGCGGTCCTGATGGGGTATGGAAGGAAGTTTGGCTCGATAAAGACAATAACCCTGTCGCAGCTCGCGTAGGAGTCCGCCGTAAAGGATTTGCAGAGCCTTTGTACGCGATTGCTCTTTGGGAATCGTATGCCGTTTACTACAACGATGTTATTTCGCCAATGTGGAAGAAACATGGCCCGGGGCAACTTCTAAAATGCGCCGAAGCACTTGCTATTCGCAAAGCATTTCCTATGGATCTGTCCGGTATCTATGAGCCAACTGAGATGGAAGCGATTGATGCACTCGAATCGCAAAGCGCTTCCGAAGGAACTCAAGAGAACAAGCCACAAATGGAGAAATCTGACCCGGTTGATGAAGTTCAATCATGGACAGATGATGAAATCAACACCGCATCGCAACTTATCGATTTTCTAGATACCTTCAACACTTCTGCGGAAGTGAAGGCTTGGGTATTTTCGCCGGAAGTTGTGCCTTACCACGATGTTCCAGTTAATGATGCTGGACTCACAATCAACATCGCATCCAAGAAACTCTACGACAAATTCTTAGAACAGGAAAAGAACAATGGCTAATCTTCATGGAGATTTACCAGTCGAACAACGCAGAAAACTTTGGGTAACAAAGAAATTGCGCGAAGGACTTAAAGGAATTAGAGGCGATGAAGATAGAATCCGCGTTGCAGCAGGTATCGCAATTCGTTCTATCCAAGAGTTTGACCGCAACGAATACGCCCATGATTGGCTCAAGTTTGTTGATTCCGACCAAGCAGATGCTACCTCCGTTACTTTGATGCTTACCGCCCTTCAAGCAGGTGCGGAAGCCGGACAAGAATGGTGCGATACAAAGCATGAGCAACCTAAAACTTGTTCTTGCGATGAATTGCTCAAAGTTGTTACAGCTCGCGCTCCTGCCGTTAAGCCGATGCTTATTGATGAAGTTGAGGAGCAACCAGGTGAATAAAGATTTTCCACTTTTAGACGAGCGAGATTTTGAGGCGCTTACTCCGGTCCAAATTGAGAACTTTGCTCGGTATCTTGTTAGGCAATTAGGAGAGGCTGAACAAAATCTTTCCGGCTATCAAACCGAATACGCGCAGACCGAAACCGATCTTGAAAATGAGATGGCTAGACGGCGCATGTTCCATTCTTCTCAATCAAGGCAGGACGGCAAGAACTACACCGTTCAACAAGTCGAGGACTTGGCGCGCATCGACACCGAAATCCTTTGGGGCGAATACTCCAAACTCAAAGCATTGGTTGAGATTTGGAAAGGTCGAATCAATGTCCTCAAAGCCCAATCAGACCTTGTGCGCTCTGTCATGGTTTCAGTTCGCACTTCTAACGAAATGGATCGGAATTGAGTAACTTTTCTCCACGCTCCATGCTTATTCAGGGCTTGCGAGCTTACGATGCCGAGCGCCCAAGGTCGCTTCAAGAGGAGATCGGACCGAGTTCCGCTTTCACTTGCGCCCGTGAGGTTTGGCATAAATACAACAAGACTCCAATTACCAACAAGGAAACCAACATCCTTCCAGCTCTTATGGGGACTTGGATTCACAAAGGCATCGAGGAAGCAATCTCCCATGAGCGCGTAGATCCTTTTGGCGTGTTTATGAAAGAGATTGAAGTTAGGCAGGGCGAACTTCCCGGCCATGTGGATCTATTCATCGAGCATCATGCGATTGTCGTTGATTGGAAAACATCGACCAAGAAGCGACTCAAGGGAGATAACTTTCCCGATGCGAATTACATCTACCAAGCGCAAATCTATGGATACCTTCTCAAGCACGATAAGGGATTCGATGTTAAGAAAATTGCGATTGTCGCTTTGCCTCGGGATGGTGGCATTGACGACATCGTGGAGTTTGTGGGTGACTACAACGAGGAAGTTGCTCTCGCCGGAATTAAGTGGATCGAGGATGCTAAACACGCAACCGAGAAGCCTGCGCCGGAGAAAGATGCTCGAACTTATTGCCGCCTCTATTGCGATTACTTTGATGAAACGGCTAAGGTCGGTTGCCCTGGAATGAAGGGCAGGAACTATTAGTCGTGGTAGTGTTTCTAAGTCCAAGACGATTTTACTTAGTCGTTGGTCGTCTTGGACACCACAACGACTAAGGAGAAAAACATGGAATTGGACGACCCCGAATACTTACAAGCGGTTGCTCAAGAAAAAGCCCGAAATGAAGAATTTATTGATTTAGTTGAAAAATTAGCCAAAGTAGCACCCCATCTTTGGCATTATTTTGACGGTCAGGGCGGTTTTGTTTTTTCTAAAATTTTTGAGTCTTTGAAAGAAGTTGGACTTAATTTTGATAGGCGATCAATAACCAATGCGGCGCATTTTGCTGAAATTCCCGATTTCTATTTAAGAAATCCAAAGACTTATACGAAGAAAGTTATTACCGACAATCTTAGGCTTAAAGTTTTTGCGAAAGATTTATACAAATGTCGGCATTGTGGGACTAGCGAGAATTTGTCAGTAGATCACATAATTCCTGAGTCCAAGGGCGGCACTCTTGATTTAGACAACCTCCAAACCCTTTGCCGTCCTTGTAATAGCCGTAAAGGAGCAAAACTTCCAACATGAGCATCGTTAGATCACCTCGACCCGACTCGAATTTCGCCACTTACTCAAACGCCATTATCCGAGATGGGCGCTTGTCCTACAAAGCTAGGGGAATCCTGCTCGAACTTCTTAGCCGACCTGACAACTGGCGTGTGAGCGCGAAGTCTTTGGCTGCCTCGGGACCGGACGGCAGGGATTCGATACTTGCCGGACTAAAGGAACTTCGGGATTTGGGCTACATAGTCACGGCAAAAATCCAAAATGAAAAGGGTCATTTCCAAACCGTGAGCGTGGTTTATGACGAGCCGAGAACGGATAATCCCGACTCGGATCAACCGAATACGGGTTTTCCGAAGTCGGATAAACCGAAGTCGGATAATCCCGACTCTTTAGAAAGACTGTTAATAGAAGAACCTATAAAGAAAGAGATAGTGGACGATGTCCCATCGCCCGAAATCTCTGAAATCTGTTTCTACCTTGCCAAAGCCATCGAAAAGCGTGGT
>Ga0214220_1000536_pt1 | contig 12640 bp, 21 predicted proteins | sample TroBogypolimnion_5_FD_153058 | JGI IMG/M metagenome (GOLD analysis project Ga0214220, IMG submission 153058) | Freshwater microbial communities from Trout Bog Lake, WI - 31JUL2007 hypolimnion | ecosystem: Environmental > Aquatic > Freshwater > Lake > Hypolimnion/Profundal zone | place: Trout... | reverse complement strand
TTCTGCCTGATCTACGGCATAAACGTTGATGAGTGTGCCGTCAGCCAACTTGAAGTTGACCTGTAACTTGGTTGCTTCACTTGCCATTTTATTTTCCTTTTCCTAGTGGGTCGTATATCTCTGAAAGTTCTCCGCCAACGACGTAACAATAGTCCTTTACGCCGCAGGTGCGACACGACATGCCGATATTTGGTAAAAAAATTTCTGCCTTTAATCCGCGAGCAAACTGTGCAAACAGTTCGGTAAAGACATCTATAGTCCAACGACTCATACCATCGGCTTCTTCAAACTTTGCGCTACGCGCTGAGTAAAAGTAACCACGGGTGGGACGTACACCAAACTGCATCTCCATGAGGCAAGCATACAAGCCCAACTGCATAGATGAATCTGGCGTGCTGGATCCAGTCTTAAAGTCTACCACAATTAACTCACCCGTGGGTAGCACACCCACCAGGTCAGCAAAGCCTTTGATGAGAACATCGCCAAAGTATTGATTAAAGCCCAGTTCGATTCCAGGCTTTCCATCTGGCGTTTCCCAAATCTTAATATGGCTCTCGCGCCATGTAGCCACGAAGTCTTGGAACATCTTAAGGCCGTTCTCGTCCCACCAAAGTTTGTTCTCTTTGTCGGGATACTGCTTACTAGCCCTACCGCCACTGCGCCAATCTGTTGGATTGGTGCCAGTGCGTTGTTCGATGTCGGCTATTGCCTCAGTAAATGATTCTTCCCAGATGGCTTCAAGATTCATCTCGCTCCACCTTTCCAAATACAATCTCTTGGGCTTTGCGTAAGCCACGGACATAATGCCCATCTGCTTCCCCTGAACCATCGTTACAACTAAATATAATGTCTTGAATCTCTTTCTCAATCAACGCTGCCAAGTTACGGCGCATGATTACTTCGCCCTCAACAAACGCCTTCTCGAAGGCCGTCTTACTGATTATCTTTGCGTGCTGTCTTCCCACTTTGACTCCAATCCGATAATAAAGTTATGTCTGAAAGCGAAGATGCTAAACGCCCAATGGTTTTCCAGACCCGATGGATTCTTGCGAAAATATGCTTTCAATACCCGCTTCTTTTTCATTTGTCTATTGTCGTGACGACTGTAGCAAGGCTACCACAGGAGACGCAACTTGCATCGGTGAAATAGATTCCAATTTCAAAGTCATCGTCAAACTTACATTTGACGTTCCACCATTCGGATCCACACGGGCATACCCGAATCGGACCGAGTGAACGGTAGTCCGCTTCTCCACCAGGGGTGGGTTTAAGGTTAGCGATGTCATCCATTGTCCTTACCGAATTCTGCTAGTAGGAATTTCTCTGCGGCACTATGGAAGGCACTGCCTCCAGCAAAGTACCAGGCAGGCTCTGATGGTGCCTTCAACTCACGTTCCAGTTGAAAGGCTTTACCGCATCGTAGCCATGATGTAAAAGCACTAAACGATCTATGTTGTATGGTTGTTTCGTTCATGGGTGCAAGATAGCACACTACCCAGCATGGCTGTCAAATCGAGACACGCTGGCGCGGAAAACATTTTTTGCCTATGGGTCGAAACTGGCATAGGCTCGATTTGACAAGAGCCTATGGCGTATGTGTATAATACGAGCATAGCGAGTGCCGATACCGAGGAAGCCTTTAGGGCTTCCGTTGCCGAGGTGAGCGACGAAGGCGATAGCGAACTAACCGTAAAAACCCAAAAAAAAATAATCCCCCGAATTAACGGGGGATTATGTCGTGCTATTAAGTTTTAGACCAGCATAGTTGTCACTACCGCCGTTGAAGGAGTTGGCGATGTAGATGCAGATTTGATGGTTGTTTTACCAACCTTGTATACAAAAGTCATCTTCTTAGCCTTGGCAATTATGCCGCCAATAACTGGTCCGAATACAGCAGCGGCAGCAGCCTTGGCTGCGCCTAGTGGGTGATGGTCGCCTGAATACCAGATACCACCAATGGTGGATACGTAGGCAATGGCATAATGTTCTACTACCGTAACTACTTTAGAAGGTATCTTCATATTGCTCCTTATGGTTTGGCAACCGTCGTCGCCGTCGGCTTAAGTGTAGCATTAACTTGCGCTAGATAGTCTGTCCAGGGGAAGTTTGGGCCAGGATCCGTATGGCCACCAACAATCTTCTTGGCAATGGTAATATCGTTATGGCCGCAGAAGCCAGCCTTGCCCGCAAGGATGTCAGCGGGGGATAACTTCACCGCGGGGATACCGTTACGATGGGCTATATCGGCTGTTAAACGGGCGCTGAGGGCTAGTTCAGCCTTGGAGTAGGCATCTGTCCATTGCGCTGGTGTTTGAGCCGAATTTCCAGCATGCTCGACTGAGATACTGGCCTGGTTCAAGTCCCAGTCGTCCACCGCCCAGGCAGTGTTAGCCTCAAGAACCGTCTGGTAAATATCTTCATTGTCCACCATGTAGTGAGCAGAGGCTTGAGGGGCATTAGCCCCACTGAACCATACGGCTACTTGATGCGCGCGGCCGAAGTTCTCTGGCGTCTCCATGGTGTGGATAACGATAAGACGTGGCTTGATGCCGTTGCGCCCAACTGTAAAATGCTTGGCCTGAATGATTGGATATGTCATTGCCATATTAACCTTTCCGCTAAATCTCCAGGGGTAGCCAGGTAATCTTCTTTTGCTATCACTAGTCCGCCTTTACGGTAACACTCTGCCACCAACTCAGAACAGATATAGCCTTTGTTCTGTGCTAGGTGTGCAAGTAAACCTTTGGTAAGCACCCTTAATCCAAGGATACGTAACGCGATGTCTGCAATGGTAAAGAAGTCGTATGATTTGCCGACAGCCTCACAGGCTGCGTTAACAATCATCATCCGCTGGTTATCGTCAAGTTCTTCATGCTGGTTCCAGGCGATGTTTTTCCAGTTGGTTATTGGCTCCAATTTCACACCAGATGGATCAGCCGATACGACCATGCCGTTGCCGACATAGATAATCGCATGGTTCCACCTGGAGAAAGTTCCAAGACGAATTAGCCAACCAAAAAATCCGCTAGTTTTAACAACACCATAATTGCCGTAGGTGGGGGTGTATTTACTTGTCATTTAACTTATCCCAAATCTTTACTACCACGGCATGGGTTTTGTTATCAACGTCCAGATCCTTTTGAACCATCTTGCGGTCCTTGATACCCTGACGAGTATCGGAATTGAGGAGCAAGATACACATAATAATTGCCTCAAGAGACAAGAGCATTGTGAGGAAATTAAATGGATATGGTTCTGGCTTAAAGATAAACCATGCGCCCCACCAGATAAAGTGAACGAGCATAGACTGGGGTGTACCCAGCCAATAAGAACATGCGTCTGCTATCTTATGAAAAAACTTCAAGAGGCTTTCTTTTCTAACGCCTCAAGACGCACTTCTGTGCGTACATCCCTTTCCATGATACCTTGTACTAAATCAAAGGTCTTATCAACAACATCTTTAATGCTTCTGCCACCATTGGCTTTAAGTTCCTTAACGGCACTGGCTAATTCATCCAGTACGGGCTTAACATCTTCATCAAACTTTCGGTCCACTGCATGCCTAATCACGTATGCAAAACCACCTATCAATAGGGCGAGGAAAGTACCAAAGCCAGATACGATAAGGGACACGTTCGCCCAGTTTGTTAGCGAGGGATTCATTAGTTGCGCCTTTCGGTTATACGGTGCGGAATTGGACGGTAATTATTCCACCATACCCAGCAAATGCTTTGCTAGGTGGGGCGGTGTCAGTAAATTTCATAGATTCGATAACGCCACGTACTTGTTCACCGCTACGAAAGTCTTGCAAAACGATGACATCGCCAGCAGATTCGACAGTCTCAAGAGCCTGAATGCGCTCCCATGTGCGACCCTTATAGCCAATGGTCATATTGTAACGATCCATCTCTTGGTCAAATGCCAAGAGTGGAATAGTGATAATTCGTTCACGCTTAACGGCGGGTAGGGCTTTAAGTTGGTAGCCATTGAAAGAATCTTCTTGGCCAACAGATTGCCCAACCGCTGAATAGAAAGTAAATTTAAGCGCGATGGATTCCTTTGGGCTAATATCAAATTGGTCTAAGCCAGTAATTTCCTGGGTAAAATCAAAATTATTATCAACCGTGATTACATCCGCCACTGCCCCACTGGCATCAATGGAACTTAATTTAATCTTTCCCAATATCGGGGTAGTCTCACGCAATTTGATTAACTCAAAGTGCTTATCCTCTAAAGTAAAATAGCGAATCTGACCAGTTTGTAAATAACCATTAGCAACTAATGTGGTTGTTTGTTGATATATGCCAGTGCCGATAACACCCATAACAAGTTGGTTTGTTCGCCCCATAACACATACGGCAGATATTTCGGCGGTAGAAGGCACACGAAGGTGGGTAGCCCATGCCATCTGCAATGCGCCAAAGTCTTTGCTCAAATCAATCTTCACAAGACCAGATGAGTAAGTGCCATCGCCGTTATCGATGTAGTTGCTTACGGTAACGTAAGCGAATCTATCATTAAAAGTCATTGCCCGTGCGGCATATCCAGAAAGGACGGTCGCACTTGCTGGATCGTAGCCATTGGTAACAACGATAATAGGGCCATAGGTAATATAACCATTAGATACAAAGCCAGAAGTATCAATCGTACCGATGCGGATACCCTTGTTGGTTCCAAGCACAATGTACTTGCCAAGGTACGCCCCAAGGCAATAGATACGCTCACCCGTTGGCATGATTGCAGCCTCTAGTGCGCGAGTTAGCATTGGCACTTGCCCAGTGGTACTATCTAATGCAAGGCGAAAGATCGAAGAATAAGATCCAGAACCACCAGCAACATAGATATTGTTTGGGCCTTCGGCAACTGCGCTCCAGGTCCATGATGGATTTGAATGGGCAAAGATGGGAAGGTTATTATTGCTGGCTAGGGCGACAGTACCTGTCGCAGTTGCTTGCGCAATAGCGGCATTGTTAATAAAGACAACAACTGATGTGCTGTTAGGTACGGAAATAACAGACCAGGTGCCGTTATATGGCGCACCAACAGAGGCTACTGTAATAAGGGAACCAACTACAAAGTTATGTGCCGATGAAAGGTAGATCGTCGCATTATATGCGCCGTCAAGTTTGGTATAGGTAACTGAATAAGTAGCGATTGGCTGGACTTCAAAGAGATAGTTATTGATACCAGCGATAAGGCGTTGTTTGACCCAACCTAAAACGACATTGGTAACCGTACCCACCATTGTAGGGTGAGTAAATATGAGCGAACCAGAGCCACCAGCAAGGGTGCCTTGATAGATGCCTGTGGCATTAGCGGCGTAGTAGTTAGCGCCATCTTGTGCCAAGGCCAAGATCGTTCCAGAACCGCCCCAAGTAACGCTGGTAGTTACACCAGCGGCAGTGGTACGTTGCAAAGTTGAGCCAGTGGCGCTCAAGTATACGTCTACCCCATTGGTATCGGTACCACCAACCATGATGGGCGATACCCCACCAGCAACGCTGACACTCGAATTGATTGCAACATCTGGCAGGAGTGTAACCCTACCAATGTTAAACACATCTACTCCAGCGGATTTATTGAAACGGCTTGCTACAGTCTCGCCTTCGATTGGCTCCTCATAGCGGATACCAGCACCGTAGTGAAACGATGATTGACTACGAAGCCACCAGCCAGTGAGCGTTTGCTCACCTGGCTCTTTCTGTTGGTCAATCTGTTGCTTACGGTATTGGGCCGTCTCACGTCCGTATGGATACTTGTCATTAGCGGCGATGAAAAACGGTAAGCCAGCAATCGCTACATCATAGGAATTGGTCTTATTGTAGTATAAGTCTCCAGAATTTGCTGGTTGCCCAACGGGGACAACTGGACGTTCTGCAATATGAAAATGTCCGTCAATCGCCACTCTGTCTCCTTAGATGATATGGTCAAGTTCAGATAGGAAAAAATCTACCTGCGTATCTATGTCCCTAGACTTTTCAGGGAAGTCGTCTATCGGCATGATTAACCTTTAGCCGCGTTTAATAGCGTTCCAATATCCTGAGCCGTCAGCCCCAATGCCTCTAACTTCGCATTAGTAGCCGCCAACTGCGCCGTGAAATTAGCCTGAGCCGTAGCCTCTGCCTCTGCCTGAGCCTGTGCATCTGCTTGGGCTTGAGCGATAGCATCTAAATCGGCTTCCGTTGGTTCGGTTCCTAGTTGCGCGAAGTAGGCATCTTTAGTCATTGAGGTAAATTCATTATTGCCGCGGTCAATGATTACATGTTCTACAATTCCTGCTAATGTTTCAACTTCTATGATTTTGATTGTCATTTTACAACTCCGCCGATAGTCCGATGTAAGCAGTTCCTAAACCATTATCATAAAGATAAAGTATTTGACCCGCTGTCATACCTGTGCTGGTAGCATTTATTCTGGTCTGCCAAGGAGAAGCAACATCTATTGTCAATGAACTTGCAGAAGCAGAAGAAGTTGTGACTGAAATTGATCCACCATAATCAAGAACAGATGGAATTGTTCTCATCATTACCATTTGAGTAAAAAAGATTTTCATTGAAGTGGCAGATTCAGCTTTTCCAATTCCAAGAGCTACATAAACTCCTAAACTTGTGCGTTGGTAATACCTCTGACACAACGCCAACTCTCCCCCGATACTTCCACCTGCTCTTGAGAAGGTGGTTGCTACAGAGCCAAGTTCTAGTTGGACGCCTGTGATTTCAAAGTAGTCGTTGGCTCCTGCGGTTCCTACTGGGAAGTAAAAGAAAGTAGGGGCTAATTGTGTTGAGGTTGTAGCAACTGTTGCAGTTGCGGTAAAGCGTTGCCAGGTGGTAGTTAATGTCACAGAGGTTGCGATAGGAGTTGTTGCAAAGGCTCCGCTGTTTACATTTCCATCTGTTCCTGTGCTTGAGTATAAGTACATACTTAGCGCACTTGAAGCCGATGAATAGTTTGCACCAGCCCTACCCCAGAATGAAAGCGTTACCGTCTTTCCAGCAAGGGGAATCGAGTTTACGGTTTCAATAGATTGAGAAAGTGAAAATTGCCCAACGCCAGTTTGGCCTGAATTGCGTTGAACGCGCATGGCGTATTGGATGTTGGGAAGGTTTGTAGTGTCGGCGGTTGCTTGGCGAGAAACGGTACAAGCCTCAGATGCGGCAAGGTTTCCAATCTGCCAACGGTCTGCGTTGTAGTTGGAGGTATAGGAAGATGAAGCGGCCAAAGCGATAGAGGTACCACGTTGCCAAATATCCATACCGCCGTTGATGACGGCGTTTTTGCCTGCCATCGTCGCGCTAGTAAATATAGTTTCTGGCGATGCGCCATTAAGGGTTATTGACATTAAATAATTTCCGTTCCGCTAACGGTGAATGTTAATGCGCTTGATGTACCCGATCCGCCAACAATGAAGTCGGCAGTACCAGCGGTGTTGCTCAAGGTGATACCGTTGGTGTAGGTAACCGTGCTGTTGGGTGGTACAACTGCACCATATAGAACAGCGTTGGTAGTGGCTGCGCTGCCAGCACCCTTGACGACATAGAGATATGCCAGAGCCGAAGTTGCAGTTGTGTTACAAATATGGACGGAAGAAACAACGGCGCCGCTATAAGCCGATGTCGCTCCAACCGTATAAAGTGTCGTTGAAGTCGAAGTGGTTGGCACACCTTGACCGAGTATCTTGTATGTTGCGTTAGCCATTAGTTATGCTCCCATCGTGAGAAAACCAGCAGAGATTACTGCGGGTGTTATGCTTTGTACCGCGATATTGCTTGTCGTTAAAAGTTGAGAAGTATCCGCAATGCCATGTACTGATGTTGTTGCCGCGTAATGGTTTTGCGCATCTGTTAGATCCTGTGCAACAATAACGTGGCGCACTAACGCTCCTGCGTTATGAGCCTGGGCTGATGTTGAGTTGAATCCACGAGTAACGGTTAGGCTTGTACCAGCATAGGCTGTTACAAGGACAACTTCTTCGGCTGCCGTATTGTAATCAATCGCTAGGGTGAAGGGATTACCACTGGTTGGATAACCCACTGGTGTAGTCGTCAAAACTATAGTAGTTACGCTGCTGGATATGCCAGAAGATACATTGTTATCTAGCGCGGTGGCTGAATAATACCTTGTCATTTATCGTCCCTTAACTTGAGTAGTGCGTGCGTGGTGGATACTGCTCTTGCAAACGACGAACTTCGACTGTGAGGCGTTGCTGATACAGTTGCTGGATCATGCGTCCTACATTGCCACCAGAGCCGATAGGATCATTGGCACGAAATGCATCCCCCTCGGCGGATAGTGCTGGTACGCGACCAACATCAAGATACATTGCTGTACGATAAGCAGCGCCAAGGATAATTACCTCACGGGCAGAATCAGGCAAGCCAGTAGTTGTAGCAAAATCATCCTGATCGTATTGAAGCGTTGTTGGCTTCTTGGTATAGGTAATCATCACAGTACGACCTGGGATGATTCCCTCACGGATGGATACGGTCTTGCCCGTATTCCAGGTCAAAGGATTCGCCATACGATCTAAGCGGTAGTGGCGGATCGGTAGCCATTCTTTAGATGGGCCGATGGTCTGCCAAGATATTCCAAGAATATCAATCGCTTCTTGCGGAAGGTTATATGTAGTCACTGCCGCTTGAAAAGGAAAGGTGGTGTAATAAGTGCCGAACAAGTCTGGGTAGACACCATCAATAGCAAGGTTGATGTTTCGTCGGATTACAGATCGCGGAAAGGAAGGCGCGATTGTGACACGGCTACCAGAGGTATGTGGTACTGCTACCGTATCTCGAAAACCTCTACCATAACTAGGAATCGTCGCCGTATTTGTGGTGCGGTCAAACGAATCTACCCAGATCAGTTCGTCATCAATCTCAACCATACCACGTGTTAATACCGTTCCATCGTTTACAACAAATGCTAAATCCGTTGCGCCCATGGAACCAGGTAAGTATGTAGCCTGGTCTTGACGTTGAGTATAGCCCGTTAAGGCTAATTGTGTCTCGTTAATGACATCAATAAAAGCCGTCATGATGCAATCCTTGCTGCCGCTTCGGCTTCACCGATGCCATAGGTACCAGCAAGTAGGTTCAACACCCCAGGTGTGTCTTCATAATAATTCTTGCCACCGTTACGGTTTGCGTAAATAGCGTTAAGCGCGTCAATACCACGTGTTGTACCATGGCCAGGAATTACTAGATCGGCCCACTTAATTGCGGCGCCGTTAAAATCATATTGTGGTACACCATTGATAATGGTGCCAGCAAGACGATTCAAATGATACACTGTTGATAAGCCACCATAGTTAGCCATCTATTTATCCTTTCGTGGTAGGTAGACCTTACTTATTCTTTGTTCCGCCGACGCCTTCGTACTGTCCGTATGGTGTCTTTGTTGGCTTGCCAGTTAGTTTTTCTGGCGTGCCGCCGATTGCATTACTTGAACATCCACATTCTTTGCACATAATTATCCCTTAACTTTCTTTAGATTAGGATTCTTTTTCTTTGCCGCTGGTGATGCCTTACGAGTAGCCGATGCCAAGATGGCTCCTGCATTTTTCATAGGTACACCTTCTTTTTTAGCGATGGACTTTTGCGCTGCCGCAAATCCCATTCCCTTTTTAGTTGCCATTAGATTGCTCCCGTTTCTTTCATTACCGTAGCGGTGCGCTTAGTAATCTGTGCTGCCGCTGGCATAGACTCAGCATTGTATGCAATGCCTAGTTTGTCACTTGCGGATTTTGCTTCGTTAATGGCCTTCATGGTTGTGCCTGCCGGTTGAATACCCTGTGAGCGGGCATCTGCATAGGCATCTAGTTCGCCAACCCACTTCTTGTTGCTCATGGATTCACTGCGTCCCGCATCGCCTGTACTTAATTGAAGTGTGTTAATTTTGCAAGCAAAGCAACCTTCTGTATATTCGGTATGCATGCCGTGCTGAGATGGAATCTCTGCTATGATGAAAGGTCTATCACTTACGGCGTTGCAATTCACGCAACTGTAGGCTACTGGAACTGAATCATATTTTTCGTTTAGCCCCCATTTTGTTACCTTGCCCACGTGCTGACATTCGCTCATTCAGTAATTTCTCCATAAAGTCTATGTTGCGTTGGATTCGTTCTTGCTCTGGGCCATTAGCCTTAGCGGCTTCTTTTGCAAAGGTCAATGCTTCTGCGACATGACCAAGGTTATAGGCGCTGACGCCTGCAAGGTCGTAGGCTTTCCAATCCCATACAGCGGATTCGTAGCAGTAGTGAATGGAACGAGGAAGTTCCAGAACTTCCATAGAAGCATCTAGGCACCTTTGCCATTCCTGTTTTCTGTAGGCGTCTATTGCTACACCATAGTGTGGTTCACCTTCATGTGGAAGAATCTCTATGCCCTTGTTGTAATACAAGGTGGCGTTTTCCCTATCGCCCAACTGGTGATAGGATTCGCCAACCCACCTACAAACCGCTGCGGATTCAACATCCCAGCCGTTTAGTTCAAGTTTGCGTTTACCAGCATCAATAACATCTTGCCACATGTTGTTGAAGTAATACTCTCGGCACATGTATGTCCACATGCGAGGATCCTCTGGATACTCTTTAACGGTTAGTTTAAGAATTTCCAGGTAGTGCTTGCGAGATTTGTTGTTATCTGGCAGATGCTTAATAACTGCATCTAATATCTGGATCTGCTTTACTTCCTCATCGCCGTAGTAAATCTGTATCTCATGGCATGGATATTTCCAATGCCATCCGTGACGATTATGCAGTCTATCCCTGTGCCATGTTTGCCCCGTATCCATCGTAATCCAACCGATGATGGCATCTTTTTTCCAACCCTTGCGAACCTTATCAAAAAAACCCTTTTGGGGAACCTCGTCTAAATCTAAGATAACGCAGACGTCAGCATCTTTTGGTACGAGCGCCAGAGCAGCGTTGCGAGCATCATCAAAGCGCCAAGGCTTAATGCTAATATCGTAAACCGTTGCCCCCAGTTCCCTGAGTCTTTCTGGTGTACCATCTGTTGACCCTGTATCTGCTATTATGATATAGTCTGCACCCTTGCAGGCTTCCATGTAACGCTCGACGTGCAGTATCTCGTTCAGTGCGATAGAGTAGACTGCTACTTTTGTCATGCTCAAATTGTACCACATTATATACTAAGAATGGAGAAGTAGCCCACCAATAAATTGATTCTGGATCTGACCAAAATCCAGATCGCCCCATATTACCCATGTATCAGTAGCCAGTTTCTTGGCAATAGCCCATGAGTTGACAGCCCTTAACTTAGGCGATGCCGTAGTGGTACCCACTGACAAGATGGTGGTGGTACCAGGAGTAACGGCTGAAATAGTAGGCTGGCCTGCGCCAGTAATCCAAATGAATATCAACTCCGTGCCTAATTGATAGGCGACAGAAGCGTTAGTCGGAATAGTTACCGAAATAGAGGCAGCATTGTTAAGGCTAACGATGGAAGCCGCATCGGACAAGGCTGGGGTAAAGGTGGTACCAATTTGGGCATTGTAAGTTCTACCGATGATCGGCGCACCAGAAAAAGTAGCCTGTCCAGAAAATGTTGGCGTACCTGAGAAGGTACCAGATAGTGCGCCATCAGCGATGGTTGGCGTAGTCAAAGATGCTGATGTTGAAAGCACTAGGTTTGCGGTACCAGTAAGCGCTTTTACACCTTCGATGGTTACAGCCCATGAGGCTGCCGTCGTACCGCTGGTAAGGATACATGTAACGCGTACTGTCACGCCACCTGGGAGTGAAACTACTAGGTTGGCACCAGATGAGTTGACGGTTACAGTACCAGTTGAATCATTTTCGATAACAAAGTATTGACCAAGGGTAAGTGTGGAAGTGACTGGCAATGTAACAGTCTGAGTAGTTGAACCAGTAAATACTTGAAGTGTAGTAGAGGATACAGTAAGGACTGTTGTACCAGCGGCTGTAGCGGTGGTTGTATAGCCCCATGTGCCAGTAGCGCCCGTATTGCCAGTATTGCCCGTGCTGCCCGTATTACCCGTATTTCCAGTATTGCCTGTATTGCCCGTGTTTCCCGTATTGCCAATTACGCCCGTAGGCCCAATTAAACCAGCAACTGAAAAGTTCCAAACGTTGTATGTTCCAGAACCACCAATGGTATCCACTGTAATTGTGATAGTTGTACTATTTACAGTAGTCGCAACGCCTTCCATAAAATTGGAAGGCGTGACTGGGTAATAAGCACGAATACGCATACCATTAGCAAAGGCTTGTTGGTTGGGGCTTGATAAAGTAAATGTTTGTGAGCCAGTAGCAACTGCAAGGCTAGTGATGGAAGCAACCCCAGAATAACCGTTACCTGTATTGCCTGTATTTCCCGTGCTGCCTGTGTTGCCAGTACTGCCCGTATTACCCGCCACACCAGTTCCAGTATTACCAGTGGAGCCTGTATTACCAGTGTTACCTGTGGCACCAGTATTACCTGCTACGCCTGTTCCTGTGGCTCCCGTGTTACCAGTTGGCCCTGCTACGCCAGTGTTTCCAGTGTTACCAGTGTTGCCTGTATTACCTGTATTACCGATTGCCCCAGTAGGGCCAGTTACTCCAGTAAGCCCTGTGGATCCAGTAGACCCAGTGCTTCCTGTATTACCTGTCGGGCCAGTAACACCT
>Ga0214220_1000528_pt1 | contig 12771 bp, 10 predicted proteins | sample TroBogypolimnion_5_FD_153058 | JGI IMG/M metagenome (GOLD analysis project Ga0214220, IMG submission 153058) | Freshwater microbial communities from Trout Bog Lake, WI - 31JUL2007 hypolimnion | ecosystem: Environmental > Aquatic > Freshwater > Lake > Hypolimnion/Profundal zone | place: Trout... | reverse complement strand
AGTCGCAGTTAATCAGTAATGTGCCATGTGCAAGAACCCTATTTTTGAAAACGTGCATGGCGCTACCGGATATTTTATTTTCACCAAGCAGCAAATCATTGCGTGCAGAGAGTCTGATTTCCGGAACTAGTTCAGTAAGGAATGCGACCATGGATTGAGTGATCATTTGATAGGATAGGTTTTCTCCATGATCCATCGTTCTGATGTAACTGAAATTTAAATTTCCTTCGTCGTGGTAAACTGCTCCACCACCTGATAAACGTCTGGCTACTAATACATTATTGCGATATATATAAAGTGGATTGATCTCTTTTTGGGTAGTTTGGTGTTTCCCTACCACGACGCAAGGTTTGTTTACATAGAGAAACAGCCAGTTTTCAGTACTGGTCTTCAGCAGAATTTCCTCTGCGGCCAAATTCCAATAAGGGTCAGTACAGGGAGAGATAAATAGGTTCATTTTTTTGAGCCTATGATTTTGCTTTTCTCACCCGATAACATCGGATTATCATAATTGATTTTTTGGTCGAGTTCGAAATCGTAGAGGGTGAGAATTCTTAAACGGTAATAGGCGAGCCAATAGGTTGCGAGTGAATTGATGTAATCAAGTTTGGCCGTCACTCTTTCTGAAGAGGCGATGTTCATGTCGGTGATGGTGATCTCTCCGTTTTGAAATTTTTTGAGAGCGATAATGTATCCGTTGGCAGCAACTTTATCTGCCTCTTCAGCTGTTTTTAATTGTTCCTTCAGGAGGCCAAACTGTTCTACCTGAACTACTACGCCTCTGTCAAAATCTTCAAAAGCCTGCTTGACATCAAAGCTAACCAAATCCCTGTTGGATTCAGCCATCTTCACGGAGGAAGCAGCCTTTCCCCAATCGAGGATAGGCACGCTGAAGGTTAATTGGAGCATCCGTTGGTTAAGCGGTTGTTGGTAGATGCCGGGGAATGTTTCAGCGCTGTTCGAGAGTCCATAATTGCCGGAAAGCGTTGCACTCAACCCGGTGCTCCTTTTTGCCTGCGTTAACTGGCTTTCTGCGGTTATCAGCCTGCGAAGGTAATATACCTGTTCGGAACGGTTTTCCTTGGCTTCCTTCAGGGCTTTCTTGGCATCAATGTCAAAAAGCGTGATGAGGAGTGGCATCTGTAGTTCGATATTTATTTTTTGATCTAGACCAATGTAGGATTTCAGCGAAAAGTCGGCGTTTTTCAGATCCATTTTTGCTGAACTCATTGATTTTTCCGCATTCAGAACCGATAATTGTATCCTTGAAAAATCATTGTCAGAGATTTGACCCAATTTCTTTTTTATCTGGGCGATTCTCAGGTTGTCTGAACTGTTGTCATAGGAACTCTTGGCCAAGTTGTAATTGGTTTGGATGCGCAGATAGTTGAAGAAGTAGGAGGTGGCCGTGTATGCAATGTTTTCGATGGTCTGGATGAAATTTTTCTGCGATTCATCGTAAATCATCGGTTCTGTCTTTTTTGACCATTTCATCCAGTTGTAGGCAAAGATCGGCTGGTTGAAACCGATAGAGAACGGGCTGCCCGAAAAGAGTACGCTATTTTTATTGAAATCCTGAACCTTCGAGAAGGAGGTCGATGCGTATATCTGCGTACCGGTAAGTGGAATGTATTGATTCAGGGATAAATTTGAAGCGATGGACAGGTTGGAAACCTGTTTGAATTCTATGCTTCCGTCGGGTTGGGTCACAGGTACAGTGGATTGGGTAAAGTTAGGTAGAGTCCCGCTCAGAATTAGATTGGGAAGAAATTGCTTGGTGAAATTCCTGTAACGCCAATAATAGCTTACGTGTTGGTTTTGAGCATATTTTAATGATGAAGATTGGGTTATGGCGAGTTCTACCACATTCTTCAGGCTCAGTCCCAACTTGAGTGTATCCTTGTTGGCATTTCCATCCTGGGCAGTCAGTTTCAGGCCAAGTGTCAGAAAAAGGACCGCCATTAACGCCAATTTTTTCCCCTTGCTACGCATAGATCATTCTTTTACTGTGATTTCTTCAGCGTTTTTAAGCTGGTGGTAACCACCCAGCGGAACGATGATCTGATCTCCTTCTTTGACACCTTCTGTAATTTCAATGTAATCGGGGCTGGTGTAACCGGTGGCGATTCTACTTTTTATCGCCTTTCCGTCCTTGTAAATAAAGAGGAATTCGGGTCTTCCTTTGTCGAACTGAGGAATGTTTTTTATTCTCAAAGCGTTCTCCTTGAAATTTTTAGCGATCCAGATTTCGATGTTTTGGTGCGGGATCAATTTGGGATGGGAACTCTCTTCCAAATGTACATTGAATTGAATTTTTCCGTTTTCAACAATGGGAGAGACAATTCCGATGTGTCCGTACAATTTTGTATCTTCCAGGATTGCATAAATCTGGGTGCCTGTTTTCACAAAATCGGCCATTTTTTCTTCGATCGAGCCGGCAATTTTAAATGAAGACAGATCGGAGATCCGCACGACCACCTGGTCCCTGTTCACTTTTTCTCCGGATTTGTTGCTGATAGCCAGCACAATACCTGAGGATGGAGATTTTACATTCATCTGCTCCAATCCGGCCAACTTCTCATTCAACTCTTTTTCCTGGATGGAGATTCCCAGCAGCAACCCCTCTTCTTCGGCTTTCAGTTGTTTGATCCGAATGCCATTTTTTTCTTTCAGCGTAAGCAGTTCTTTTTCGGCGAGGGCAATTTCCTGTTTGGTTTTCTCAATCTTTGCCGGTGAGATTCCGCCAACCTCAAGCAATTGTTGCTCATCTGAAAGCTGTGATTTCAAGGAAGTTATATTAAGTCTCTTAACCTCTTCGTTGTATTTTAGGTCGATTTTGGTGGAGGACTCTGCCAGATTGTTCTTTTCAAGACTGTTTTTCTTGAGTGACAGCTGATCTTTGATGTTCTCTATGTCTGTTTTGATTTGCTGGTCTTCCAAAACCAAAATCAGATCTCCCGTTTGCACACTACTTCCGGGTTCCTTGATGATTTTCTTGATGGTGCTTGGATAATTGCAGCGCACCAAAACTTCGCTTTCTGGTTCGACTACTCCGGATGCTTTCAACGGATTGATGACCTTTCCCTTTTCAACAGTCAGGATGACACACTGATTTTTGTCGATTGTACTGGGAGAATTTGAGCAGGAGGAAAACGAAACAAACATGCAAAGTAATCCCCAGACGAACTGCGCAGAATTTCTTTTGACATTCATAGTTAATAGTATTGAATGGGCAACGATATCCCCGGAACTTGTTAATGTTGATAGAATCAAGGGGTAAAGTTAAGCATTCGGTCCCAAGGATGAATATAAAATAGTTTAAATATTTATTAAAAGAGCTTACTGGTGGAAATTTCGAAAATCAGCCATTGGTTTTAATGGGACAGAAACTAGAGAAATATCAAAAGTGCCGAAATGAAAGTGATGACGACAACTGCCCATCGATAGGTCTGCTCCCGGATGGCATGTACGACTTTGATGCCAGCGTAGGCACCTATCATGACGAAGGGAATGGCCAGTGCATCCAGGAGGAGTGCATCAGCTTGAATGTTCTGCCATACAAAATATTGAAGCGGGAGCTTTGAGATATTGATGATGGCAAAAAACCATGCCGTTGTACCGATGTAGTTTTTTTTGGTTAGATGCATGGAAAGAAGGTAAATCGCGAAAATCGGTCCGGCAACATTGCCAATCATGGTCGCAAAACCACCCAGAACTCCAAAAATAGCTGCGAACCAGGGTGAGTTTGGAAGATCATTTTTCCCTTTTCTTTGATCATTCCAGACCATCAGGATCAGGGAAAACAGAACGGATCCCGCAATAATGTGTTTAAATTGCTGGTCATTGACACCGGATCCGATCCAGAGGGCAAGCAGGAGCCCCGCCAAGGCCCAGGGAAGGGCTTTTAACAGCGGTTTCCATTCGGCATGGCGGTGATAGTAGGTTACCGCAAAAAGATCGGCTGTGATCAGGATAGGCAACAAAAATCCTGTTGAGGCCTTTCCCCCGAAAATCATCGCCATGACCGGGACTACCACCATGGAGACTCCCGGAACACCGGTTTTTGACATTCCGACCAAAATGGCACAAAGACCAATCAACAACAGATGGAGGCCTGAAAGGGAAAAATTCGACAGAAAAGCAGACATCATTATAAATTTTCCGGTTTGAAGGGAATTAACTATTTTTGCAAAAATTTTAAAGATAGTTTTTAAACGTTCAAATCAAGTGGGTAATGGCAACTTTAGCAGATTTTCGTAACGGATTGTGTATTGAGTTCAATGATCAAATATTCCAGATAGTAAGTTTTCAACATGTGAAACCTGGCAAGGGTCCTGCATTTGTGCGCACCAAGCTTAAAAACATGAAGACGGGACGGGTAATTGACAACACATTTTCCGGTGGAACCAAAATTACGACGGTACGGGTGGAGAGAAGGCCCTATCAATATTTGTATCACGATGAGTCCGGTTACAACTTCATGAATGCGGAAACCTTTGAACAGGTGAACATAGATGCTGCCATGGTTGAAAATGCGGATCTGATGAAAGAAGGTATGACCGTGGAAATAACCTATCATGCAGAAACTGAAACTCCTTTGACGGTTGATCTTCCACCATTCATTGAATTGGAAATTACCTATGCTGAACCCAGCGAACGTGGCAATACAGCTTCATCGACTGCTTTGAAAGCCGTTACGGTCGAGTCGGGAGCCACCATCATGGTACCGCTGTTTATCAACCAGGGTGATGTCATTAAAGTTGATACACGCGACCGTTCCTATTCCGAACGGGTGAAGAGATAAATTCGGATGACTTAAGCAAGAAAGCCGGTTGATGATTCAACCGGCTTTCTTGCTTTCAATGCACCTTCATTGGCCTATTAAGTCGTTAACTATCAAATAATCAACATGGCATCTCCATAAGTGCCGAAGTGATATTTTTCCTTGATGGCCTCTTTGTAAGCGTTCATCAGGTTATCATATCCTGCAAAGGCGCTCACCATCATCAGCAGAGTGGAGAGGGGCAGGTGAAAGTTGGAGATCATGCTGTCGGCCACGCTGAAATCGTAGGGAGGAAAGATAAATTTGTTGGTCCAGCCTTCAAAGGGTTTCAGCATTCCGTTTGTAGAAACGGAAGTTTCGAGTGTGCGCATCACGGTAGTTCCAACCGCACATACCCTGTGTCGCTCCTCCTTGGCCGAATTGACGATGTTCACGGCGTCCTCCTTGATCCAGATTTGTTCGGAGTCCATCTTATGCTTGGTGAGGTCCTCAACATCCACACTCCGGAAATTCCCGAGGCCAACATGCAGGGTGATTTCGGCAAAGTCGATTCCTTTAATCTCCAGTCTTTTTAGTAATTCCCTGCTGAAGTGGAGACCGGCAGTTGGGGCGGCAACGGCTCCCTCGTGCTTGGCAAAAACTGTCTGATAACGAGCTGCATCATCTTCCTCAACCGGACGATTGATGATCTTCGGAAGAGGTGTTTCTCCCAGTTTGAAAAGAGTATCCTTGAATTCATCGTAGGTTCCGTCGAACAGAAACCGAAGGGTTCTTCCGCGCGAGGTGGTATTGTCAATCACTTCTGCCACCAGGAGATCATCATCACCAAAATAGAGTTTGTTGCCTATTCTGATTTTTCTGGCAGGATCTACAAGTACGTCCCATAGTCTTAATTCTCGGTTTAATTCACGAAGGAGGAAGACCTCGATCTGAGCGCCGGTCTTTTCCTTGTTTCCATATAATCTGGCAGGAAATACCTTTGTATTGTTGAAAACCATGACATCCTTGTCGTTGAAGTAATCAATGACATCCTTGAAGATTTTGTGTTCAATGTCGCCGGTTTGACGGTTTAAAACAAGTAACCTGGATTCGTCCCGATTCTTGGAAGGATGGAGGGAGATCAATTCATCAGGTAAATTGTACTTAAATTTCGAAAGCTTCATTGTTGATGACATTTATATGTTTTAAATATGTGTATTGTTTATGGTTTGAAAATGGGCAGAAAGCATATCCGCTAACTCTGTCAGGTCTAAACTCCGTTCAATTGTATATTCTCCGATTCGGGTACGTTCCAATCCGATGAGATAGGCTCCGCTGTTGAGTGCCTTGCCAATATCCCTTGCCAGCGCACGAATGTAAGTCCCCTTGCTGCAGACAATTCTCAATTCGATTTCCGGCAAGTCAAATCTCAGGAGTTCTATCTCTTTAATAACAAGCATCTTCGGTTTGAGTTCAATCTCCTTGCCTTTTCTCGCAAATTGATAGGCCCTCTTACCATCCACTTTCACTGCCGAGTAGGACGGAGGTACCTGTTCAATGGCACCTACGAACGACGGAAGCAATTGCTCAACCACATCGCGTGTGATGTGAGACGTTTCAAATTGCTCATCTTCATCTGTTTCCAGATCGAAGGATGGGGTCGTTGCGCCAACTTTAAGCAGGGCAACATACTCTTTCTCGTCGGCCTGAATATCATCAATCTGTTTGGTCAATTTGCCCGAGCAAAGCACCATCACTCCTGTTGCCTTGGGATCCAGGGTGCCGGCATGACCAATTTTAAGTTTCTTGATCTTCATCAGTCTGCAAAGCATATTTCGCACCTTCTGCACCAAATCAAAAGAGGTCCAATCCAATGGTTTGTTTAGAACCAGAATTTCGCCCCGAATGAAATCAAAATCCTTTGACTCCTTTTCTTTCATTAAATGAACGGGTATCTTATGTAGATGATTTGCAGCTGCTTGTTGGATAAACTGAATCGCTCAATCCAGGAGGTATTTTTCAGGAATTAGGCTGTTTATCAGATTTGGGTTTTTTCATGATGGCGTAAATTTCAAAAAGAAATCCGAACATCACAACGATGGGTGCCAGTGTGATCCTGCGAAAACTAAAAATGATGTCCTTGTTGAAGACATTGGGGTCTGAGCTTCCGCCACCTGACATCAGCGCAAATCCGAGAATGATGATACCCAACCCTATCAGCATCAATTTCAGGTTCTCTTTCCCAATTGCAAACCCTGTCGGGCTCGTCTGTCCGCTATTCTTGGCCATTTAACAAAAAATTAGTTATTAACCCGCAAAGATAGTTCAATAATAGAGTTGATCAAACTTCAGACGTAAAAATTTATTTACGGCAAAATAGGTGGAGGTGGCAGTCATGGCAATGCCAAAGAAGAAAATTCCGCCAACCAAAATCGCCATTGATGCAGAGTCCTGAAAGTCAATAAGATCCTTTAATTCAGATTGGTAGGAAAAGAAAATCATCAATAGGATGAAACAGGCAATGATGGCCCCATACACCCCGTGCACGATGCTTTTCATGACAAATGGAAACCGGATGAACGACCGAGTGGCGCCTACCAACTGCATGGAATTGATGAGGTAGCGGCGGGAGTAGATGGAAAGCCTGATGGTATTGTTGATCAGCGCTATGAAAATTGTAAACATCAATATACTCAATACCAGTATAATCAGACTGAGTTTTTGAACATTGGAGTTTAGTTGTTTTACCATATTGCGCTGATAATAAACCTCCTGAACTTCCGGAAATTTAAGGAATCTGGTTTCAAGCAATGCCAGACTATCGGGATTGGCATAGGCAGCATGCACCTTGACGTCCATTGAGGAGAGCAGCGGATTGTATCCCAGAAAATCTACAAAATTCTCACCCAAATCTTTCTTCAATTCCTCGGCAGCTGTTTTTTTGTCAACAAACCTGGTAGATTTGATGAAGGAGGCCGCTTCCAATGTTTTTTGCAGCTTGAGAACATCCACTTCGCGTGTATTTTCTTTCAGAATCAGGGTGACTCCGACATTTTCCATCACGTAATCCGACAAGCGCTTGGTATTGATCAGCAGCAAACCAAGCAGACCGAAGAGAAAAAGAACCAGCGAAATACTCAGTGTCGTGCTGAAATAGGAGCTGAAAAGTGATTTTTTTAATTTTATTTTTTCTTTTGCCATGTGGAAAACGATTTGAAGCGAAACATGAATGACAGATCAATGAAGGTACTGCAGGTTGGCAGTTCTTTCTGCAAGGCTATGCCCGATCCTTACCACTTTTCAAATTTATGTTTTTATAAAGTACAAAACCAATAAATAGCAGCAAAAGGAGGGATGACATCATGGAGATCTGCTTTCCCAATTTGTAGGAAAGCGGTTCAAACCTGAAGGTGATATCGTAGGTTCCTTCCTGCAGTACCATGGCTCTGAGCAGGTAATCCGCCTGAAAATGCGGTACCAATTTATCTCCAACGTAAGCGTTCCATCCTTTGGGATAGTAAATCTCGGAGAATACGGCTATTTCGTTCCCTTTCCCAGAATAGCTATAGACGAGTTGGTTTGGGGAGTAACTTTTCAGGGAAATCTTTGAGGATGTTCCTGCGGCTGGAGTTACGTGACCCAGAAGGGATTGAAATTTTTTGTCAACAACAATTTCCTTGCTCAGATCTGCTTTGCCCAATGCTTCGTTTTCCTCGTCTGCATTGTTTACCAGACGATAGGCGTTTACCAGCCAGGCACTTCCCATGGCCTTCGAATTGGTCAGGGGAGCGGCGTCAGGATTATAGATTAAATATTTTGTATTCAGCATATTAATTGCATTGCATCCGATGAAAAGAGAGTCAACGCCACTCTCTGATTTCAGGGCATTCAATTTTGTGCCGATTTGCCGTATCTCATTCCCAATGTGAAAATCGATCAGTTCCTGGTATCTTCTCATTTTTGCACCGTGATATCCTCCGATGGACTGGTGATAATAGGAGGTACTGGCTTCATTGAAAGGATCGACCGATAGGTTCAAGACCCTGTATTCGGTCTTGTCCTTCAGAATTTCCTTGTCTGCCTTGGTAATCGGATAGGGGTTTCTGGCACTTTGTTCCTGAACAAAATGATCGTCGTTCAGGTATCTTTTGTTGACACTCCACATGTCTGCCAGAATCAGGATGGCGATGAATGGCAGGGCATAGCTGATTTTTAATTTCTTCCCAACATAGGCCCATAATATCGCTGCTACCGCGAGGATGAAAAGTGCCGAACGGAGTGCATCGGCTCTTAGGAAGGAGGTTCGGTCGGCAACCAAACCTTTTTGGATCCATTCCGGCATTTGGGAATCACTTGCTGAGACGAAGTTTCCTGACAATCCCGGCAGGAGGAAAAACAGCAACGATAAGCCGGCAGTCAGTCCAACGCTCCAGAGAAGTGCCTTCTTCCAGAGTACTTTGTCGATTTCTTCCGTGAATATTTTTTGTAAGCCGATTGAAGCCAGTAACGGGATGGTAAAACTGGCAATTACCAGGATCATGGAGACCGTTCTGAATTTGTTGTAACCTGGGAAAAAATCCAGAAAAAGATCGGTTAGTGGCATAAAATTCCGGCCCCAGGAGAGCAAAATGGAGAAAATGGTTGCAACGACAATGAAGCTTCTGACTGCACCCTTGGTTAGGAAAAGAGAGAGTACAAAAAGAAAGAGGACTATGGCGCCTGCATAAACCGGGCCTGAAGTGCCTGGTTGTGATCCCCAGTAACCCGGGAGTTGTTTGACGATGGAGTTGGCATTTGGCACATTGTTGTTTTTCAACAGTTCAGCTGTCGAGGAGCCTTCGCCGAAGTCAATCATGGAGGCTCCGCCCTTGAAATTTGGTATCAACAGTGTCAGGGTCTCATCGACGCCATAGCTCCAGCCGGTGGCGTAGTCCTTGTCGAGTCCTGAGGTCTTGTTTCCTTTGTCGGCAGTTAATTCCGAAGCCCCACGGATGGAGAATTTACCATATTCATAGGTAGTCCAAAGTCTTTCAGTGTTGGCGGCAATGGCCAGCAGCGCAAATAGAAAAACTATTCCGCTTCTTTTCAAAAAGTCGTTGACGGTTTTTTCCCTGAAGGCAAAATAGAGCTCAGCCAACCCAAATATCAGGATGGTAAGCATCGTATAATAGGTGATCTGCAGGTGATTTGCATAGATTTGAAGGGCCAGAAAGAGTGCAAAGAAGGCACTTCCAATCCAGAGATTTTTCTTCCAGGCGTGGTAAAGCGCGCCGATCAACGGAGCCATGTAACCTATTGCAACGGCTTTGGTATTGTGTCCGGCAGCGATGATGATGAAATCGTAGGAGGAGAAGCCAAATGCCAGGGCGCCAACCAGGCTGATCCAGGGATTTAGCCCGAAGAGGAGCAAGGCGATGTAGAATCCAATGAGGTACAAAAAGACGAAACTGATGGGTCGCCAGTCGAAGAGGGTAGTGACGGCATATATGGGGGTAATCAGGGAGTAGGTTGGCAACCCAATGAGGTAAGCGGGCATTCCGCCGAACATCGAATTGGTCCAAAGGGCCAGGTCTGCATGTGTCTTGTTGTAGTCAGTAATCTCCTTAGCCATTCCTGTGGCCGTGTTGGTATCGTGCTGGTTCAGTTTCTTCCCTTCAAGCTGGGGGGAGAAGTAGATGGCCGGAAGGATCAAAAAGAGTAGAACGGCAGTAATATGCGGAAGAGCTTTTTTGAAGATTGGGTTTTCCATGGCTACGTTGTTGATATTCGGTCGTAAAAGTACATTTTTTTATACAATGGTTTTTCCTACTTTTGTCCTTATTTGAAAATTCTATCCTATTGGGAATCATTGTCAAACAATCCGTTAAAGGAACCATTTACATCTATCTGGGTGTTCTGTTGGGTTTTATCACGACGGCTATTCTCTTTCCCAGCATCTATAAACCGGCACAAGTCGGATTGCTGAAGATCATTGTTGCCTACTCCACCCTGATTGCCCAATTCGGAACGCTGGGGATCAATGGGGTCACCATCATTTTGTTTCCCCTCTTCAGAACGAACGACAAAAAACACCATGGTTTCCTTCCCTTTGCCCTGATCATCGGAATGATAGGCTTTTTAATATCAGTCGTATTGTTGCTGATATTTAAGCCATTGCTGATTGAAATGAGCCTTGAGAAGTCGAAATTGCTGGTTGAGTACATCAACTATCTGATCGTCCTTGTCTTCTTCCAGCTTTTCTTCTCGATTCTGGATATTTACTATTCCGCATTGATGAACAGTGTACATGGCACCTTTCTCAGGGAGATATTTCAAAGGATCTTGATCATCGTGATGATAGGGCTTTACTATTTCAACCTCCTCTCCTTTCACCAGTTTGTGTTGACATACATTGCTGCCATATCGGTACCAACCCTGTACATTCTTTACACGCTGATCCGGGAGGGGCATTTCACTTTGCGGCCGGACTTCGCTTTTCTGAACAGAAATTTGCTCAAATCCATCGGAGCAGTAGCGCTTTTCAGTGTATTGAATGGTTTTTCCGTGATCATGATTCAAAATGTGGATCTGATCATGGTCAACAAGATGCTGGGACTGGACGCCGCCGGGATCTACTCCATCGTTTTCTTTTTTGGTATCGTGGTGAGTTTGCCGGCTCGGTCGATCTATAAAATTACCAATGTGGCGGCGGCCGAAGCCTGGAAGAATGATGACAGAAAGACTTTGCGCGACATTTATGAAAAGAGTTGCCTGACGCTTTTTGTGATTGGCTCCTATCTGTTTTTGGGCGTATGGCTCAACATTGACAACATTCTTCAGATTTTGAGACCTGAATATTTGGCGGGGAAATGGGTGATATTTTTCATCGGACTGGGTTGCCTGCTTGATATGGCAACAGGGGCCAACAGCTCTCTGATGGGAACCTCCAAATATTACAAGGTTCAGTCGTATCTTTTATTGGTTCTGGTGGCGATACTGGTTGGCCTCAATCTTCTGCTGATACCGGTTTGGGGATTGACAGGGGCTGCTGTAAGCAGTGCCGCGGCACTTGGAATCCTGAACCTGCTGCGCTATCTGTTCCTCTATTACAAATTCGATTTACAACCGTATAACCTGCGTTTTCTATACGTGATAGCCTTTGGAGCAATTGCTTATTCGCTTGCCAGGTGGATTCCCGTGAAGTTCCATTTCATCCTGGATATTTTGATCAGGAGTACCGTTTTCTCGATTTTATTCATGTTGCCTGTCTATTTCTTCAGAATTTCCGTGGACCTCAACAAGGCAGCAGACAATGTGCTGAGAACACTGAAAATAATCAGATAACGGCGAACATGGAAAAGCACGCATTGGTAACGATCCTTACTCCCACCTACAATCACGAAAAATATCTGGCTGATTGCATCGAATCTGTTCTTGCACAAACTTATACGGATTGGGAAATGATCATCCTCAACGATGGGAGTACGGACCGTACTGCAGAGATTGCGGCTTCCTACCGGGATAAAGATGGCCGGATCAGACTGGTCAATCAGGAGAATGTAGGAATTTTCAGGCTCTCCGAGACTTACAACAAGGGGGTTGCCATGTCCAATGGCATTTTTCTTGCCATACTGGAAGGAGATGATTGCTGGGCACCGGAAAAGTTGGCCTTGCAGGTGGCAGCCCTTCAACAGAATCCCGCGGCTGTTTTGTGCTGGAGCATGGCCCGGTGTGTGAATGCAGACAAAAGCATTGTTTACTATACCGCACCGGATCTTCAGGCGGCCGATGCTAGATTATATAACAACGATCCTGTTGGGTCCATCATGCATATCTTTCTTTACCGGAATTGTATCCCTGCACTGACCATTTTGCTCAGGAAAGATGCACTTGCGCGGATTGGCGGCTTCAAGCAGGTACATCATTTGCCGCTTGTTGACCTGCCAACACTTTATGAACTTGCCGGAATGGGAAGTTTCGTTTTTATCCCCGAATTGCTGGGCGACTGGCGCAACTATGCCAGCCAGGTT
>Ga0214220_1000525_pt1 | contig 12831 bp, 30 predicted proteins | sample TroBogypolimnion_5_FD_153058 | JGI IMG/M metagenome (GOLD analysis project Ga0214220, IMG submission 153058) | Freshwater microbial communities from Trout Bog Lake, WI - 31JUL2007 hypolimnion | ecosystem: Environmental > Aquatic > Freshwater > Lake > Hypolimnion/Profundal zone | place: Trout... | reverse complement strand
ACCTGGTGGATTGTTGGTTATTTGTTTGTGTTGGTATTGGGTTTTATGTTGGGTTTTTGGGTGGTTTATTCGGCGGTTAATAGGTAAAAAGGGTTAACAAAACTTTAACACTATTTAGTTATAAATTTGAATTTTGAATGTATTAAGTATATATCTTTGCAGTATATTAATTAACTACTTAAAACTTAAACAAATGGCAAAGAAAATCAAAACAATTCTACAAAAAATTAAAGACTATTTAAACACAGATCATGGCTGTATATTACATTCAAACATTTAAAAATTTAAACAATGAAACAAATAAACAGTACCAGGTTAACAGTTATCATATAGCTTACTTTACGTTAGGTATAATAGTATTGCATAAAGGTTAACTGATGAACTTTAAATAAGCGAAACGGCAGATATGCCGTATTAACCAATAAAAAAAATAACAATGAAAAACACTAAAAGATTTGTAGAAATAGCCGCCCAATTAAAAGATAACGGCCAAAAATTAACAGTTGACAACGTAATGATGAAATCATTATTAACCTCAGGTGGCACATTGACTGATAAGGAAGAAATAGAAAAAATGATTAAAATATATAACACGCCAACAGAAAAGAAATTTTTAAAATTGCAAAATTTATGCAATACTGTAAATAATAGATTCAAAAAAGGATTAAACGACGACGACCAAGTATTCAATATGGTAAATTTTTATGAATTTTGCAAAAATGAATTTGTAATAATTGCCGGATATGATAGCCATAAAATAGAAAAAATTTAAACCATGAAAAAAGAAAACATCAAACAAATTGATTGGTATAATTACGAAACAAAAAAAGTAACTATATTATACAAAGGCATTAAACAACCTTTAGGATTATTTAAAAGCGCAAATGATGCCTTAAAAGTAATTAAGGAAATATCTGTCTTTGATAATAGTACTAAAGATTATTCAATACATACACCGGATGGGATATTAAACTATTCTAATTTTAATTAATAAATTTATAACAATGAAAAAAGAAACTACCAACACCACATTTACAATTATTATAGTAGTAGTGTTATTTATGTTATTTATGTTAGCTGATAATATTTAAACCTTAACGAATTATTAACTATAAATTTGAATTTTGAATAAAAATAACCCTTAATTTTACCAAACAATTTTAAACAAACAAAAAAAACAAAAAACCATGAACACACAAACAACACACAACACAGACATTTTATGTTACGCTATTAACAAGTTAGAAAATATCAATGAGGGCTTATATGGTTGCGACTTACGCAATGAATTATTTAATACAGACTATTTTATAATAGGTAGATATGAGGCTGAGCAATGGTTGATAAAAAATGTTGGGATATTTTCGGCCATTGATACTATAAAAGAATACGAGGAATTTAATTTTGGCGATGTTCTAACAGACTTGACAGAAATCGAAAAATTTGTAAGTATGTACGTATATATTAAAGGAGAAGAAATATTATCAAATATTGAATTATTGCAGGAAAAATGGAATGATAGCTTAACTAATGAAGATATACAAGCGATAAAAATACAACTAGAAGAGTTATTATAATATACCCCTACTTTTTTAAATCATTAATAAAAAACTAATAAAATGAAAACAATTAACTACAAAGGCTATACTATAAACTATTATTTAACGGGTTGGTTTAGTGTTAATACTTCTAGATATGGAATATTAAAAGCAGATAGCCTAAAAGGTATTAAAGAACTAATAAACCACGCAATAAAAGCACCGCAATATTAATAAACTATAAAAAATTAATAAAATGAAAACAGTAACAACAACTACAAACGTTTACAATTTTAACGAACTAAACAACACAGCAAAAGAAGTAGCCATCCTAAATCATAGGGATATAAATATAGACGGCGATTGGTATCAGTATGTATGCGATGATGCAAAAAATATAGGCCTACAATTAACTACTTTCGACATTTACGGTTATTGTGAAGGAAATTTTATAGATAGCCCAGAATTTACGGAAGATGGAAAACGTTTTTAACAACTACTTAACTATAAATTTTAATATAAATAATTAATTTTAGATCATTAAAAAACAAAAAACCATGACAACACAACAAGAAGTTAGAAAAGATTTTTGGCAATACATTAAGGAAGTCAATCCGGAAATGTACAAATTAAAAAGAACAAATAAAAAGCATAACGACTATCCGGCAGAAGTTAGGACTGTATTTAGTTACTATATTGATCTATTATGTAAGGATAAATTAATCAGCGGCAAATTAGCTAACAAAGTAATACTGTAAACCATGAAAACAGATATAGATATATTCACAGACGAAAACGGCTTTCTAAACTTATCAATTGGCGATAATGATATAAAGATAAGTATAAGAGATACAAAGGCCTTGTTTATAGAAATAAATAAACATACATACTACATTGATGATACAACAAACGAACAAATAATTTCAAAATTTAAAACCGTAAAAAAATGAAATACATAAAATTATTATCAGCCAGGTGGAAAGCATACATTAAAAGAATGGAAGAGAGCGGAAATTTAGTAATCTTAAAAAGTAATATATAACATGATAGACTTAATAGAACAACAACAGAAAGAAAGTAGTAAGACATACATTGATCAACAGTTAGCGACAGGTAAAACAGTCAAGCAGTTGAAAAAAAAGTACAAGGATATAATATTTAAGCAAAGAATAAAATTAATCTTAAATAGATATAACGTACCGGCTATGTTTAAACTTGATGCAGCGGAATACAAAATGGATTATTTAAACTCATTAAACCAATAAAACTATGTACACACAACAGGATGCAATACAAGCCCAAATAAGAGCAATAAATAAAAAGATACAACAAGGTAAGGTTAAAAATGTTTTAGCGGCTAAAATCAAATGCCATAAGCTAATGGATCAACTATACCAGGTTAAGTTGCACAATTTTTTAGCTAGGTAATTACAATTAAATATTTATTAACAAATCAAATACTAATTTTGAATTTTAAAATTAAAAAATAGAAAACCATGTTACACATTGAAGCCAACACAGAAAAAGTAAGTACATTGATGCAAGCTGCATTATTTTTTGCAGCAAAAGAAAACACAAAAGAAGTAACCGACATTAAAAATTTGTATGAAAAATTAGAAACAATAGCAGAGTATAAAGACGAAAAAGAATATATAAAAATAGTAGATCATGATACAGAAATAATAGTTAAACACTATTTAGATGAAAATTGGACAGTAAATATAATAGAATTAAACCCATAAGCCATGAATGTAGCAATATATGTAACCAATAAGACTATACGATTAACGGCCACTTACACACTAAAAAACGGGATAGGATCATATACATACGAGAATAAATCATATACCAATGAAGAATTTGATGAGCTATTTCCGATTAAACATGATGGCATATTAACCAATTTTACTCATTTTGAAAAGGGAGAAAACCCGGACAAAACAAAAATAAAATGAATGAAAAGAAAAAAAACAGCAATTATAAAGGTAAAGTACCCTATCAATCGACGGATGAATTAATTACCATCCAAGACTTTGCCAAGACTTATATAGGATGGAGAAATAAACCCGTTACACCGGCCAGGATATACCAATTAATTAGCGATCATATGTTTAGCGGAAAGCCAATAGACTTTAATTATGTAGAAGTAGATAAAAAATTATTCATTAAAAAATAAAAAACATGATAAAATCAACCTTTGCAGAAATGCCAGACGACGATAAAAAAATGCTAATAGCAGAACTAAATCATTACATTATTTACAATCAAATATGCTTTGATGAATTAAATAAATTAATAGATAAATGGAAGAATAAAACCTATGATCCACCTATCTTTTATCCTCAAACTGAAATTAACCAAAAAATAGAAATACTATGAAAAAATACAGAATATTAAAAAGTACAACTTTAGTTGGATCTGGGTTTATGAGTCCTAGCTATGCAATTCAATCGCTTAAAATTAATTTTTTTAACCGGCAATGGATAAATGAAACACCCTTTATTTTTCAATCAGTAGCACAGGCAGAACAATTTTTATCTTACTTATTAGATGGTTACGAATACGGAGAGAACCATGAAATAGTTAAAACTTTTTGGGCATGAAAACAGCAATAGACTTATTAATAGAACAACTACCTGATATATATAGTATTAATAAAAGAGCATTTGAAATTATCCAGGTTATAAAGGTAATTGAAGAGCGACAAATTAAAATAGCTTATATGGATGGTAAAATCAATTTACAAAATCAATCAAATATTGATAGTGAAGAATATTTTAAAATGAACTATAAAAATGAATAATTATGAAAACAGCCATGCAAAAAGCAATAAATGATTTAAGATATAATAAAGATCAATTAGTTACTAAAGAATCAATAGCTAATTATCTTAAACATTATTACATAATTGAAGAAAAGCAAGACATTATAGATGCCTACAATAGCGGATTTGTAAATAATCTATATCCGGCTATTAAACAAACGGGTATTGAATATTATAAAAACCATTACAAAAAATAATTTATGTACCATTTATTAAAACACCCTTTATCTTCCTTTACAGTACCAATAGCTGAAAATAGCGAAGGATATAAGACTTTTATTAGCGCTGGATATGATATTATTTTTTCGGGGACAAAAAGGGAAGTAGAGATGAAAGAACGGGAGTTTATGCGAGAGTTTATAAGAACATTGTAAATTACTTAAAATAAGCCCTATTTCAATAGGGTTTTTTTATTTAGTGCCATCCTGCATTGGTATATCATTGCTGTTATCTACAAGCCTAAAACCTTGCTTCCAAAGCATATTACAAAGTATGATAGACTTGCTTTCTATTTCATCCTCTTCAATATCCGGGAAAAGCAAATGATTGCCCTCATGAATAAGTATTTCTAGTAATTTTTTGCCAGATATATTAGTAGATATTTCTATTGTAGATTTGCCAATAATAGCATATCCATGTACTTTTTTAAGTTTTTTATATACTACTTTTATATTTTTCATCAGATATTTTCGTATCTAAGTCCTTTAATGTATGAATAGTAATTTATTTTTTTGGGTTTATTTTCTAAAGTATCATCCTGCCAATTCAATATTAAACCTGGTTTTGCATTTTTATCTATATCCATCCTAATATCATCAAAACTGATAAAATATTCATCTATAAAGCAGGCAACTCCTCCTATATCATTTGATACCCATCCACTAAATTCTATATTTTGCTTTTCTATAAAAAGATCAAGGTACTCATTAACCGCTAATTGATACTTATCTTTTAATTTAATCCTTTGTATAACATTTGCTACACTTAAAGTAGCTTTAATGTGGTCTATGTGATCCTGTAGCTTTGTCATTATTAAAAAACTTTACCATTAAATATTCTTTTATTTTCAACCTCGAATGATTTTTTATCATCCGATAATGTTACCATTGCGAAACCCCAATTCCAAGAATTTATTGGCATATATGCTGGATGCAATTCAGAAAGACATCCGACACTCCATGTAGTCGTAATTTTTCCGTTAATATTCATTTCTGTATGTTCCGAAGTTCTATGATGATGGCCGCATATTGTATTAGCTTTTGCTCTTAAATAAAGGCCTCTAGCTATATTGACAGGTGACATAATAGAAGATGCAAATTCATGCCCATGTACTATATTTAAATCATTAGCTTTTATTATTCTCTTTTCAGATACAAATTCAATATCTAAATTAGGAGATCTTCTTTTAACTATTTTGCTTAATGTTATATCCTTTATTTCCTCTAAATCAGAAAGTTCTACTATTTCACCCCATTTCTGCCAAATAAAATGTTGCAATCTTTCACAATGATTACCTTCCTTATATATTATTTTACATTTTAATTCCTTTGCCAATATATCTAATAGTTCAACTCCTGCTTCTATTTCTTTACCTACACTTCTTTTCTTTGGATCTTTCAAAAATCTACTTAAACCATGAAAGTCCCAAAAATCTCCACCCAATATTAATAAGTCTACTTTTTGATTTTTAAGATAATCAATAGCTAATGTTAAAGCATCTATAGAATGATAAGGGCAATGTATGTCGAATAACATTCCTATTTTCTTATATCCTTTAAGTACATAAGGTTCATATTTAGCCTCATCTGAATCTGGCAGTTTATAAGGATTCTTACTTCTATCTTCTAATACTCTAAATTCACTTTCTTTAATTGATTTGGTTATTCTTTTTTCGCCTTGTTTTCCTTCAATATATCTTAATGAACCCCTTGCATCTTCTACATCTTTAAATAAAAGGTTATTGTCATTATACATCATTCTTGCCAATTTTAATGTAGGCATTGCAGCACCATATTTTTTTCTATAGTTGCGAGCCGTTTCTGATTTTAAACTGTTTTTTGCTGACATGATTGTGTATTATTTTATTTTATAGTAATCAAAATTATGCTTATTTACCGAATCTTCATTCGGCATCATGTATTTTTCATAAGTTTTGCCGTACCATATTTCCTTTATGCAATATTGGGGAACTGCTACTCTGTCTATTCCTATATATAACTTTATACCTTTCCAAGATACTTTTACTTTGCAGGGAGCGATTTGTCGGCAACGATTTTCCAATGCTAACCATGTTTTACGGTTTAGATTTGGCAACTGAGGGAATGTATTGCAGAAGTCAAACGAATTATATTCATCTATTTTATTACCATTCATATCGCTTGCATCCGAATTATGGCCAATATCATATCCTGAATGAGCATAATCTTTAGATAAGTTAGGCCTTCCTCCTGTACTATGAAATCCCGGCTCTCTTGTAGCTACTTTTATATGCTGCTTGCACATCCATATTACTGAATCAGGTATTTTTGTAGCTACATTGTAATAACTTGTATATCCTGGATAAACTATTTTAGTTTGTTGCGAGAAAACTATTATAGGGAATAATAAGGCGATTATTAACTTAATCATGCTATGTATTTTATTGAGTTTACTCTATTCATCCAACCATTTATAAATTTAGACTGAGATCGATCTTTTAATACTATTCTATTATACTTATCTGTTCTTAAAGCCTTTAGTTGATTAAATAAGTCTTGTGGATTATGCGAATTTATTGCAGCGAGCGTTTTGTTGCCGAATAATCCATCTACAGTTACACCTACTATCTGTTGAACATACTTTGTTATTGTTGGCTTGCCTTGATTAATTGCTCCATCAACTATATATTCTGCTAATGATTGATTATTTATACTATCTGCCATAAAATAATCCCAATACAATTTTTTATACATCATCTGTGCGTCATCCTTAGTTAGCTTCTTGACATCTTCGCAATTTTTGATAGTATCTCTTGTAAATTGTTTTACATCGTCTAAAACAAGCCCAAATTTAGTACATCCACCATTATCAGTAGGGTCGTTCTCGTATGCTGTACCTTCTGAACTTAATATCTTAGGGAATAGTAATGAAAAATCGGCCATTATTAAATAGGTTTTATTGTTTTATATATCTTAAATATAGCAGATCCTAGTATTAATGCAGCTAGCAATATCATTACAGATAAATATTCTTTATTTTTAGTTTGTTCTGTATTTATTATAGCAGATTGGGATATTACTGTTGCCAGGTCTTGCTCATGCACTTTTTGATTATTTGCAATTTTCGCATTAAGAATGTCCTCTTTTTGATGACTTTCAACTATTTGCTTTATTGTGTCTGTTATCTTAATTGTCTTTACTTTGGTTATTATATTGTTCTTTACTACTGTATCGTTGTAATGATAGAATGTGTATGTGGTATCATTTTCTACCTTTGTTACAGTATCTGAAACTAATTTAAAGATAGTATCCGAATTACATGGATATATGCGATTAATCTCTGGTGCAACCTTATCCATCAATTCCCGGCTTCCAAGCACCCTATCAACCGATTGTTGATTCTTTTTAGCTATACTGCATCCAACTAAAACAATAAATAACACTAATATATTTCTCATGATTTATAAATTTTACTATAAAATATTTCAAAACATAATGACCACCATATAAACATGGCTAATAAATCATAATAATTAGGGAATATTGGCTTGTAAAATATTGCGGTTGCAAATATAAAAGTTAGCATCATGTATTTTAATATGTGCCAAGCATCTAATTCTACAATTCCTAAAAATTTACTATGGGCATCCCAACTAAATTCGGGATTCCAAAAATATTTATTTTTACTTCTGAATATGCTAATTGTAAAATGATCCTTTAAGGTATCCATTGTAGCATTAGCTATTGCTGCCAGAGCTAAGAATATTATCCAAATGTAATTCATGGTATAAAATTTTAAAGGGTGCTATTCTATTAGCACCCTTTATTTTAATCACTTGCACATTATTTTTTAGGTGCGGAAAGTGCTTTTATCCAACCTACTATTAACTGTATTACGCTATTTGCTTTTACTGATGGGATATAAGCTAACAATTCGCTAAGTATTGCCATAATGCTTAATCCGGTCAATATAAACGGATATTTAGCCTCTAATGGAGCTAAAAATGTATTTGCTACTGCTACTGTTGTACTATCCTGAGCAAAAATGCAAGTTGCGATTAATACTAATGCTACTGCTAAAATAAATTTTACTTTTTTCATAATTGTTTCTATTTTGAGAAATATAATATAATTAGTTTAATTACAAGGACTATAAAAGCAGCTACTCCTATTACAACTGCCCAAGACCATCTTAACTTTTTAGCTAATTCCTCATGTTTATCTACTTTTGTTTTTATATCTTGTAAATCTTTAACTAAACCACCGTTTTGCGTCAACTTATTACCGACCAATGCTTCTACTACTTGGTTCAACTTCTTATCTATTGAATCTATTTTTTCTTCCATTTCTGCTAGTTTATCTTCCATAGTAGAAAGTCTGTTATCCATTAACGTTATTTCGGTAGTTATTTCCATTGTTTACTTCTTTTCTTCTTTTGGCACTTGCGGTTGTAATTGGTCTACTAATTCTTTTTGAAACTTAGATAATGAATCACAAACTGGGTTAGCGTACTTAGAAGGAGCATCTGAATTTTTAAGTAATTGTTTTGCTGCTTCGATAAGTTGTAGTTTGTCATTCCAAGTTTTAGCATCATACTTCACCGTTAATTCTTTTTCTGCAAAGGCGAATAGTAGGATACAACCTAATACCAATAGTCCTGTTTTTTTCATAGTTTGTTTTTTTTTATTTTGTTGTTGGTGTTACGAATGTTACGTTAATCTGTTGGCCGACAAACGCAAAGGGGAAAGTATTACTTCCGTTCCATCCTTGATAGTCTGCACCGCCAATAGTAGAATTACCATCTATATGAGTTGCTCCTGTGCTATCCACTAAAGCCCAATAAAGGGTGCAAGTAGTCTTTAGATTATCAAAAATAGACCTTACTCCTAAGAAAGTACAAGGGATAGTATCAGAGTATTTAGCCATTACAGGTACTATAGGGCATACTGCAATCCCAAAATGCTTGGTAGTATCTATTACTTGACTTTTTGATTGAAAGGCGATTGCTAATAAGGCAATAACTAATAATTTTTTCATAATTTGATTATTCTTTGACAAATTTAATGTATTTTATTTAATTTTTTATACGCTTTTGTAAATCTTCTACTTTTTTCTCTAATTCCTGAATTGCATTAATTAATATAGGCACTAAATTCTCACTCTTAATACCCAAATATTCAGAATCTTTAGATATAGGTTTTACTATTTCAGGTATTATCTTCTGCACTTCTTGGGCTAATAATCCGTATGTTAAGTTTTCTTTATTAGCATCTGAATTATAGTAGAATTGTTTGGTATTTAGCTTCATTACTGCATCAAGACCATAATTTAATGGAGATATTGAGTTTTTAAGTCTTATATCAGAAGGGTTAGTATTTGTCAAAAATCCACTACTTGAATATACTGTTCCTGTTCCTAAACTATTAACTACTGCTCCATTTAACCATGCAGTACCATATACTTGAAATTTATATCCATTATCTGTAGTTGTTCCTATTAATACATTTGAACCATTGATACGCATTATTTCGCTATTAGCAACATAAAACGCGTGTCTGCCACTTGACGAACCGCTTGAATGATATTGTAAGTCGTATGCCGGACCCGATGTAAAACCTTGTATTATTGAACCCGAATTAAATAGGTATAACTTTAATGAAGCATCAGTATATCCCGTTGAATAATCATTGTTAAATCTTAAATTTATAGGGGTTGATGTTGCGTTTTGAGCTGAAGAACTACCGTTGCTAAGTATTGTATTACCAGCATTATTAATTCTCATTCTTTCAACTCCATTTACTTCTGTAATGAAATCGGAAGCATTTGTATATAATGTTACATAATTAGTGGTACCTGCATTATTTTGGAACCTAAAAGCTGAATAATTATCTGTACTTCTACCTAATAAACTTAATGCAGTTGAACTACTTGGGGCTAAAATTGTTAAATTTCCAGTTGGACTTGTTGTTCCTATACCTACGTTACCTCCACTTGTAATACGCATTCTTTCGCTTCCTGCCGTGCTAAAAATTATATTATTTGCATCTAATTCAAAATCAGTATAAGCACTTGTACTTCTATTGTAATTTATTAAATAATTCTTTCCGCTTATAATAGTACCTGCGTCAAATTCAATTCCTTCTGCACCACCTTTTGAAACTACTAATTTATAACTTGGACTTGTAGTACCTATACCTACATTGCCTGCGTTAGTTATTGTTAATCTATCGGTTAATCCACTTACACTTGTTCCTGCAGTTCCGCTTGAAGCAGTATAAAAATGATGAGAACCATCATTTGCTTGAACATAACTTGAAGCTGGATTTGTAGTATTATAAAGTGCAGAACCACCACTATTGTAGTAATAATTGTTTAAAATGTATGTTTGAGTAGCATAGTTCATATAAGTTGAACTTGTCCCAACTTGTATGGCAGAACCTAATCCATTTAAAATTGAACTTGTACCAACTCCTACACTACTTGAGAATGTAGCTGCTCCTGTGGATGCTAAAGTTAATACGTTTCCTGCTCTTGGCTCAATAATTATTTCACCATTACTTCCACTCCCTCCGCTATTAACTGAACCAATTAATATTTTTGCATTAAAAGTTGTCATAGCACCAACCGCACCACTATTATCTCCTGTAAACATTATGCCATTATAACCACCATCCGCACCTCTAAAAAATGTTGCTGCTCCACCTGAATTATAAACATTTAACACTTTTGAACTTGTATTCCCACTAAACCTTCCTGTACCATTAACATCTAAAGTATAAGCAGGACTAGTAGTACCTATTCCTACATTACCTCCAAATGTTGCTCCTCCGTTAACTTGAAAAGTATTTCCATTATCTGTAGTTGTTCCTATTAATACATTACCTCCCGAAGTAAAAGTTGCTTTTGTTGAACCATTATATTGAAGTAGTAAATTAGTATTAGGGTTATCATAAATCCAAGTAAATTGATTAGATGAATTTATACCTAAATTTAATGCAGGATAACCTCCTGTATATACTGAAACATTACCGCCTGTTTGTACACTACTAGAGAATGTAGCAGCTCCTGTAGAGGCTATGGTTAAAAAGTTTGTTGAGTTATTAGTAAATATAAATGAACCTGAGCCTAAGTTTCTAAAGAATGTATTATTTAAATTATCTGCAAACATATCCCAAGCTGTACCACTACCTGCTGCATTAGTAAATTTAATTGCAGATGAGTTATTAGTATTCATTGTTACATTCCCACTAAATATTGCACTTGTCCCTGTTAATGTTCCTGTAAAATATCCTGTCCCATTAACCTGTAGCTTATACCCTGCATCTGATTGGGTATTTATCAAAAAGTTTCCAGAGCTTGTAAGTCTTGCCTTTTCAGTAGAAGTGTTTGAATATCCTAATAATAAGTTATTAGCACTATTCCATGTTATCGCAAAATCTCCTGCTACTGCTCCTGTAATATAGTTATTAGACTGAGTAGCCATCCCATATAGAGCTGAGTATGTGGGGGATGCTATGTTATCTGCAAATCGTATTGAAGGCCCTACCCCTGTAACTGCCATTTGATTATCCGCACTTGCACTATAAACTACAAATCGCCTTCCACCATTAGTTGTAGTATTAACCATAAACCCTGTACCATCATCATAAGCTGTACTTGTATTAACAGTATTTGTTCCTGTCCATTTAGTTATATAGTTAGTTGTTCCTGTTCCTGTTACGGGATTGGTAAGAGCATTTTGTTTATTATTAAAAGTATTCCAATCTGTAGAACTTAAATAACCATTACTACTTGTAGTTGCTTGTGAAATAGAAATAGCCGGAGTAGTACCACCCGAAGATGAAATAGGAGAAGTCCCTGTTACGCTTGTAACATAAGTTCCTGCTGCCTGATATTGCGGAATATTTAAAACCCCTGTACTTATAGTATAGGTAGCTGCTCCACTTGTTCCTGTTGTTGTTAAACTTATTGCATTTCGTGGGTAGAATGTTTTATATCCTGCAAGCATCGAGGCAGTATCAGTATAATTAACCTTTAAAGCAGTAACACCTAAAACATTATTAAATCTTGGTTGAATTGTTGCAGTATCCGCATTTAAAGCTACTATACCTGTACGGTAGTTATTCAACATTGAGGCTGTATCAGTATAGTTTACTTTTGTAGCTACCACCCCTAATACATTATTAAATCGAGGTTGTATTGTAGCTGTATCTGCATTTAGGGCTATTATACCTGTTCTGTAATTATTAAGCATAGAAGCCGTATCAGAATA
>Ga0214220_1000518_pt1 | contig 12948 bp, 8 predicted proteins | sample TroBogypolimnion_5_FD_153058 | JGI IMG/M metagenome (GOLD analysis project Ga0214220, IMG submission 153058) | Freshwater microbial communities from Trout Bog Lake, WI - 31JUL2007 hypolimnion | ecosystem: Environmental > Aquatic > Freshwater > Lake > Hypolimnion/Profundal zone | place: Trout Bog... | reverse complement strand
AGTTACGCATTTTGGCATTATTGGGTTGCTCTACTACCATTTATCAAGATCTGGCAGCGCAATCTGGTGAAGTAGCCGGAAAAATGAGCGAACCGTGAGCATCAGTGCTCCGCATAACACTTTCTTTACTAATAGTTTGTTATTGCTCTTCATTAATACATTCTCATATTTTCAGTTAATCAATTTTAGCCTGATAAATACATAGGTGCAAATGATTCCTATTCAAAAAATAGCAACATACTTCCCACATTAATTGTAATTGTTGATCTGCCTCTAATTTACACATTAGCTGATAATACAAAAAAACCTGACTAACAGGCTATAGTTAAACTAAACATTCACATTTGTTAAAGAACCCTGTATATATACCGAGGTCAGCCCCTAAAGCAGCTTAACTCGCTAAATAGGCCGAACAAGCTGGAACATAAGCCTTCCCAGAAAGGACAATTACAACACATCAAATTAAAAGTTGGAGAATCGTTATGTTTGAAATATTTTTCATGTTTACGATCATTTTCGTAGCCTATGTTATTTATCATATGTTCAACGAAATGAAAGAGATCCCTACCCCGATATCCTCAGAACTTAAAGCTAAACATGAAGCCCCAGTAGTGCTAACACCTAAACCTAAACCTGAGCCTATCGCTGCTCCTAAGGCATCCGCCCAAAATAAAAAACCTGCAGCTATCAAACCTAGGGTCATTAAAAAAACCACCGTTACAGCAACCGCTAAAAGCACCGAAACTAAGAAAGGTTTACGAGATCCGAAAACAGACGAGGTAGCCACCTCTTATAATAATTATCGTTTTACCAAGCGCTGGATAAAAGATGCTTTAGTGAGTGAAGGTTTATTAGAAAAAGTTTATAAAAATAACGAGCTAGAGCCAGCCATCGAAGCAACCATAAAAGCCGCCATCGTTAAGCTTGAAGCCTTAGAAAAATATAAGCCTTAATACTTAAATACTAAAAAGTCAGGCATTAGTAATTAATCACTAATGACTGACTAATGAACATGCATTAACTAATCAGCTGGGATGCTAACAATCCCCGAATATCATTAAGACAATAGAGTTTGGTAAGCAGTGCTAGTCGCTTTAGCTATGATTATCGTGGCTAAAGCCACTCTCACAATACGATATTAATAATTACAACCCACATTGAGCGGGGTACTTATATTGTTTTGATATTTAATATAATTTTTTGCTGTTGATTCTTAAATTCCGCTTAATTTAATTTTTAACAACTTGATTCTTAATATTAAATTTTTAGACCCGCTTAATGTAGGTTACAACAGTATTTCATGACTATTTCTTAGACAACAATCTTGGTCACAGGCTCACAATAATCCGTCGTACCCTCTGCTGTTATAGCGGCGTAACGAAATTTATAACGTTTCATAATTTCTAAATCATTCACCTCAAAAGTGGCGCGGGTACTACTGCCAATAGCAATCCAATCGGACAGCATTCCTGCGGCATCTTCTATAGCCATTTGCCAAAGATAGGCTACGGCTGCCTCTAAAGCTTTAGCCACTAATTTAACGCTACCTGAATGCTCACCATCAAACGCAGCTAGTTCAGGTTTAGGTGTTATGACCGGTTGTTTTGAAAGATGAAAGCCACTGCTTAATATACTGGTTTCATCGCCTGCGGCAATACGCTCTACATAATGAGCTAAGTTTCTATAAATCGTGTCGGCTCGCTCTGCCGCATCATGCATCGCTGACACAGCGACTGGACTACCTTCTTTAGCTGCCAACATCGCAGCTTCTAGGGCATCGACCGCTGCTTTTGCATCGGCAAAAGCAATGTCAGGTGTGATATAAAGCGGATTGCCGTATAACTGATCATTAACATGGTGAAAGAAAGGCACTTTTTCTGACATTGAAAACTGAACAAAGTCGAAGACTGGTTTGAATTTTTTCATGGTATTACCTATGTAGTGTTGTTGTGATTGTCTAAGTGAATAAAACTCTGTTTTTACTGCTTGTTATGTTATTTTTCCTACTATCCGTCGATTTGATGCTCTTCCCAGCGCTTTGATGTGCTTTGGGCTCAACTCACTGTCTTTTTCAGCGCCTTGATATGCTTTTGGCTCAACTCACTGTCCTTTCCAGCGCTTTGATATGCTTTGGGCTCAACTCACTGTCCTTTCCAGCGTTTTGATGTGCTTTGGGCTCAACTCACTGTCCTTTCCAGCGTTTTGATGTGCTTTGGGCTTAACTCACTGTCCTTTCCAGCGTTTTGATGTGCTTTGGGCTCAACTCACTGTCCTTTCCAGCGTTTTGATGTGCTTTGGGCTCAACTCACTGTCCTTTCCAGCGTTTTGATGTGCTTTGGGCTCAACTGACTATCTTAGTCACTCTACTTTGTTTTAAATCGACGATTAGTAAATAAAACGGCACATTAAGCGATTAAAGTAGCTAGTTAGGATATAACACACCATAACCATAAGAATGAACTGACAAAATTGTAATAATATCAAGCTAAATACGCGATTAATCTGTAGCGGCTTAAATGAGATAAGATCCAAAATAGCTAGTAATAAAGATAAGTTTTTTTTAAGTATCACACAAAACAAAGTTGTAAACAAACTTTTTTTGCAACTGAGTTGGAATAATAGGTTTTTCGTAGATTGGGGCATTAATAACAGCGTGGCATTACCCACTCGATAAGCTATTTAAAGGTAATCATTGTAAAATAACCGCTAGGAATTTAGACTCACCTATAAATCCACAGGCTGGTTAACGTAATATGGAAATAATTGATAACATCAACCACCTGCTTGGCGATAATCTCAAACAGACGATCAAGCCAGGTTCCAAGTTAAAAATCGCCGCCTCCTGTTTTTCTATCTATGCCTTTGCAGCCTTAAAAAAGGAGCTGGAAAACATTGAAGAGCTTGAATTTATATTTACTTCCCCAACATTCGTAGCCACTGATGTTACGGATAAATTCAAAAAAGAACGCCGTGAATTTCATATCCCCAAAGCCGAAAGGGAACGTAGTTTTTATGGCAGTGATTTTGAAATACAGCTCAAAAACAAACTTACTCAAAAAGCTATAGCCAAAGAATGTGCGGATTGGATGCGCCGTAAGGCTGTGTTCCGGTCTAATCGTGGCAAAGCCCCGATGCAACAATTTGCCTGTGTACAAGATAAAGAATCAGCAGCCGTGTACATGCCACTGCATGGTTTTACTGCTGTTGATTTAGGTTATCAACAAGGTGACGCCGTATCTAATATGGTCAATAAAATGGATGAACCGACCATCACACCTACCTATTTAAGCCTTTTCGATCAAATCTGGAACGATACCGATAAGCTAGAAGACGTCACTACACGCCTATGTGAGCATATCGCCTCTGTCTATCAAGAGAACTCACCTGAACGCATCTATTTTCTGATGCTCTACAATATTTTTAACGAGTTTCTAGAAGACATTAATGAAGATGTATTGCCCAATGATTTAACTGGTTATAAAGACAGTCTAATTTGGCAAAAGCTCTTTAATTTCCAGAAAGATGCAGCCACCGGCATTATTAACAAGCTAGAAACTTATAGCGGTTGCATACTTGCTGATAGCGTAGGTTTGGGTAAAACCTTCACCGCCTTAGCCGTGGTTAAATATTATGAGCTACGTAACAAATCAGTTTTGGTACTTTGCCCCAAAAAACTAGCAGACAACTGGTTAAACTATAACCGAAATCTTAAAACCAATATTTTTGTTAAAGACCGCTTCAATTACGATGTGCTTTGCCATACAGACTTGCAAAGAACCAGTGGCGAATCATTTGGTATGCCACTTAATCGTATCAACTGGGGCAATTACGATCTGGTTGTGATTGATGAATCACATAACTTTCGTAACAACGATGCTTATAAAGATAAAGAAACACGTTATCAAAAATTAATGAATTCAGTCATTAAAAATGGCGTCAAAACCAAAGTTTTAATGCTATCTGCCACGCCGGTTAATAATCGCTTTAATGATTTACGTAATCAACTCGCCTTGGCCTATGAAGGCGATTCAGAAAATCTCAGTAAAAAACTAAAAACCACCAAAGACATTGAGGCGATTTTTCGCAAAGCGCAAACTAGTTTTAATGTCTGGTCTACCTTGCCACCCGAAAAACGGACTGCTAAAGCTATTTTAGGTGCATTGGATTTTGATTTTTTTGAGTTGTTAGATAGCGTCACCATTGCTAGATCACGTAAACATATTGAGACATTTTACGATACTACCGATATTGGTAAATTCCCAGAGCGTCTTAAACCACTGTCTTTTCATTGTCCATTAACACAACGTACCGATGTGATGGGCTTTAATGACATATTTGCAGAGCTGTCCTTATTGTCCTTGGCGGTATACGCACCGATTAGCTATATATTACCTAGTCGCTTGGCGAAATACGAAGCGCTCTATGATACCGATGTAAAGGGGGGTAAAAGCAAGCTTAAACAGGCTGATCGTGAAAGAAGCCTGCAAGCATTAATGACCACTAACTTGCTCAAACGTTTAGAAAGCTCTATCCAATCATTCCGCTTAACACTGCAAAAACTAAAAGACAAACACACGGCTACGTTGTTACTCATCAGTGAATACCAAAAAAATGGTAAAGAAGCTCGTTTTGCAGATCTAGCGGGTGCTTATGCAAACGCTGAACCGGATGAAGATGATTTTCAAGAACCAGATGAGACAACCATAGGAGGTAAAATTCAAATCAGTTTGTCCGACATGGATTTGCCGTCTTGGAAGCATGAATTAGAAGCAGATTTAGTGGTAATTGAAGCGCTTCTCATCGAGATGCATAAAGTAAAACCCGCTGAAGATGCCAAGCTTCAGCATCTTAAATCCCAGATAGAAAACAAATTGGCGACACCCATTAATCTAGGTAATAAAAAAATTCTAATTTTTACGGCCTATGCTGATACGGCTAATTATCTGTATGAACATATCGCCGCTAGTTTCTTGCATAGCCATCAACTACATACCGGCAAAGTAACGGGCGGTGATGGCCCAAAATCTACACTAAAACAGAATTATGACTTTCAATCATTATTAACCTTGTTTTCGCCTCGCTCCAAAGAAAAGGCGTCTATCTTGCCTAATGAACCTTGTGAGATTGATATTTTGATAGGTACGGATTGCATTTCCGAAGGCCAAAACCTTCAAGATTGCGACTTTCTGATTAACTACGATATTCATTGGAATCCCGTGCGTATTATTCAACGCTTTGGGCGTATTGATCGTATAGGCTCACAAAATATAACAATACAGTTAGTTAATTACTGGCCGGACATTACCCTAGACGAATACATTAATCTTAAAGAACGTGTAGAAAACCGCATGATGATTGCTGATCTATCAGCCTCTGGCGATGATAACGTTTTGAGCACTCAATCCAACGATATTTCCTACCGCAAAGAACAACTGCGTCGCTTGCAAGATGAAGTCATTGAAATGGAAGACCTAAAAACCGGGGTATCCATTACTGATTTGGGACTGAATGATTTTCGTATGGACTTGCTAAACTACGTTAAAGCCAATGGTGATATAAATGCCGTTCCCAGTGGTATGCACGCCGTTGTTCCCTCTGTACCAGAACGAGGTTTGTTGCCGGGCGTTATCTTTACCCTACGTAACCTCAATGAAGGCGTCAATGTTAATCAACAGAACCGTCTACATCCCTATTATCTGGTTTACATTAGCCAAACCGGCGAAGTGATTACCGATCATACCGAAGTTAAACGCTTACTGGATTTGGTACGTGGCGCCTGTAAAGGCCAGAACCAACCAGTGACTGCGGTATGCCAGTTATTTAATCAGTCCACCGATGATGGCCGCAATATGCGTTTATATTCTGATTTACTAGGCAAAGCCATCCGCTCCATGATTGCTGTGCAAGAAGATAAAGACATCGATAGCCTATTTAGTGGTGGCCGCACGACTGCCTTGGTTAATACCATTGCCGGTTTAAATGACTTTGAACTGATTGCTTTTCTTGTAGTGCAGGCTCAATGAGCCAAGCATTGTTTCACTATCCAAAGCAGGCCGCTTTTGAGCGCGTGTTACCGAAAAGTAAAATATACGAACACTCTAAACCTACGAGTGCCGTTAAAGAACTATTCGTTAAGCAAGTCGATAAAATTATATGGCAATACAAATTAGCACCTGAAACCATCAATTTACCCGCCAAACCCAATGTACCTGAAATTCAGGTCTTTACCATTGCCCTAAAAACACCGGAACTTAGCGAAGACGTTTTACGCTGTATTGATCAAGCCATTCCCTTACCCATTTTCTACCAACTAACCTTTGCCAATCGTATCAAAATTAAAGCCGCCTATAAGCGCCCCAGTGATGCCGATGCCGGTAAATGGGTTACAGAGAGTTACTTTGAAACGGACTGGTTACCCAGTGATGCAAGCCGCGCCGAATTACCGGTCGTACTGGATTTGGCCGGACTTTATGAGCACCTGTTAAGGCCGCTCATGTCCTTGCCACCAAGGCCGGGTGAAAGCCTTAAAGTCCAAGTGGAACGCTTAAGTCTACTGCGCACCAAGCAAAACGAATACCGTAAACTGGAAACCCGCTTAAACAATGAAAAACAATTTAACCGCAAAGTTGAGCTAAATGCACAACTCCGCAACCTCAAAAAACAACTAGAAACATTAACCTGCTAACCGCACCCAGGATTAAACAAGTCTCATGGAAAAACTAAATCTGCACAGCCCCGACTTTACCCAAGCCAACATCGAAAAAATGGCTGAATTGTTTCCTAACTGTGTAACAGAAACCCATGCGGCTGATGGTACTCTTAAAAAAGCGATTGATTTTGACCTGCTCAAACAAGAGCTATCCACGGCAATCGTTGAAGGGCCACAAGAACGTTATCAGCTTAACTGGCCGGGCAAACGTGAAGCCTTGTTAACCGCCAATGCCCCGATTGCCAAAACGCTAAGACCTTGCCGTGCAGAAAGTGTCGATTTTGATACCACGCAAAATCTGTATATCGAAGGCGATAACCTAGATGCCCTCAAGCTGTTGCAGGAAACCTATCTGGGTAAGGTGAAGATGATTTATATTGATCCGCCCTATAACACCGGTAATGATTTTATTTATGACGATGATTTTGCCGAAAATACCGAAGCTTATTTTGAACGCTCTAATCAAAAAGATGAGGTGGGTAATCGGCTGGTAGCCAATAATGAATCCAATGGCCGTTTTCATTCTGATTGGTTGAGTATGATGTATTCGAGGTTGAAGTTAGCGCGAAATCTACTCAAGGACGATGGGGTGATTTTTATTTCAATTGATGACAACGAGATAGCAAATGTTAAGTCTATTTGTGATGAAGTTTTCGGAGAAAATAATTTTATTTCTATTCTAGTTTGGGAAAAGAAAAAAAAAGGTGCATTTCTTTCTGGTTCAATAACAAACATTAAGGAATATATCGTTGCTGTAGCAAAGAACCAAAATGTGTTTGAAGGACTTATAGGTGAAATAGCAAGAAGCGAAGAAACTTATCCTGTAATAAAAACAACCAATTCAAGAGGCATTCGGGTAATTCGAGCAGGGATTCCAAGTAAATATCGTGAAAAATCCCATTTTCTCTCAGCAGGAACAAGGATAAGTTCAGGGAATATGGAGTTAATTTTAAAAAGTGATTTGTTAATAGAAAATGGTTTTCTTGTTAAGGATGTGGAAATAGATAGTAATTGGATTTATAGCCAAGATTCTTTAGATAGTTATGCAAAGGATAGAACACTCTATATCACTCAAGACTTGTATTTTCGCCGTGTCGTAACTGAACCTAGAATAAAAAAATTAAAAGATTTTTTGCCAAAACAAGGCTTAATAGAATCTGGTTTTGATTTCAAATACTCTGATGATTTATTTTCTGACGGTTGGGGTACAAATGAAGATGGTTTTGATGAGTTACATGATATTTTTGAGGTACAAAGCGTCATGAGTTTCCCAAAACCATCAAAGCTAATTTCTAAACTAATCTTATCTGCTACAAGAAATGATGGTAATTGTCTAATTCTAGATTTCTTCTCAGGCTCCGCCACTACTGCACAAGCCGTTATGCAACTCAATATTAAAGACGAGGGTAACCGTAAGTTCATCATGGTGCAACTCCCCGAAGTATGCGATCCAAATAGTGAAGCTTATAAAGCAGGCTATTCAACCATCGCTGAAATAGGTAAAGAACGCATTCGTCGTGTCGGCAAAAAAATAAAAGCAGAAAATGCCGCTAAAGCCGGTATAGACCAATTAGATATTGGCTTTCGAGTATTAAAAGTCGATATCTCCAACATGAAAGATGTTTACTACACGCCTGATAAATTAATGCAGGGGGATCTTGATCAATTTACCGATAACATTCGTGATGACAGCACCCCTGAAGATTTATTATTCCAAGTGCTACTGGATTGGGGCGTGGATTTAACCCTACCCATCACTCAAGAAACCATCGCTGGTTTTACCGTGTTGTTTGTTGATGATAACGCCTTGGCCGCGTGTTTCGATGCTGACATTAACGAAGCCTTTGTTAAAGAACTCGCAGCCCGTCAACCCATGCGTGTGGTATTCCGCGACGCCGGCTTTGCCAGTGATAGCGTTAAAATCAACATCGAGCAAATTTTTAAACTCATTTCGCCCGCCACTGAAATTAAAACCTTATAGTCAGATTGCTATCACCCATTATTCCGTAGTAAATAGCCAATCTAAAGTCTATAATCAACAAAAAAATGTCGATTATTAAACTTAATACACATAATTATGCTACATAAATATACTTTTAAAAACTTTCAATCGTTCACAGAACGTGTTGACGTTGATTTAACCATCAATCGAAAGACGAGCTTGACAGATTGGATGAGTGAGGATGTTTGCGGCAATCGGGTATCCAAGTTGTTAGCCGTGGTGGGTCATAACGCCAGTGGCAAAACAGCCTTACTAAAACCTATCGCCTTTATACACTGGTTTGTCAGTCATTCTTTTGCAAGCACACCTGATTCAAGTATTCCTTGTTCGCCTCATGTGCTTCATAGTTTAGAGCCCTCTGAATTTGAATGTGTATTTGATTATGAGGGCACGCAGTGGCGGTATGTTTTGGAATGTACTCAACAAAGAGTATTGCATGAAGCGCTTTATCAAAAGCGTGAACGTTTTGCGTATGTGTTTATCCGCACCTGGAATCCTGAAACAAACAGTTACTCTGTCAAACAGCAAGGCTTTGGTTTAGCGCCCCAATCCGCCAAAAAAGTACGCGCAAACGTATCGTTAATTGCTTGGGCAGCACAATATGATGTGCCGCTTGCCAAAGATTTGGCCACCAGGATGCTTATTTCTAATGTCAATGTAGTGGGCAGATTGCCTGTCAGTGATCAGGCCATCATTTTTGCAGCGGAACATTTTTCATCCAGTCCTAAGCAACACCAATTAATGAACCGCTTGTTATCAGAATGGGATTTAGGTTTATCGGGTGTCGAACTTCAACAGATCCAACTGAATCCTGTTGAAGCACCGGAGGTAAAATCATGGTTTCCTTTTGGCAGACATGTCAACGGTCCTGATAATTTTATCTTGCCTTTCCATTTAGAATCTAACGGTACGCAAGGTGCTTTTATCTTACTGTCGCGCTTATTGCCTGTCCTTGAGCATGGCGGCCTGGCGATTATTGATGAATTTGAAAATGATTTACACCCTTTAATGCTTGAGCCCATCTTGGAATTGTTTGCTAATCCTGAGACCAATCCACAGTCTGCACAACTGATCTTTTCAACCCACGCTATAGAGGTTTTAAATCTCGTCGAAAAATCGCAAGTAATGCTGGTAGAAAAAGATGCAGATTGCCTTAGTCAGGCTTATCGAATGGATAGTATTGAAGGCATCCGTAATGACGATAACTTTTACGCCAAATACCTGGCTGGTACTTACGGCGCAGTGCCCAATCTATGAGTAAACTTAAGCAACGCATTGTACAAAAAAGAACGCTATTAATTGTCGGTGAAGGTGCAGATGAAAAAGCATTTTTAAGCTATCTCAAACAACAGTTGGTTCCGCGTGGGGCTGGGCTAATGGTGACTATCAAAAATGCTAAAGGCAAAGGAGCCAAGGGTGTGCTTGATTACACTATCAAACAAATCAGGATTCCTGAATATAACACGGTTGCGGCATTATTTGATACCGATACGGATTGGACAGATGCACTCGTAAAACAAGCCAAGAAACATAAGGTTTTGTTATTAAAATCAGAGCCCTGTTTTGAAGCGATGCTATTACGATTACTGGGTATTACGCCAGAATTGGATTCAAAAAAACTAAAAGCTCAGTTTGCTCCTTTTGTTAATAACGAAGCTACTGATAGTAAGCAATATGCCAAGCACTTCAATCCTGAAAAACTAGAGGCGATGCAGCATACAGAACCCACAATAGAAATGCTTTTAAGCCTGTTTAAACCCTAGCGACCGAACATAATTCATTTAATGTTAAAATCATGAAACTTAAATTTAAGAAACAAGCGTACCAAACCAATGCCGTCGAAGCCGTAGTCAATTGCTTTGCAGGGCAACCGTTAAGCACTGGCTTTAAATATGATATTGATCCGGGCTTGGCTGAATCAGGTCAACATTACGATTTACTTGAGAATTCCGGGTTTAGGAATCATAAGATCAGCAAGTCAATTAACGTGCTGGAAAACATTCGTGCCGTTCAACATCATCAGAATTTGCCGCTTTCTTCGACGCAGGTTGAAGGTATAAAAACCGGTTGCGCGATCAATCTTGATATTGAAATGGAAACTGGTACCGGCAAGACTTATTGCTATATCAAGACTATTTTTGAACTGAATAAACGCTATGGCTGGAGCAAGTTTATCATCGTGGTACCCAGTATTGCGATACGTGAGGGCGTCAATAAAACGCTAGAGATAACCGCTGATCACTTCCTAGAGGACTACAGTAAAAAGATACGTTTTTTTATATATAACTCCAAAGACCTAACAAGTCTTGAAAGTTTTTCCTCGGATGACAACATCAATGTAATGGTGATTAACGTACAAGCGTTTAATGCCACAGGCAAAGATAATCGCCGAATTTATTTAGAACTTGATGATTTTCAATCACGACGCCCAATTGATGTGATTGCCGCTAATCGCCCAATTTTGATTCTGGATGAGCCGCAAAAGATGGAAGGGGTAAAAACGCTGGAATCTTTTAAGGGCTTTAATCCCCTGATGATTTTGCGCTATTCGGCGACCCATAAAACCGAACACAATAAAATCCATCGTCTTGACGCGCTGGATGCCTATAACCAAAAACTGGTTAAGAAAATAGCTGTGCGCGGTATTTCGGTTAAAGGCCTTAGTGGCACTAACGCATATCTCTATCTGGGCGGTGTTGAAATATCAAAAAGTAAACCACCTGTGGTGAGTGTAGAACTGGAAATCAAACAAAAATCTGGTATTAAGCGGGTATTACGTAAATTAGGCAAAGGCGATAATTTATTCGAGTTGTCCGGTGGCCTGGATCAATATAAAGATTTTGTAGTATCCGACATTGATGCCCGTAACAATACCTTAAGTTTTATTAATGGTGAAGTGCTTAGGGTGGGTGAATTAACCGGTGATGTCAACGAAGAAGCGCTGCGCCGCATCCAAATCCGCGAAGCCATCAAAGCACATTTTGAAAAAGAGCAGGTGCTATTTCATCAAGGTATTAAAGTATTAACCTTGTTCTTTATTGACGCAGTAGCCAAGTATCGAAGTTACGATGAAAACGGTGAAAATCCGGGTGAATATGCCCTAATGTTTGAAGAAGAATACACGGGACAGCTTAATGAAGTACTGACGCTGGACGATAATGCCTACAATGATTATCTGCGTGGCATTGTGACCGACAGAACCCATGAAGGTTATTTTTCGATTGATAAAAAATCCAAACGTTTAATAGATCCTAAAACAGCGGCAAGGTCGACTGAAACCGATGATGTTGATGCCTACGATCTGATTTTAAAAAATAAGGAACGCTTATTGTCTTTGGCAGAGCCGGTGCGTTTTATCTTCTCGCATTCAGCCTTGCGGGAGGGTTGGGACAATCCCAATGTCTTTGTCATTTGCGCCCTTAAGCACAGTGAAAATACCATCTCACGCCGTCAAGAAGTCGGGCGTGGTATGCGCTTGTCGGTAAACCAAAACGGTGAGCGTATGGATAACCCTGCTACAGTTCATGATGTTAATGTACTGACTGTCGTCACTGGTGAAAGTTATACGAGTTTTGTAAAAGCCTTGCAAAGTGATATGAGTGCTTCATTATCGGCACGACCACGTATTGCTAATGAAAGCTTTTTCACTGGCAAAGTGCTGATAACAGAAACAGGTGATGTCGAAGTTACGCCACACCTGGCCAAGCAGATATATAAATATTTATTGAAAAACGATTACACCGATGATGACGATAAAATAACCACCACGTATCACGAGGCCAAAAAAGCAGGGCAACTTGCCGACTTGCCATCAGAACTGGCAGTCTATGCAGTACAAGTCTATAAGCTGATTGATAGTGTATTCAGTGATGCACAATTGCCTGAAATAGAAGATGGTCGCAAAAGTAAAAGCAATCCGCTTAACAGCAATTTTGATAAACAAGAATTCAAGGAGCTTTGGAATCGCATTAATCACAAAGCCGCTTATGTCATCGATTTTGAAACACCTGAATTAATTAATAAATGTGTGGAAGAGCTTGATAAAGCCTTATGCGTAACGGCGCTGCAATACACTATTCAAATCGGTGAACAAAAAGACGAGGCCACTTATGACGCCGTAACACATGGGGAATCATTCAACCGGCATTCCGCACCCCCTCAAGATAGAAAATGATTTAAACTATACGTAGCGGATCATAATCTTTGGAGGCTATCTATGAATGAGGAATCCCTTTAC
>Ga0214220_1000481_pt1 | contig 13674 bp, 3 predicted proteins | sample TroBogypolimnion_5_FD_153058 | JGI IMG/M metagenome (GOLD analysis project Ga0214220, IMG submission 153058) | Freshwater microbial communities from Trout Bog Lake, WI - 31JUL2007 hypolimnion | ecosystem: Environmental > Aquatic > Freshwater > Lake > Hypolimnion/Profundal zone | place: Trout Bog... | reverse complement strand
TTGACCCCTCCGGAGCGGTGGTGGCCCGAGTTCTTGCGGCTGCGGGCTTCGAGGCTGACGTGAAATTGCGACCGCTCCTGAGGGGACCGAGAGGAAGTTCGCGATCTGAAGAAGTGGTCGCCGTTCTTGAGCTCGCCGAACAGTTTCCTGCTCGCTTCGAACGGCGGCTTAACGCTCCAATCTTTGGGGCAACAACATGAACATTGTCGAAAAGATCGTGACGTTGGCCGACGTGTTTGATGAAGCGCGAATGCCCCATGCTTTTGGAGGAGGCCGCATTGGAGTCACCTGCACCCGATATAGCTGTCAGACAGGAAGGTTACACGCAGGCAGACCCAGAGCAGGAGGTGGCAACGGAGGCAGATAGTGTTGCTGAGGACACAATGCCATCGAGTCACCAATATGCGGTGTTGACGGACACGGGAGGATGGAAAATGCATGAACCATCTCCGCTGTGGACGGATGGTATACTGCCACAGCAATGCACATCGCCACCACCGGTCGACAACCTACCAAGATGGCAAGCGCTCACAAGTGAATATAATCAATTAGAAATTCCTATAGCTGAGTCACCAACTCTTCGTAAAGATCTATGGTTAACGTCTCTCAACTGCGGGAGCCTGTCAGAGGCAAATAGTGTCACACAAATCAACAAGGCCAAACTGTCCACGATATGCTGGCAATTCCAGAGGTGTAGCTCCGACGTCATGTACCTGACGGACACTCGGCTCACACATATTCAAGGGAGGAGAGCGATTGAATTCATGCGTTCTCTGCTCCCGGCGGGAACGTTCATCAGGCAGAGTGCAGTAGAACCACAGGCAAAGCTAAACAAGACCGCACAGTCCACTAAGAGGCACTGGAGGAAACGTACCGCGGCTCCTATGCCATCTCAACCGACGGCACAGAGCTCACACCACAATGGACGCATAGGGGGCATGTTACTGATTGTCAGCAATAAATGGAGTAAGCACATCACAGACTGGTGGAAGGACCCTTCTGGCTTAGGAGTCGTCAGCAGCGTAACCATCCAAGCTATGAGTCAAGATATTACTATCTTTGGCACTTACTGGCCCTTCATAAGGGAGGGTGCGCACTCCTTGGAATCCGCAGGGTCCTTATGGAACCAATTGCTAGAACAATATCTACACCCAACTGGCAGCTCGGACAACCCAAGGGAATATGTTGAGGGTCAGGTGTCTCAACAGATGGTTCGCCGCTTAGGCAGAGAACATAACACGTGTGCAATCATTGGTGACTTCAATGGCCGACTCAACTCTAAGGACCCAGGTGCAGGCCCATTAATACTTGATTCAATGTGTAGCAAAGGATGGATCCCATTCTTGCAAACAGCAGTAACGGAGACCCAATTGCACCCAGTGCGCACCTACTGGAAAGGAGGCAGCACTCGTACATGCCCAGACCATGCCTTTGTCCACAGCACATCGGAGCAACTGCTTACACCCAGTGGGGCGTACGTATTGGACGGATTATCGGAGCTATCTGATGGGCATCACATTCTGGGTGTGGCGTTTCATGTGGTCGATGGTCCACTCCCAGCTAGTATGGCAGTGCCGAAACAGCATCATACACATCGGCGCCGCCCTCCAGCGCGGCCAAAATCGCAAAAGGACCTGGATCGATATCAAGCCTTACTTCTCCAATGGTTTCGTGAGGAGCCGGCTCTGGACTATGACAATTTAACGGGGGAAGAGGCAGAAACAGCACTACAAGAGCTCATGCAAGCCACCATAGACATCGGGCTGAAACGCCCCACCTGGGGCAGGAAATTATGGCGAACATACCAAGATGGTTGGAGCCCGACGTTGCTCGCACTACAGGCGCATCTACACTTTATTGAAGACCTTCGTAGTCACCTTGGCAACTCTTCTCGGAAATACCGCTGGCCCAGACGCAAATGCCTCCATGAAATCTACAAGCGCAGCAAGGCATGGGAGCAAAAAGTAGTACGCGCCTTCAAACGGGATGAGGATCCGCACCGCGCACAGAAACAGCTAGGAGAATGTGGACACTACGGACCGAGCTACTATCGTCTACTTACCGAACCACCAACGTTGGAATTTCTCTCCCAAGAACGGCAGAAAGTAATGCATCAACTCCATGGACGTAAACGACTACAAGCTTCGAAAGACCTCTGTTCATATCGAAAGTTCATGGTGGGGTGCTACAAGCGAGGCCGACTCAAAATCTTTCTCAGAAACCTGCTTGGAGAGCACAAGCCCCAATTTAGCTGCGACACCATCTGATGCCCAATCACGGACATGTACATAAATCACCCCGAGGAGCTGGCATGGACGCTATCTCATCACTTCCAGGACTGGTTCAGTAAACCTGTGCATCATCAAGGTCCCATTACAGAAGCGAATGGGGATTGGTTCAAGCTGAGCACAGACAAGCCTACATTTATAGCGGCCACCGCCCACCTTGGGATCCCAGAACCCTATCTGGAACTGATATGGGGGGCAATGCAAACGGTACCCAATCAAGCACTCTTGGCACAGGAGCTCCATGTGACTCTCCAAGAGCCCCCCACAGAGGAGGAGTTTAGATGGGCCATCAAGGATCATAAGAAATCCACTGCACCAGGGATGTCTAATGTCACTTATGGCAACGTTAAGGACTGGCCAGACGAACTCATCACTCACTGTTACCAGCTGCTTAGGAACATGTGGGGAAAAGAACATATACCGCAGGTATGGAAAGAGAAGTGGGCGGTACTACTGGCTAAGACTGCTGACACATCAGACATCAACAACCTGCGGCCAATAGGATTGGAAGACTGTATGCGGAAACTATGGTTCAGCATCAGCTACAAACGTATCTCACAGGCATGGAGCAAGCATGGAGCGTTGGACGAAGCACACCACGGCTTTGTCCCTAATCGAGGCACTGATAGTGGCTTCCTGGACCTGCTCAACCAACTTGAAAAGGCTCAAGAATGGGGATTATCGGCACTCCTCTGCTCATGGGATGTTAAACGAGCATTCGACAGTGTCAGTCGCACAGTAATTTGAATGGCACTGACACGATTGGGGGTCCCTGCCAATCTCATCAATATGATTCACGAAATGGAAGTCGACGGCATCACCATTGTCCGGACTCCGCTCACGCAGTATATCTATGACACGGAAGGTATGGATGGACTTCGCAAATTAGATGCACAGTTCCCAGGGATACTCATACATCCGGAACGGGGCGTACCGCAAGGGGATACAGGCAGTCCACTGATATGGTTGGCGGTATATGACATACTACTCAGAGCTCTCACCATTCAGCGCCTACAGTTAGCGGATCGACTAGCCCACACGGTAAATTACGCAGACGACCTCAAATCGATAGCGGGTAACCTAACCAGCCTACAAGAACAAGCCAACCTAGTCTCTGCCTTTGCGCTGGTCTTCGGCCTGGATCAATCTAAAACTAAGTTCCGCGCCTTTCGATTCCCGTTTGATGTACCCGAGGATCAACGGGATCAGCTACCAGCAATGAACGTTCAGGTACATAAGCAGGGGTGGCAAACGGACTCGGTATTGATACAATCTATAGGCACGTTGAAGGATCTAGGATATTATTTGGACACGGATCTTGGTGGAGAGCAACAGTTCAAGATAACTCTGCAAAGGCTCACCACCGCGCTTGAGGCCATGAAATACAAGTTTCAAGGGTCGCCAGGTAAGGAATATACCATGCGCATGGTGGTAATGCCACGTTTGGCATACACGGGGCAGGGGGCGAATCTTGCGGAAGCCCATCTAAAACGCCTTGACTCAGTTACGCTCACCTACGCCAGGAAGGACCTTCGACTGATGGCTGGATTCCCTACGGCACCGCTTATTCATCATCACTTAATCAACTACCCATTGCCCAGCAGCATCTATTATGAGGCACGCTTGGGCAGCCTATGGCGTAATTTGGGTCGGGAAGGACGACCAGCTGTCATTGTACAAGAGCACCTTGACAGGGCCTTACGCACAAGGGGTATGGACGCCTCGGTGGCACAACCACTACGCATACAAGAGGCTAGCACAATTGATCAGGGTAACTACTGGATCAATGGACTGTTACAAGGTCTGGCGCGCTCGGAGCTATATCTCAATCGCGGAGGCACTCCAACCTCATCACCCACAACGCGCCAGTTAATCAAAGGAACACCAGAAACAGAAGGGTTGCAATCCCAACTGAGGCGATGGGGTATCAACACCTGGGCGGATCTACTGACGCCAGAGGGCACACTTACCACTGAGATCAGGCAATTATCATCTCTTCCATTAGCCCTCCCAGCAGGCCTCACCACTGAACCTCCTCTACTACGCCAAGGACAGTTCTGGTACCGGACGGACAGCCTTACTGGCACACCAACTGTCATCGAGATTATGGATGTCACACCCACGCAATATCACTACAGGGAATGGGCACCTACAGTGCAAGGGATGCGAAATGCGGTCGGTAGACAGGTCGAATGGACAGCAGCGGACATCGCAACTCAGGCTGAGCAATGGGCAGAAGGTCAAGTGCTACAACTCGGGAACCTTACTCACCGACTACTTATGGGGGAGCGCAGGGGTTTCGGAAGCCGTCGCTGGTGTCGCACTATCCAAGGGGCCTACCGCAGTATACAACCCGACCTGCCCCCCATAAATACATCGTCAAGGGACAACGAGGTAATCATCGAACAGTTCAAGATCCTTCAATCCCAGTTATATGCGCTGGGGGACTTTACTATGTACACGGACGGGGGTTGGGAGTACGGAGGGGACGGCATGGATGCACCGTTCTACCCCTATACGGACAGCCCAAGCCACAAGGGTGGGGGCAGCATAGTATTCATTACCAAGGATCTAACTCGTATTAGAGATCGCATGGGTAAGTTAGCACATGCGGATCAACAAACGCCGGACCATGTGGCCATACGTATGGAGCACGGTGAAGTCATTGGAAGGGGGCCTAACCCGCAAGAATTGCTAGCACTACTGGGGGCCCTGGCTATTCATGATCGACTGGAATGTAAGGCCCACACGGATCAACGCATTGGATCAGACTGTAAATCGCTAGTGGATTATATTAATGATTATCGTCATACGCGAATGAGGAATGAAGTGGGGAAATTACCCTTCCTTCTAGCTATCCAGAAGTACCTTCGACAGAATGAAGCACAAGCAATCCGCTGGGTTCGATCGCATCCGGAACGACGTAAACCAGACAAAATGGAATACGATTTGGATGAATGGGGAATTTATCTAGCGGACTGTTATGCATCCAATAAGAAACCACCGCCGCAACTGATTGGGTACTCGCATACTATCACGGCGGAACAGGTAATACGAAACGTATTCCCACGCCAATCCTGGTATCTCAGCAATGTCACCAGCATCCCCATCATGGTCGATCCGAAGCGGAGATACCTAGATCAGCTTATGCAGGCGTACTGGCAGCAACGAGACGGGCAGGCAGGACATGAGGAAGTCTATAAAGGCAGCAGCACATATATGATGCAGCAAGTAGGTAATCTACGGTACTGCAGCATGCGGCAACGGGCACGGAAAGTCAAACTCATGCTCGACTGGGGGGCACACGGCAGGCGCATGCAACTTATGGGACTGGAAGAGAGTGGCAAATGCCCAATCTGCATGGAGACAGACTCATTGGAACACATTGCCTTTAATTGTCTTCACTCGGCGGCGCTGCATCAGCGGCAAACATGGGTCAATGGTACCCAGGCCATCCTACAGAACCAGGGCAGACGAAGGGACCACAAGACAGGGTGGATGGATGACGCGCGCGAGGAAATACTCACGGAGCTTCGCGATCTCTATGTGCGACATCCACACAAGCAATTTATCTGGCGCGGATTATGGCCGCAATTTATGCGGGATAATCTCCAAGATCGGCTACACTGCTCCACCACAGGCAGGCGGTGGGCCAAAGATCAGTACAGGAAACTCTTAACCAGAGCAATTCAGTTGTTTGGGAAGCTATCATTTGCGACGCTCCAAGAACTCAATGGCATAAGGTACAGGGTCACTCAGCAACTTACAGTTTGGCTTAATCAGCTACCTGAAACTGATACGCAGCACATACCGAGGATACCGCATGCACACAAAGCAAGACTCCCCCGCAAATTGGAAATACCCATGGAGGAGGTGAAACTTCTCGTGGACAGAATGATACGCAAGGCACCACAACTCACGAGCAACATGCATGGAAGAGTTCGTCGTTTGCTAGAGAGAGGGGATCGCCACAACTATAACGAATGGCTGAGGATACAGCAGGCACAAGGTCAATTGAGCCACACTCAAGCGGAGGCACTATGGGCCGACTTTCTTGCTCAATCTCAGGAGGCTAAACGACACAAGGCGAATCTAGCAAGGGAAGCGCTAGGTAAGCAACCGATCCCATGGTCCTTCGGCACCCCGCACCATGGCTGCCCGTCAACCACGAGCACATTAGTACAGGCTAAGACAAAAGCTAAGCGCTCCAAGGTGATCAAAATTAGACCAAGCGCACCACCTCCCGGCACGAATGCACTGGCCCGTACCAATAGCTGGATGGCCGCCCAGCATAAATACATCGAGGCATCGGATCTCACATGGGAAGAATTTTTAAGAGGCTATGCTTTACCAAATATGCACCACGGGGTGGATCCGCTCAACCAACAACGCGACATTCGATGGACACCTGACGATATTCCCGAATGGACCAGTTCACTCGGTGTCTTCCCCAGAATGCGCAGCAACATAATCGAACTCGTCGGCAGATATCAACAGGCGCTTCTGGAGCCGCATGGTATATACATAGAGTCCATCTTGACCACCTTGGTGATTACCAAGAAATTCGGTCAACCATATCCAGCATTCGATAGCTCGCACCAATATGGTCTCACGGCATGGTATAGGCTGCTCATGTATGTCACGTATGAAAGGCATCACTGGTCCCTCGTCTGTGTGTTCCTGATGGGGCCTCAATACATTGTGGTGCGTATGGACCCCACCAGTGTGGAAATGGATCAGAACACACAGTGTATTCTGGATCATCTTAAGTGGACGACAACCAAGGGCCCGCACCACGACCCCGCCGGGACCCTGCAGGAAGACATAAGGATAGACATTACTGTGCCCCACCACTCAGACCTTCAGGATTGTGGATTGCGAGTGCTACAATACCAAGCAATCATAGGAGCTGCCGTGGCCCAACAACCAGACATTCTGGATGGCCCTCTCATACGCCTACAGGAGTTCTTACGGGTCGAGGTGCTGCCGCAACTCAGACTAGTTAATGTCGCATCCACGGCCAGCTACTACTCTACATTACGCACGGCAATACGCCAGCAACTTTGGACAGTAGAGCCCAAGCTGCATCAATCTTGGCCTGATTCAACACGAATAATCCAAAAGAGGAAACGCTCCAAGTCTGCATCAAGCAGGCGACCTCAGGAGCAGTCCTTTCTAGTTCCGCCGGAAGCACACAAGAAATATCGGCAGTTACAGTTATGGGAGGCGTCCCAGACGATTGAGATCAGCGACAGCTCTAATCCTACGGACATCCAGGTGGCTCAACCGGCAAACAGCAAAGAAGAAAACGTCAACATGGAATCAATGGAGCAGCTGTCGCAAGTCCAATGGCTTCACCGATGGTTCGACGAAAGTACTCAGGAAGAGCTTACTCCTCTATCTGCGACAGACACATGGACTGGCTCTCCCATCCTGCGCTTCTTGGTGCGACACAAACAGCAAGGACATCGGAGCAGGCGATGGAGCGACCGACGCCAAGCACCGAAGGAGGAGGTAACAGAGCTCTCTTCACATGTACCTGTATCGGATGATACACTTCATGCGATACAGGAATGGCTCACCTGGATCACAGAGGAAGAACTTCATCAGTCGGTGCAGCAGCAGATTGAACATCCCACGCAGGAATATCATCGATATCTCGAGAGCACCTATGCCATGCGCTATCTACACCACGGCGAAGATAGTCAAGTGAAGGAAGGCATGATAATCGACCTTCAGACAGAAACAGTACCCAATCCGTCCTGTCTACCGCTGAAGAATGAAACCAAGGAAATCACGGATTCGGACTGTACCTGGCCTGACTCCTCCACGGCCCAACCCAGCGTGACCCACTTCCATCTGCAACAGGAAGGCACTCCAGCCAGCCCGGCAAGGGCACCATGCATCCGGCGCTCCTCGCAACGACGCGGGGCACACCATAAACGGAGCTACTGCGAAGAGGAAATTTACATTCGCCCAGCAGGAAGTGAACAACCATATGGAAAGGCGGAGGGAGTGGCCATCAGTGCGTCAATGCTGCCAGGAGCGGGGCGCGGTCTCTTCGGGGTCAAGCCTAGTTCAACCAACCCACTTCTGTTCAAACAAGCTAATGAGTTCGTTTGCGTATATGCCACTATGGACGATGTGATCTCTCTTGAAGAAGCACAGGTATCGGAGTCGGCGTACGTTTGGACTAACAGCAGGAATTTACAAATGGAATGGGACCCAGACGCGTACTATTTCGACGCCCTGAGCAACCGGCACTATGGCAAGTTCATCAATGACACATGGTCAGATGAAGGCAACAACTGTAAGATCAAATGGAACCCTATTCTCCGTCGCGCGGAGGTATGGACGACGATGGCAGTCCCATTATACAAAGAGCTTGGATTGGCTTACAATGACCCATACTGGTATCGAGCTCATAATGGACTACGCACATTAGCGCAAGCCATACAGGTTCGAGACTATTACAACAAAACCAATCTACCTCCGTACGATTGCTCAACAAATCCTGCGATGAGCACTGGCTCGCCAGGCGGGAGAGCGGAGCGGGACGGGCAAACAGGTCAGGATAACTCGACCATCAGTTTTACAACAATGGCTCCGAATCTCAGTATCATTACATTGGACCAGGATATGGAGGAAGCTAGACAGGACTCACGGCGATCCTCACTAGTACACCATGCAAACCCTACTGCTAGCGTCAGCAGAGACGAACATCAGTGGCAACAGGATGCATACACTCTCTCGGAAATGGATTATGTACAGAAATACTATGAGAAGGCAATCCTAACATGGCTACCCATAGAACGATATCAAGGTTTATGCACTGGTCAGTTACTCCACATAGCCCTGCTCGAGGCGGTAGCACGAGCGCAACTGCGACCGACCTGGAAGGGGATGGAGTTTCTGGACATCACCACACTGATCTACCCCCTTGACGGGATAGCCTGCAGTGTCACTAGTAACCGCGCTCGGAGAAACATTCAAACGACGGAAGCAATGTTTTTCCTGCATCCCACTCCAATGCATTACAATGCGATACTAGCCGTCAAGCAAGCTATGAAGGTGACACTAATATGGTGTGACAGCTTGAACAGGGATGGTCAGCCGGCGCTTGACAGATACTCGCAATACTATCACTTCCTGGAAGGGGATGTGGACTGGACGAACAGAAAACAACGATTCCAACCGGAGCGACGGTACACCTCCAATCTGGAAATAAATACCATCATCCCGACTCCGGCTCTCCCCCGACAAGAAAACGGTACCGACTGTGGAATATTCACCCTGCTATATCAAGCAACCCTACACGCCTGGTATGGAACAGCAGCTGGACATGAACTCACGGAGGAGCGAATCTCAGAACTGGTGTCGGCACTTCAGTTGGTTACGCAAATGCGAGCGCATGCTTATCGCCAGTGGCTTCGCATTAACATGCACACATGGTGGAACGGCAAATGGGAAGATGTGGAACAGGTCACACCCACTCTGGTACACCATCAGAACCTGGAGCGAAGGCGGCAGCAACGGCTAATGGCTAAGCAGGCAAAGCAACAGGAACACACGAGCAATGGCACATCGTTCAGTCGGATTGGAAATGAGCACTCAGCCAACCGGCACTCACCAACCTCGGCACCGGCGCCCACGCAGACTGATACTTGCACAGAGCAGACCACACTGATGAACATAGGCACGCCCCAAGTAGACTCAGGCGCCAGGCAAGGGGACATTGCTAAGGAATCAGTAAATCTAGCAGTAAAGGATAAATGGCCCATCCTACAAGTTTCCTCACGGGCAATGGGACCCCACCTCACAGGAGGCAATACAATTGAGGCTGCACCTCGTCGCCACAGCAAACGTATACTCACGGACCTGGAGGCGGACAAGGCAGCCACTGAAATAACCGACCTAGTGGAACAAGAGGGCCACCACATCATAGGCAGTAAACGCAGGCTCTCGAACTCTGAGCAAGGGAAGGAACACGCACCGCAGGCTGCAAGCGTCCACTCAGCGGTGACTACATCGGCTTTCGATCATGACAGCCACCAACAGTGTGCGAACCAAGAGGATGGCAAGTTAGCTATAGCAATTGAAGATTCCTTTCCCTCAGATGAAAGCGAAATTCCGGAATGGGTAATTGCAGAGAGTAAGGCTTTGAGCAGGGAGATAACACCCCCAGAACAACTTTTCTTCCGGGATCAAGGTGAGCGTCAGGATGGTGACTGTGGCCCGGCGGCCGTCATTGGAGCGTTATACTTCATCTACTGCTTAACCGGGCGTAAACGCACGGAGTTGGAATCCTTACTTACGTATCGCGCTATACGTCAGTTTGCTAGGGCTCATCTACAGCAACGAAATTTGCTGAAGGCAGCACAGCTCAATCCCGATCAAATGGCAACATGTCAAACAGAGCTACAATGTGCCACCAAGGACCTATGGACACAAGTGCCTGGCTGGCAGAATCACATGGACCCATATGCCCCGGACGCCAACTGGATGTGGGATCAGATCGCGCAACCAGAATCTCCGGGAGATCGACGACAGGCAATATGGTGGTCGGATACCGTGGTGGCTCTGATACTAAGGGCCGCTCTACGACAGCTGCCTGTGAATCCCTGCATACAGACAAAAGCCCAAGCGGCAGCGCAGGTACTACAGCGAACAGCGGGAGTAGGTACACTTGAAATCGAGCTCCTCAATGCAGATCATGGGGTGCTAGTCATTGCGGACACGACATTACAACAACCTTGGGTGCAAGAACAATGTGGGCACTTCCAAGTTATCATTGTCAATAGTCGGGGCAAACACTTTATCACTTATTTTCGCAAAACCGGCCTGTTCGCCAGCCCGGGGGAACGGGATGGAGCGGTTTGGCTCCAAGAACTAAAAGCAAAACGGCCACTGGTCGAGCTCACACGGCCGGAGGAACCCAATCGAATTACACGCTCGGGAGGACAACCACATCAGCATCTAGTCGTTTATACTAACCCCAATAAGGTCAAACTCGCCATCTTTTCCAGCTCGCCTGACCAGGAACAATACGAGGACGCAGCAAAGGCATGGCGGCGCATCTTCCAACCCAACACCAGAGAGCTCGTATCTCCGTCACCCACTATTGAAGCAGAAAGCATTCCCACTCAGACAGAGGTCACAGCCAGGGGGAGAAAACGTGGACGTCCAAAGGGCAGCAAAAACTTATGTAGCAAACCCAAGGCCATGCGTGGTATCAAAGCCAGCAGGATAGAATTGACTTCACCCTATGGGACGATTGCACATGATGGTAACAACTGTACGCATAGTCAGGATGATAGGAATAGCCTAGATATGAATCAGCTTAATCTTACGAATAATAATATTCATAACAATGATAACAATAATAATAATAATAATAATAATAATAATCCAGCCAATACTGATCAGCCAAGTCCCCAACATATTCATGAGGGTACTGGTTTTAGTCAGATACAACTTAGCGGTAGTGACCAAGAGGTCGGTACTCAGCAGCCTAGTTACTGCGATAATCAAGATCTGCAGGAGACTACTGGAAGCCGGCATCAACATACGGAAACTAGGGATCATAGGCAGCAGAAGGCGGCTACTAATAATGACAATCACCTCTCCAGTTCGAGGGAAATCAGCACTCCCCATTCTATTCATCAAGGTAATAGTATACATACACATTCGAGCAACCATTATGCTCAGTCTGGTAGCTGGGAGCAATTCAGAGACAATACACGTCATAATACTATCAAAACTTCTAACATCGACACGGTACATAATGGAGAGTATCCTCAAGATAGGGGGGCAGTATACAACAACCATATGGCTCAGACCCTTAATGTCCATTTTACATCACATAAGTGTACCAATGAGCAACTCAGCAGTACAGTCATCCTTCAGGCATCGGATCTTGTATCACCCACACCTCAGGTGACCACATGCTATGTCAACAATCTTAGTCACAGCCAGGACGCTATTAACTATCCGTATATGAATATGAGCGATAATAATAATTATAATATGTATACTAATGATAATACTGATCCATCGAACACGGTATATGACCATACACATCTGAATATCAATCAATATCATCAGCCTATTCGATTTAATATTGCTAGAGATAATATACATGATAACATTATCCAAACTATGAACACCACTAGCGAAACCATTAGTGAGCATTATAATGACATGGGGGCACTAGACAGCAACTGTAATTTTACACATCTTAATGCTCATAATATAACATCTTTACCTAGTACAGCAATTAATTATCCAGATAATTGTATAAACGAACAACCTAGCATCACAGTAATCCCTCATTTATCGGATCCTGTATCGCTGGCATCTAATGCTAGTCGGCCAGTTCACACTACTAACCTTACTGTTTTAACGAGCCCTGATATGTCATACACAGGTACTGGGGCAAACCTACCGGAGCGCTCTTCGGGTAGTCAAGTAGGGACGAGAGTGTACCCTCTGGAGTCCGTAGTTTATGTCACGGCAGCAGGGAAGGCACAGCTAACCACATCACAGTCTAGAGAGTGGGAACCTAGGACTGAATATGGAGTTCAGATTGAAGAGTCAACGGAACAACCAGCGCTGCCCATGGAGGTTTCTGTCGAGCACACACTATTGGAAACAGAGCGAGAGGCGCGATCAAGTCATAACGGGCGCAAAAGGAAGGAGCACCCTACTACAGAAGAGAATACTCACAACCGATCACGACTCAAATTGAGCATACCGGCAGCGACGACGGTACAAGTGCAGTCTGGTATGAACTCACTATGCACACACGTTAACCAAACCCTGCCAGTCACGGATAGCGAACGGATACAACATCGGGGTCGGGTTCAACCTCGCAGGCCCTTGATGGCCCATGGCAAGGGCGGTACCGGAAACTCCAGTGATGTACCGGACACGGAGGAGATGGCAGCTTCCTCGGAGAAGGTACCGGCTAAAACATCACTTCCAACCACACCAAGGGGGATCAAGGGCAATACTGGGAAGAATGGGTCACAGAGTCTGCAACTCAAGCATGAAGGGAGCGATGACATCGGTGGCGTCGGGTAAATGGCCAAGGTCCACCACTCCACCCAGAAGGGGATGGCAGTCAATGCACTGGAGTGGTGTTATCAAAAACTACGTGTTAACGTCAGAAGAAACTACAAGTTCAAATTCCGAACGTGGGGGGTGCTCATAGGAGTCATTACTTGCGGGTGTGTGTGTGTCTGTTTTCGGCCATAAGGCCACATGCGTTTTTGTTCTTGTCTTTTCTGCTTTTTTGATAACTTAATGCTTGAGTTTTTCTAAAATAATCCCAGTAATAACCACCACTTTTTTACATGGGAAGCACCGAGAGTAACTCATCAGGCAC
>Ga0214220_1000477_pt1 | contig 13745 bp, 27 predicted proteins | sample TroBogypolimnion_5_FD_153058 | JGI IMG/M metagenome (GOLD analysis project Ga0214220, IMG submission 153058) | Freshwater microbial communities from Trout Bog Lake, WI - 31JUL2007 hypolimnion | ecosystem: Environmental > Aquatic > Freshwater > Lake > Hypolimnion/Profundal zone | place: Trout... | reverse complement strand
CGTAACGTCTTTGCAGTTCAGCCCACTGAGGCGAGGTCAAGCGTTGCTTGATTGCGTAAAGGAATTCTTTGGCCATACCCTGGGTCTTAGAGACAATCTTGATACGGACATTAGGATCGGTGACGATCCGATATGTCACATAGTCAATGCTAACAGTCATAGACTTGGCATGTTCTGGGGGCATGTTTACCAGAATGTAATTTTTAAAGTTCTTTTCATAGGTCATGGAGCCATGTAGCCAGGCTGGCTCACCTTCCTCAAGCAGCGAGGTAACATTGCGCTGGTGAGGGAATGTCATAGAATTTAGATACTTAGTACGGAATTCCTCGAAAGAGATATTTGCGTCTTCCTCGGCAACAGTCCCTTTTCGGCGCTTGATAACACGCGCCAGATCAATCGCCTCTTTAAACTGAGGATCAGAAGATCGGTAATACTCATAAGACTTGACCGATTTACCTACGGCGCGACAAGCATCTTCTACGGTTACGCCATCGTTGATAAGATCAACGAGGCGCTTTTTAGCATCAGGCGCGGAAAGACTTGCGCCTTCTACGAGACGATACTTCGATGGATCCTTTGTTGCCATTGGCTGATATTCTCCTTTGGCCTAATATCAGACCTGTCCCACTGCGAAGCATCCCCTATGGGGATTGCTATGGTTAACTTAGGGGGCGCCGCCAGGCGCACCTGGCGTCTTTCCCATGGGTTAGCGAAGAGGGCCTTAAGCCCTCGTAGCGAAGCGAACAGTTCGGCTCTTGCGACATCCTCGCTGTGAGGCTCGGCTGTCTAGAGCCGAACTACGGAGCGACGCGAATTTTAATCCCTTACTTATACTAAGGCGGGATAAAACCGCTTTATCCCTAGTTGGGGTGTGTGATGTTCGTCACACTACCTATAAGTGCAGGTCAGAGTGGGTATTGCTATTAAATTGTTATAATCCGTCTCATTATTTGAGACGATTTAGCCCCCCTTATATTTATAAAAAATCGTTTGGTCGATAGTAATAGTATATACACACCCATAGTTAAAACCCTCGGGTTGAACATGACAGTTAGACACGGAGAGCATATATTCGACACGTGCCGAGAATACCGCCCGCGTTTAAGTACGGCACGGCGCTGATCCGCGGGCATTCGATCCTCTTCTTATGTCGTATCGCTACGTAGTGGGGCGAAGGGATGGCGTTAAGTGGTGATGATCTGGACACTGTCTAGATGGCGACATCATGTAGCAGGGGCAAGGCGACACCATAGGCGGACAGTCGAAGAATGGGCAGATATTGGGCAAGACAAAGGTCAATTATCGTTACCAAACTGTTATAATCTCACGCTCAAAATATACGCGACACAACCTACATTTCATTTGACATGCAGAATTTGGCAGGTTTATACTCTCGCTAGTGGGTAAATAACCCACACGAAAGGACTAGAACATGACAACAAACGCAGTTAAAGTTAAAGCAGACGTGACTAACTTGGTAGTTATTTACAAAGAAGGGCATGGCGTTGGTCATGAATACCACGTACACGCAGAAGGTTGCGGTGACATTGTCCGCTTTTTAGCCCAACCAAGCTGGGAGATGTTTGGCACTTATTCCAACTACACAGATTTTACTAATGGACATTTCGCAGACCTTGCTAGTGATTACGTTGCTGATGACGCTGCCGAAGATTATTGGACTAAGGCAACACTCAATGAAGCAGGTTATTACACAGAAATTAAAGCGTGTTGCAAGAAGTTAGTTGCAGACCAGATGGCTCCATACGCAGGAATTGAAGTAACAATCTAATGCTAACCGACCAGGAACTTGTTATGGCGTTTTACCAAAAGAACGCGGGCAACTAATGAAACTCACAACACGCGGACGTGTCGTTGTCTGGCTCTTAGCCGTCACCGCCCTATTCTTGACGATCAACTACCTTAACCACCATTATCGGATTACCACCTGCCACAACACCGCCGACGGCGTAGCTTGTGGCACAACTTGGAAGGATTAAGAAATGAAAATTGAAATTGACGCCAAGTGGCGCGGGACTTTATTAGAAGTACTTTACCCTCATTGGCTTGCGCTGAGAGAAGAAGATAAGGAACTTGAAATTAACAGGGCGGACGCCTTCTACAATCTTATTTCAGAAATTACGAGAGCGGAAAGTAAATAAGGCGAAACGGCTCTCTGAGCCGTCTAGGCGTATCGCGCCTACTGATGAGCCTAACCTCTCAGACTATGAAAGGACAAAAAATGTGCGAAGAATATAACGGCTGGACGAATCGCGAGACATGGGCTGCTGCTCTCTACCTTAATAACGATTACGGCATGTATTGCACGGTACAAGAACTAATCTCCGAGGCTATCGCCAGCAAGGACGAAGATCAGGACTTCGCCTGCTCTACCTGCCTAGCCGAGAACCTAGAGGCTATGTTTGAGGATGTCTGGGGAGACGGAACAGAGCTATCCCATGAGACTTACTCAATGTTTAAGGATATCGGCAGCCTTTACCGTGTGCGCTGGCATGAAATTGCAAAGAACATACTCGAAGAACTTAAGACTCAAGAGGGGGTAAGCGCATGAGTTACGGCAAGTGTTGGGTGTGTGCACGTATTTTGACAGGCGATAGCCAAACACCAGAGAGCAAAGTGAAGTGTGAAGGCTGTGGCTGGGTATCTACTAAGGACGGAGATTATTAAGGAAAGGCACATAGTTGTTAGAGTGTAGGGCAGGGCTAGACCCTGCCTTATGCCCTGCTAACTAGGGCAGGCATAGAAAAGGACGAGACATGAATAAATTAGAATGGACACCGTTACGGGGCAGGATTCAGATAACACCTAAAGGTACCGCCCGCGCTCATTGGTACTACTACGTAGTACGCGAGGGCGCCTATAGATACCGCGCGGGGCGTTATGCCTTTGGGCGCGAGATTGATTACACCAACAACGGGGCGCCTTATATATTCCCTACGGCTAAGCCAGCCCGCGCCTTTTGTGAGGCTAAGGATGCCGCCGCCGTGATAATCGTTAGCAGTGAGGCACACAATGAATAATAGGGCGGTAACCTGCCCCACGTGCGGGGCAGAGATTGAAGTACGGGCGAGCCGGTTCGCCCACCAAACCCTAAGCAACCATGAGAGAAAGGCGCACCAATGAGCGAGATAACGCTAGCCACCTGTAAAGACTGCCTAGAAGATTTTGACACCGTGGACATGGTTTGGCTAAAGGGTTATACATGTATTCCTTGCTATTTCTCCGCCGTGGCGGGTGATGTCTATGAGTAACGCGGGCAGAATCGCCTATTGGAAGGCTAAGGCGGAACTATCTCACCGCCTATTTTACGAGCAGGTACACGACTCTAACCGACAGGATGAGGCAGTCGAGAACCTGGCGAGATTCATCCGCGCAACCCGTGAGGTTGAACGGTTAACCGACGGGGAAGGGATGGAGTGGCTGTATAACTGACAATTACGCCAGCGCAAGGATTTAGGGGAGCGGACAACGGGTAACCGTTGATCGGCTCCCCTTCATTTTTTTAAGCAACGCCCGCGTAAAGATTCCGTGCTTGCCCGCCCATAGATACTTGACAACGGGTAAAGAGCAAGGCTACGCTCTGATAACTGGCAATTACCGCCAGCGTAACTATTTAGGGAGCGTGAAATAATGGATGAAGAATTAGAGCGCGACAAGGCTATTGAAGTAGCCTATCGAACTGGTTATAGTCAAGCATTAAAGGACCTAGGACTAACTGAATCAGATATGGAGAAGAAACTATGATACGACCAGCAGACAGGCCAGCGTGTGCAGAATCAGGGTATGACTCAGAATTGTGGTTCCCAGATCCTTACCACTTTCGCAATGAGGGAAGTAAGTTATTTAAGCAGGCAACGCATGACGCATTAATTGCCATGACGATATGCAATGAATGCCCACTCTTTGCTAACGGCAAGTGCTTAGAAAGCGCAATGGAAGATATATCTACTATTGACTACGGTATCTGGGGTGGCACGCTACCCAACGAGCGCCGCAGGGCAGTAGGTTCTAACATTGATGCCGATATATGGCAATCACGTTTACGCCATGAAGCAGATAAGAAGGGCCTAGTTAAGCCACTGGTCACACCAAGAGAAAGGCCAAGGTCATCATTATGGGAATATATGGACGCAAAGTCACTAAACCGCAACGGGTCGGATTGGTCATAGCACTAGTAATCACATTACTGGTAGGCATTGAAGCCCTTAGCGGGCAATCTACGGCTGTTAATGACCATCTCAGCACCCCCAAGCACTTCGCCAGAGTGATGTATATACGCCAGGGCGCCACTGTAAAGCAGTGGCAGTGCCTTGACACTCTTTGGTACATGGAATCTAGGTGGAACTTCCAGGCACGCAATCCATGGGGTGGAGCCTTTGGTATTCCTCAGGCTCTGCCAGCCAGTAAGATGCTGGTCATTGGTAAAGATTACCGCTATAATTGGCAGACACAGATTAGATGGGGCTTGTTATATATCAAGCACCATTGGAATAATAGTGCGTGTAACGCACTCCGACATGAGTATCAGAAAGGATGGTATTAGGATGGAAAAGAAAGTACGCATTGCCGTTATTGTTGTTGCTATTCTCTGCCTTTTTAATATGCTAGTGGTGAGTAAGGTTTTTGCTTTACCTGCAAAAATTAAGCCCACGTGCATCGAAGAGCAGACACAAACCTATATCGGGACATGGAAAATAACCGATACGCAAGATCCAACCAAGGATCGCATGGGTCATTTATTACCCATAACAACATCCACTTGTTTAATTTGGTCGAAAGGATGAGCATGACCCACGATGAATTGTTGGCAGAGATAGACGACAACTTCACAAAGTGTGGAGATGATTGTGAATCTTGCCGTAGAGATAATGCTTCTTGGTTTGCCCTTCGTGCAGTAGTGGAGTTGCATAAGCCTAAGTATTGGGAAAACATTCACGACTCTAGTTGGAATGGCAATGATTGTTCCGTTTGTTTTACCGATGGCAATTTGGACACACCTTCGTCAATGGTTACTTACCCTTGCGAAACTATCCAAGCGATTGAGAAGGAGTTGAAGTGAGAAAGAAGCCCGAGAACATCCTGCATGACCCTGAATTCATTAGATGGGCGCTACTATGGGTCGCCGTTGTAGCCATCCTGCTTGCGTGGGCAACTGTATGAACAGCCACGAATTACCATTAGTATTCTTTCACATTCTGGCTAAGGACAAGGCCAAGATCCTGCCATATTGGTTAGAGCAGAACCTGGACAAACTAGATTACCCACGCGATAAGGTTATTTTATACTTTCGTACTAATAACAATAATGATGATACCGCCAAGATTATCCGCCAGTGGGTGGATGATGAATACACCATGCGTAGCCCAGACTATGGCTACGAGGGCGATTGGGCGCACCATGATTGGCATAGCATCATAGTCAATGATGAGGATGTGCCAGAACAGGTACAACGATTTGGCGTACATGAGTGGAACGCAGAGCGATTCTCGGTACTGGGTCGCTTACGCGAGGAAGGTATAGCCGAAGCACGAACCTACCCAGAAGCCTTCTACTTCGTAGTGGATGTAGATAACTTCATATTACCTGGCACCTTAAAGGCTCTTGTAGCCGAGAATAAGCCCGTTATAGCACCATTACTGCGCTACGCCGTAGCGGAAGGAGAAGAAACACATGCAGGTTACGCAAATTTCCACCATCCAGTTACGGAAAATGGGTACTATCAAGACAGTGAGGAATACTTCGCTTTGCTTAACGGCGCAGTACGTGGAGTATGGCCCATTGATTTGGTACACTGCACCTATCTCATCCATCCTGGCGTCTTAGGCCATATTGCATACCATGATGGCACCGAAGATTATGAATATGTAATCTTTAGCCGTCGCCTGCGCAATGCAGGCATCGAACAGTACCTAGATAACCGCAAGATATACGGATACTTAACCCTGTGGGAGAATGTAGATGCCTGCAAGTACTGGATGGGGAAGTTGAAATGAGCGCCAAGCCAACTGAACTTAAGAAGTTAATTGCGCTATTGGAAGAAGATGCCGATAGCGCCGAGAGTGTCGCTAAGGCCGCATGGAACTTGGTTGAGGATCTTCTCAATTTGCGCCAGCGTTATGTAGTCTTTGCCGTACATCCTAGCCTCAATCTGATACAGGCAGTCGGCCCGTATGATACCCAAGAGAAGGCCAGGAAGGATTACGCCAAGCGCATAGCCGCCTACGATAATCAATCCAAGGCTCACCTGGCACTCTTGAGATTTCCTGATACAATTACGGAATGAAGAATTAACGGGGAGTTATTAGTCCTTTCGCCCCGTTATGGTTGCTCCCTGTACCATCCTCACAGGTTGTAGCGACAACAAGTAGACCCGCCTCGGTAAATCCCGAAGCGGGTCTTTTGCTTTACTCCCCTAGTAAACTTATAACTTATGCAGGACGCCCCTAGCGTCCTTCCAGTAGCCATATCCGCCCTTAACAAGCGTGAATGGTGCTGGCGGTACACCTAGATAAGAATAGGGCTTAGTGCCGTGCGCATCGTCATAGAAGGTCGGTGTAGTGAAGTCTGGCAGTACGCCATTGGTAAGGTTTGCAGTACCACGAAACAGCCCTACGGTATGATCGCATGGCTCCATGAGCCAAGTACGGCCTTGATTATCTGGCGCAGACAAGCGATTGATCTGCGGATCTACTAACATCTCTGCCAATTCATGCGCTGCGACACTGATTACCCCAGGAGTAAATCGTTCCCCATGGATAATAATGTTCTTCAATTTAAGCGCTGGTGAATAGGTGCCAAAGATAGATCGTGAACCGTAAGCATCTGCGCGGATATATGCGATAGCAGATCCGTTAAGCATCTCATGGTAGCCCAAGGCTACCTTCTGCATTGCGGGATTTGGGAACTGATCCACAATAACGACATTCTGCTGGCCTGCTACGCGAGCAGGTGCAATCGCAACTGTGTTAATCGGTAAACCATATCGCTGACATACCAAAGCAGAATACTGCGTTAATATGTTCGCAAAGTTTGTTGCATCCAATAGGCTAATTGGACGCTTTGATTCGTTGACTAGATTAATTGCCATGTTTCTCCTTAATGATCTGTTGAGTAAAATCCGCTGGTGTTAAATCTGACAGGGGTAGGATGGAAGATCCTATCCATAAGGTTAGAACAGCACATGGGTGCTACCGCCTCGGCGTGGATGCTACGTTCTAGCGTCTGAACGCCACCGCAGGTAGCGCAAAGGTAATCATACTGAGGCATTGACAATAATCCTTACTCCTTCTAGCAAATCTTTTTTACAGTTCGCGCAGCGCTTACTTGCGCTATTTAAGCCCTGCCCCCACCATCCTTCTAGCCTATTGGTGCAGGTATTACATACTAAAACATAATCATTCCATGGATCCAAGATGCTCGCCCCCTATCGGACACTTCTCTACGCAATTCCATATCAATTCCATGTAGCCCTTGTCCTCAACGCGACGTATTTCAGTAAAGCAATCAGAGTCGTGGATATACTTAGTCACTCTTCCCCCTTCTTGAAAGGATTGGTACCGCCCAATTTATTATTAAGACGGCGCAGCGCGCCATCTACTTTGCGGTGTGCAGTGGTATCACTTATCTCTAATTGTACCGCAATCTCCGCAAAGGTAAGGTGCTGCTCATACTTAAGTTCTAGCACGTCCCGATCCATCTCATCTATTTGGGATAAACCACGACGAATATCAATAATCTGGGCAACATAGTTGCCACCCTCGGCTGGGTTACCAGATCCAGATACACGCTCTCCATCCTGTTGCTTCGTCTCAACGACTGTACCCCAAGCGTATGGCAGTATCTCTGATAAGGTAAGCGGATCGTAAAAATGCTCATCTCTAATCTCATAGCCCAACTTCTGGGCCTTTTGCCTACGACAATACTTATCTGCTTGGCGGGTGAGCGTTTTACCTAGTTGCTTTACACCCCCCCTGTAATCTTCTGGTGTCTGGTCATGGCTAAGCCAGTCTTTGACCTTATCCTCACGACGCCAAACCCATGTAAGCAATTCCTGGCGCACGTCTGCCACATCGAAGTAGACGGAATACTTACGATGCACCACACGTGCTACCTGTGAGGCTATTGTACTAGCCTCTTCTAGCCATTCACTCACAATAAACTCGATGGGTCATGTAGGAATTCCTGCTTTACCATGTAGGTAGGCATGCGGATCTTCTCGTCCCAATGCTGTTCAACTTGTGCCTCGTATCCCCACATCCAGCCGACGATATTGGCCGTATTGTAGTTAGGTAGCGTAACAAGTAAATACTTACGCTCTGGATTATCGGATGTATTAATTGCTAATTTGCCAGTTGTATAGGCAGTAGTGCGTACTTCAAACTCGCCCACATCGCCCATCTTACGGTCTTCAAAAAGAGAGAATGGAAACTTATCCACCCATCTGCCTATGGCAATCTCGCCAAGACAACCAGATACCTCACGTGCTAATTGCTCCACCCATGTCGGGGCAGCGCCTCTTGAAGAGTCGCTACCCACGGCACGGTTAAAGTTAAATCGCGCTACGGCTTCTGTCATAGCGTAGGCGATATCACCCGCAGAGAATTTTATGACTACCACTTGAATATCTTACCGTCTACCTCAAAAGATTTATTGGTGATAAACACTATCTTTGGATGGACCGTTGTGCCATCAATGGTGAGTAGACCAAAGGCTTGCGCCCATGTGAATAAACCACCCTTGATATATTTGGCATCGGCCACGTTCATCATGTGGCCCACTTCCATGCCATAGGTCGTCTTCATCTTGCCATCTACCGCCTGGGTGTAGTGCGTTAGGCCAGCCCTGTGGGTATGGCCGCAGATAACACTCATACCACTACGCTTAGCCAAACCAAGCGCCGTAGCGCCAGCAGTAGGCTGGACATTACCCTGGTCGCCATGCATCATGATCCAACCTGGCGCAATGTCCATGGTTTCACCATGGTCGGTGATACCAAGTTCCTTGTACTTCATAAAGTTCTCAATGCGTAGTTCTGGTGCCTTACGCAAACCAGGTGCCGCCATGCGTACCTTGTTATACAACCTATCGCGGTGGTTAGAGCGCACAATATCGGTAATCTGCAACCGCTTCATTACTTCAACGGTTTCATCGCGGTCTTTGCCGATGTCTGATTCCCATTCCAGTTCTGTACCCTGGCTCCATTTGGAGATACCCTGAAAGTCAATCTCATCACCAACGCAGGCTACTTTGTTTGGTTGGTACCATTGGATGAATCGCCCGAAGGCTTTAACCGCACCCTTGTCCTGAAAGGGAACTTGCAAGTCTGGGACGATAACGATTTTTTTCATTTATTCTCCAAATAGAAAGCCATTGCTTCGGCGCGGCGTTTGCCTGCTCGTTTAGAATTTTCGCTTAACGTAACTGGTTCTAAATGATCTGGATTGACACACTTAATATTGTAGCACAAATGATCCAAAGTAAGACCTTCTGGTATATCGCCTTTGACAAGGGTGTAGGCAACCCTGTGGGCTTTGACGGTTTTTCTTTCGGGATAGGATTCTTGGAATATTCCATAACCATATGTGTCTATAGTCGAAGTCCACACCCAGCAAGTAACAGTTTTATTTACTTTTGCCCAAAATCTTTCATGCCAATTTTGTTTACGTTCTTGAATGACAAGTCTATTTACGTCGCCATTACGCTTTAGCCGATAATAGTGCATAGCACAAAGTGACTTGCCTTTGTTGAATATTTCCTTTTTGCAGTCGGTTACGACGCAGGCCATTTGCCTTTCCTAACCAATAGAAAAATCGCACTGTAGTTAAGAAGATCCAGCAGGGTATCTTCAATAGATTCGTCATTAACATCCACCCCTGGGTTTTCTAAAATGTGGTTAAGCCTTGCCATTTTGTCCCACATGCGTACACGAAGGCCATTCTCAGCCCCACCAGGGGCTTGAGCAATGTTCTTAGGTCCATACGCCTCATGCTTCTTAAGAAGCAGATTGCCAGCGCCATCCATGATCTTCCATACTTCTGTTGCAAAATTATTATCTAACTTCACTCTCGAATCCCAGGGCAGCGGATTACCAACGTTCCCGTGGATATCTCTGTCGAAATAATGTGAAACCCAAGATCCTTCAACAGTTGACACGCCAGGGTAAGGTCCTGTAGTTTTGTCATTCATTGTTCTCTCCTTCTTGTCCTCGGTAGATCCAGTCATGGCTATCCTCGTCCAGTTCATAGTAATACACTATTGTATCACCCGTGTGTAATTTTTGTTCCATTTCGATTACGGTCAACGCCCATAGTTGGGGCGGGACTGACGCCCCATCCTTTGGCCCATACATAAAGGAATGCATTATAATTTTACCGCGTCTTCCTCATCGTCTCCTTGCTCCGTTTCGTGAAGGATGTACGCAACTAATTCTGGGTTATCACGCAAGACATTGAGAAAATGATAGCCGATAATATCGCATACTTCTTCTACATCAAAACGTTTGCGAGTGGAGAAAGGTGTTTCAAAGATAACGGCATGAGTAACCTCATGCACGAATACGCGCAATAATTTATCTTCTGGCAAATCTGGACGTAGTTGAATTGTGTTGGTATCGGAAGTCGTAATGCCATAAATATCAGGATCGGTTAGGTCATATTTGACCTTATACCGCTGTCCAGATACGTTAATGGACCTTGGCCGCCTCATTATGCATTTACCTTATCCATAAACCATCCCGAACCTTCCGATAGGTAGACATCATTAACATCCTGGTTAGGTGGTAATTGTACCACAGTGGCAGTGTTTAGGTCCTCTTTGATTCGTCCTGCTAATTCCTGTCCAGGATTGCGACCATCTTCTTTAACGTCGTTGTCGGCAAAAATGAGTATACGTGTATAAGACTCAAAGAGTTTGGGAAACCAGGGCTTCCATTGACTGACTCCCGCAATGCCAACAGCAGGTATGCCGCAGAAAGACGACACGATAATCGTATCAATCTCTCCCTCGCAAATGGCAATCGTATCAGAGTATTTATGCAAATCACCAACGTTAAATAGCCCAATCTTTTGACCCGTAGGCCATAGGTATTTAGGCGTACTATCACCAATGGCGCGGAACTTAATGCCCACAACGCCAGCAGGAGTGATGTAAGGGATTGACAGACGGCCAACTGCATGCTCATGGCCAGCACTAGGCTCCACGACGCTTCCAAGAAGGAATGTACTTGCCACTTCCTTGGTTATGCCGCGTGCCTGTAGGTAAGAGACTGCCTGTGGTGTTAGAGCGTTGTGGTACTTTTGCGCTGATTCCGTTAGCGATTTTCTCTGCTCTGCGTTTAACATCTGTAAACTCCTTAATATCCTCTTTGCGTTGCACTAAATCATACACGTCCCCAAGCAAATTGCAAACCAAACAGTTAAATACTTGCTTATCCAAATTATACGCCGCACTGGCATGAGAATCCTCATGCACCACGCACTTACAAGCCTGCCATCCGTGACGCTCTATGACGTGGATGCCGTAATGCTCTAGCACGGCGCCAAGGTCAGGCTTGCTTATCACTTAACAATCCCCATGCATCGGCAATAAATTCTGCCCGCTTGTGCGGAGCGCCGCCTATATGCCTTACTGCTTCATTGGCTTGCCGCGCTTCGGTAAATGGCACCCATTCCTCGTCGCCAATGCTGTTGCAAGAACAACCAGCGCCGTAACGGATCCACAATCTCCCATCGGGAGATTTGCCAATCTCTGCTTCGGACCATTCGTAACTTGAGGAATTATCGCAAAGTCCCACTTTAACTTCTATTGAATCCTTAAACTTTCGTGCTTCTTCAGCAATGCGCTTATTTTCTTCCCGCCTTGCCAATTCCTCTTTGCATTGCGGGCAATCTTCAATCGCTTGAATTGTTAACACGTATTTGTAGGTATTTGATGTATCGCCCATACGCTTAAATGTGTGCATTTCATCTTTATCGCAAGGGCGAAAATGTTTCTTACCCGCTTTGTTAATTGTGTCATAATCTTTATCGTTAGGTATCTGTATCGCAACTTTATCCACAAGCCTATATAAACTATTTGGATCATTTAATTCTTTACCGATTAAATTCACCCATTTTTTGTCGGGAACAATGCGTTTACGATTCATGTCGCTCATTCACCCACTCCACTCATTCGTAGCCAAGTATTCAAATCGCTAATTACCCACGACTGGTCAAGTCCTGCCATACGGCGTTTGACGATGACATAGGCTGGTGGAACTGGCGTGATGCCTCTAGCCTTGGCATAGTTGGCAGCCTCGGTTGTAGCCTCACGCCAGAACTGTGGTAGATCCATCTTAGCCGTAGCCTTAAGTTCAAAAACATAAGGCTTACCAGCGACAAACGCCACGATATCACCCTCGTCATCTTTACCCGCTAGGCGCAGACGTTCGGCGTTAACTCCCTTGGAGCGTAGCCACTTCAAGATACCAGTCTCAAAGGTTGAGCCTTTCTTCTTTCCGTAACTACTCACTGCATCTCCCTTGAGGTTACACCGACGCGCATTTCGCGTATATCTGAGTATATCGTCATTCTACTTGCATCCGCCCATAGCGTTAAGAAGTTATCACCAGTGGCGCTGTGCTTAGCAAACCTGTTCTTTACGCATGCTACCCGAAACTCGCCTGAATGTGGCACCAATGCCACGGTAAGGATCATCTCTGGTAATTGTGCAATCTTACCTTGAATAGATTTACGACTTGGTGGCAAGTCTGGCTTGCCTTCTGCTTCACTTGTATGGTGCAACAGTACCACAGCCGCCTCTGTTTCACGGGCTATATGGTGCATAGCCTTAGCAATCTCGCGTAGCCCAGACCAATCATCGCCAGCCATAGATACCACGTTCATAGCGTTATCTACAATAATCATGTGCGGATATTCGCCATACGCTTCTGCGTATGCTCGTATTGCTAAATCAATTTCATCCAACGTTGGTGATGGTGCAAAGTCAAACTGTAGGTGGGTAACTGCTTCCAGTTCCTGCCCGTAGAAGTCCTGTCCAGCACCGCTTGAAAATGCTTCCTCAACGGTATCTGTTTTATGACCCGTAATCATAGATGCTGCTCTGATTGCGGTTGTGTAGCCGTCCGTATCTGCTGATATGTACAGCGTCGGCACTTTCATCTGTACTGCCATCCAAAGAGCCATGAGCGACTTGCCAGCATTAGGTGCGCCAGCAATCATTGTCATCTGTCCTCTGCGAAACCTAATCCCCTCTTGTACAAACGAGGGGAATAAGTCTGGTAGCAGTGCATAATCATTTGTGCTTTTCGCTGCCGCTTGGTGTAGTGACAGCATCGCTAATTACTTTGCGAAGTTAGGCTCGCACTGATCTGGCGTACCCTTAGCGGTAGGACAGAAGTAACCCTTCCAAGCCTTTGGTGCGCCAGGCTTTGACTCACGGAAGGTACGTGCGCCATGCTTGCATTGATCTAGTGATAACGAAAGTGGTGATACTGGTGCTGCTGGTGCATTGATTGCGATACCGCCAAGACCTTGGGCAATATGCGCTACTGCGCTTTGACCAGATAAAGCCCTGGATGTACTAGCAATGAGGCTTGCAACATCACCGATGGTGGTGAGTTGGGCTTCTAGTTCTGCCTGATCTACGGCATAAACGTTGATGAGTGTGCCGTCAGCCAACTTGAAGTTGACCTGTAACTTGGTTGCTTCACTTGCCATTTTATTTTCCTT
>Ga0214220_1000433_pt1 | contig 14994 bp, 9 predicted proteins | sample TroBogypolimnion_5_FD_153058 | JGI IMG/M metagenome (GOLD analysis project Ga0214220, IMG submission 153058) | Freshwater microbial communities from Trout Bog Lake, WI - 31JUL2007 hypolimnion | ecosystem: Environmental > Aquatic > Freshwater > Lake > Hypolimnion/Profundal zone | place: Trout Bog... | reverse complement strand
AGTGCGTTGGCGTCCACGCCGCCGGACAAAATTTTGCCGGAGTGCGGTTGCACGGTGTTATAAGCGCGCGCCAAACGGGTAATCGAATCCAGCAAAATCACCACGTCGCGTTTGTGTTCCACCATGCGGCGGGCTTTTTCGATGACCATTTCGGCCACCTGCACATGCCGCTCCGGCGGTTCGTCAAACGTGGAAGAAATCACTTCCGCGCCTTTGCAGGAACGTTCCATGTCCGTGACTTCTTCCGGCCGCTCATCAATCAGCAGGATGAAGAGATACGATTCCGGATTGTTTTTCAAAATCGCGTTGGCGATTTTCTGCATCATCACGGTTTTGCCCGTGCGCGGCGGCGCGACGATCAGGCCGCGCGTGCCTTTGCCAATCGGGCAAACCAAATCCAGCACGCGGGTGCTTAATTCATCTGCCGCCGTTTCGAGAATGAACCGCTTGTTGGGGAACAGCGGCGTGAGATTGTCGAAATGCGTTTTGTCTTTGGCCTTGTCCGGATCTTCGCCGTCCACGGCCTCAACTTTGAGCAGCGCGAAAAATTTTTCTTTTTCCTTCGGCGGACGAATCTGGCCGGTGATCAAATTGCCCGTTTGTAAATCAAACCGGCGGATTTGCGACGGCGAAACATAAATATCCTCCGGGCACGGCAAATAATTAAAACTCTGCGAGCGCAAAAAGCCGAAGCCTTCCGGCAATACTTCAATGACGCCCTCGGAAAACAGCACGCCGGCGCGCTCCGCGTTTTTCTGGAGGATGTGAAAAATCACCTCGTGCTTGCGCATCGTGCCGAAGTTCTCCACGCCATATTCCTTCGCCATGGCATTCAACTCCGTCATTTGCATCGCCTGCAATTTAGCGATATTCAGCGAGGTGGCGATGCGGTCGCGCTGGAACGGTCGGCGCTCCGGAAAACGCGGCTCGTCATTCGTCGGCTCCACCGGCGCGGACGGCGGACGCAATTCGTCCGACGACGCCGGCGGCGTGAATCGCGAGGCGTCTAACTGGGCTTCGGCTTTGGCGGCCGCCTTGATGCTGTCCACCGTGCGTTCGGGTTCCAATTCCGGTTCCACCGGTGGCCGAACCGGCACCGGCGGCGGCGCCGGCTGACGTTTTTGGAATACCGGTTTGGGAGGCGGCGGCGTCACCGGCGGCGCGGGCGCGGGTTTCGGCGCTTCGGGCGCAACGGCGACCGGCGGTTCGACGACGGGCGGCGGGACAACGGCGGCTTCGGCCGGAACCACTTCGGCGGCAGCGACTTTGGCTGACTTGCGGGGGACTTTCTCTTTTTTCGTGGAAACTCTTGGCATAAATTTGATGGTTGTGCTGACCGAGACTTCGCCGGCAGCCGGCATATCACGGGACAATTCGTCGCGGATTGGACGGTCTGCGTCAGGAAAAGTTCAATTTGAATTTACCAACCGATTTGTCTTTTTTCTGCAAACCGGCAAGGGGAATTTCGCAGTCAACGGCGTTTAGACTCGCGCACTTTTCGGCTCATGTCAAACCTGATTTTGCCATGAATTCGACGAACGCCGCCTCCGGTTCCGCCGCAAAATCCCAGTCGCGTCCGCGCCAACTGAACCGCAGCCGCGCGGCGTGCAACGCATGCGTCGGCAGCAGCAATCGGGCGCGTTGCTCTGCCGTCAACCGGTGTTCCACCAGCGCGAGATACAAATCGGGATCGCCGCCGTACAGCTTGTCGCCCACGATGGGATGGCCGGCGTGTTGGAGATGGATGCGAATCTGATGTTTTCGGCCGGTGCGCGGCACGGCGCGCAGGTGGGTGAACGGTTCGTCCGCGTGATAAAAAAGTTCCTCCACAAAAATCTCCGTCACTGCCGCCGCGCCGTCGGGGCGGACGCAGTCTTTGATGGCGACGACGCTGGCGGTGTCTTTGCCGAGCGGAGCGTCAATGACCTGCTGCGCGGCGGCGACGTGCCCGTGGACGAGCGCGAGATATTCTTTCGTGACGGCGCGCGATTCCCAGACTTGCCCCAGCTCCCGCGCGGCGGCGACAGTTTTCGCCAGCAAAACCAACCCGGAGGTTTCGCGATCGAGCCGGTGCACGAGGCGCGGCTCGGATTCCGTGCGCAAATAAATCCGTGCACGGCTGATGAGGCTGGAATATTCATCGCCCTTGGTCGGGTGACAAACGAGATCGGCGGGCTTGTGGACGACGAGCAAATCTTCGTCCTCGTAAATGACCGCAAACAGCGGGTTCATGCCGGCAGGAATTTACACGCCGCCGAACCGCCGGTGGCGCTTGGCATATTCTTCCAGCGCCGCAAAAAACTGCGCCTTCTTAAAATCCGGCCACAGCGTGGGCGTGATGACCAGTTCCGCGTAACTGATCTGCCACAGCAGAAAATTGCTCACGCGCATCTCGCCGCTCGTGCGGATCATCAGGTCGGGGTCCGGCACATTGCGCGTCCACAGATGGTCGGAAATGACTTTCTCGGTGATGTCGCCGGGTTCGAGTTTGCCCGCCTTGATTTTCTCCGCAATCTGCCGCGCCGCCTCCACGATTTCAATGCGACTGCCGTAGCTCAGCGCCATGATCAGTGTCAACCCGTTGTTGCGGCTCAACGTCTCAATGCTTTTGCGCAGGTGTTCCTGCACAGTATCCGGCAACCGATGAATCTGCCCGATGACCTCCAGCCGCACATTGTTCTTGTTCAACTCCTTCGTCTCGGTCTTGAGGTAATGCACGAGATACTTCATCAACGCATCCACCTCGTCCTGGGGCCGATTCCAGTTCTCCGCCGAAAACGCGTAGAGCGTGAGATACTTGATGCCCACTTCGCCGGCGGTGCGGATGATTTCGCGGGCGGAATCCGCGCCGCGCCGGTGGCCCTCGATGCGCGGCAGATGGCGCGCCTTCGCCCAGCGACCGTTGCCGTCCATGATGACGGCGACGTGGCGCGGGAGATTCGCGGCGGCTTCGGCGCTCAATTGGGAACTGACAGAACTCATGTGCTCGCCGGAGCATACGCGATTCGCCCGCATTCAAAAACGAAAAAAATCCCGCGCCGCCGGGAACCGCCCGCCCGCCGCCGCCGAATGCTCTGTCCCGGGCCGAGGACTTTTTGGCGGGTCGTAAAGTTGGTTTGGGTATTTTGGGTATTCTGGCCAACGACTCGTCGGAATAGCCATTTCTGCCCCATCGCGCCCAGCGACCGAAGTCTCAGCGCGGAACTAAAATGTGGCTTGCTTCGGCAAAGGAAGCGGGTTGGAATAGGTCGGTATGAAAATGCTCGCCCTCCTGTTTTTGTTGGCCGTGTCCACGGTGGGGCGGGCGCAATTCACGTTCACCACGAATAACGGGGCCATTACCCTCACGGGTTATTCTGGGACTGGCGGAAACGTGGTTATACCCGAAACTACAAATGGCTATCCGGTTACCTTGGGGATTGGGCGTTTTTTTATAACTCAAACAACTCAAGTCTGACCAACGTAATTATTCCCATGAGCGTCACGAGCATTGGAGCAGATGCTTTTGATTCCTGTATCAGTTTGGCAAGTATTTCAATTCCTGATAGCGTTACCAACATTGGAGACTTTGCATTTTATCAGTGCGCTAGCCTGACGGATGTAAGCATGGGGCGTGGCGTTATCAGTCTTGGTCAGTATGGGGACTTTGCTTTTTTTCAATGTGATGGCCTGCAGAGGTTCTGGGTTGATCCACAAAACCTCGCCTATAGCAGTGTCCAAGGTGTTCTGTTTGATAAGAACTTGACTACGATCGTCGAATATCCAGCCGGGAAAATTAATGGTGATTATGTGATTCCCAACAGTGTTATCAATATTGAGAGCTATGCGTTTAATAACTGCTCTTCTTTGGCTAACGTGGTTATAGGCGAAGGGATAAGGAGCATTTCGGCCAATGCATTTAACGGTGTGACCAGTCTGACGAACGTGCTAATTCCTAACAATGTAACTAGCATTGGCGATAACGCATTTCTCGCTTGTGGCCTCACAAGCATTTCGCTTCCAGCCAGTATAATTAGCATTGGCGGTTCAGCGTTTGCAAGTTGTGGTCGATTGACCAGTATTATTATCCCTGACAGTGTTACCAGCATTGGTAATTCAGCATTTTCAAGTTCAGGCTTGGTCAGTATTACGATAGGCAACGGGGTTTCCACAATCCCTAGCGGTGCTTTTTTCAACTGTGCAGGGCTGACTAATGTTTCCGTCGGCAACAATGTCAATATTATCGAAGGACAGGCATTTGCAGGGTGCATGAGTCTAAGAAGTATCACATTCCCACCCAGCCTCATAGGCTTCAGCGGTTTTGACGTGTTTGGATATTTATATGAGAGTCCGCTGGCAATTTATTTTAGAGGCAGTCCTCCGTGGCTTAGCTGGTCAACATTTTTCACCGATAACAACATCAGCATCTACTACTTGTCAGGAAGTTCGGGGTGGGGACCATCATTTGCCGGATTCTCGACCACCCTTTGGCTACCGGAGTTACAGACTGCCGATGCCAACTTTGGTGTTCAATCAAATCAATTCGGCTTCTCTATCCATTGGGCCAGCGGACAGACGGTGGTGGTGGACGCCTGCACAAACCTTTCCATTCCTGATTGGCAGCCCGTGCAAACGAATAAGCTAGTGACGGATTCGGTCTATTTTTGCGACCCGCAGTGGACGAATTATCCCAGCCGCTACTATCGGCTCCGCTCGCCGTAAGCCATCGGAACCGTCAATCGAGCCGGGTTTATTTTTGAATCGCTTCGGGATTGCCGGTAAGGAGCGTGGCGCCTTTGAGCATCCGGCAGAAATCTTTCTTACTAGTGTGACCGTGCTTGCCGGCATCACCTTTCAAGCTCCGAAAGGTTTTGTAGCCGACTTCCAGCCGTTCCAGTTGCACGATGCGGACGTATTCCTCGCCGCATTTCCACGTCTGACCTTGTCGGAGTTTCATGGCTCCACGGTAGGCTCCCGCCGGTTCCCCGGCGAGCGCTAATTTTGCCGACCGCATCCATCTCTGCGATTGCCAATTCCCGCGCGGCGGATTAGTTTGCTGCCATGCGTGCCGCTTCCCTCAACTTTCTGCGAACTCTCGTCAACACTCCCAGCCCCACCGGTCACGAAACGCGCGGCCAACGCGTGTGGCTGGATTACGCCGGCCAATTCGCCGACGAAACTTTTTCCGATGCCTACGGCAATTGCGTGGCGGTGCTCAATAAAGGCGCCGGCCCGCGCGTGATGCTCGCTGCGCACGCGGACGAAATCGCCATGGCCGTGAATTACATCGATGACAACGGCTTTATCTACGTCCGCCGCATGGGCGGCATTGACGCCGCCATCACCAAAGCGCAACGCGTGGTCATTCACACCCGCAGCGGCGCGGTCAAAGGCGTCGTCGGCAACGTCGCCCCGCACCTTACCAAGTTGGATGGCGATCCGAAACCGCCGAAGATTCACGACCTGTTCATTGACATCGGTGTCGCCAGTCGCAAAGAAGCCAAGACCCTCGTGCGCATCGGCGATCCCATCACGCTGGCGGATGAATTTGACATCCTGCGCGGGGACCTCGCGGTGGCGCGGGCGTTCGACAACCGCATCGGGACGTTCGCCGTGGCGGAGACGCTGCGGTTGCTCAAGGAATCCAAGGTGAAATTGAATTGCGAAGTCTGCGCCGTTTCCAATGTGCAGGAAGAAGTTGGCTTGCTCGGCGCTCGGCAGATCGCTTATTCGCTTAAGCCGGACATCGCACTGGTGGTGGACGTGACACACGCGACGGATTATCCGACCGTGAGCAAGGCGCAACACGGCGACACGCGCATCGGCCAAGGCCCGGCCATTACGCACGGCGGCTGCAATCATCCCGAAGTCGTCGCCCGCTTGGAAGCAGTGGCAGCAAAGCAGAAAATTCCGCTCCAGCACGAGGCGATGTCCGCTTCCAGCGGCACGGATACCGATGTGATTTTCTGGACGCGCGGCGGCATTGCCAGCGCGCTCATCAGTTTGCCGAACCGCTACATGCACTCGCCGGTGGAAGTGGTGAGCTTGAAAGATTTGGCAATGATTCCGGAGCTGATGGCCGCGTTCGTTCACTCGCTCAAAAAAGACGAGGAGTTCAAAGTAAAAATCTAACAGCGCGTCGCATTTTTGTGCGGCTTGGCGGCGGCGGCCAACTCGGCAACAATAGCAACATGCTCGTCACCTTCCGGCTTCGTTTTCACACGCATCCCGGCCAATCCCTCTGGCTGGCCGGCGCGCATCCTTTGCCCGATCACCCTGTGCCGTTGCGCTATGTGGACGCGGAAGCGTGGGAAGTCACCATCCCGCTGGCCACGCTGGCCACGGCGCAGCCGCTGAATTATTCTTACATTTTGCGCCAGCCCAACGGCGCGCAAACCACCGACTGGGGCCGCAACCGTTCGCTCGTTCCGGGGGAATTTCCCGGGGCGGAACTGCTGCTGCTGGATGCGTGGAACCAGCCGGGATATTTCGCGAACACGTTTTACACCGAGCCGTTCAAGCAAGTTTTGCTCGCGGAAAATTTTACGCCGGTAAAAACCGTCCGGCCCGAACAGCCCACCCACACGTTTCGCGTGAAAGCTCCATTGCTGGCCGCCGGCCAGACGCTGGCCTTGCTCGGCGAAGGCGCGCTGCTGGGGAATTGGAATCCAGCCGCGCCGGTGCTGCTGGGCCGGCAGGCCGGAGAGGATTATTTTTCCGTGACGTTGGATTTGCGCCGGCAGACGTTTCCGTTCGCTTACAAATACGGCGTGGTGGAAGTCGCCACAAAAAAATTTATCCGCTACGAAGCTGGTGAGAACCGTTGGTTGCACACGGGAGTCTCGCGCCAGCGCCAGACGGTGGTGGATGACGGCTTTGCGCAGTTGCCGACGGATACTTGGCGCGGCGCCGGCGTGGCGGTGCCGGTGTTCAGCCTGCGCAGCAAAAATAGTTTTGGCGTCGGCGAATTCGCCGATTTGAAACCGCTCGCCGACTGGGGTCAAAAAGTCGGATTGAAGCTTATCCAACTGCTGCCCGTCAACGACACCAGCGCCACCGGCACATGGAAAGATTCCTATCCTTACGCAGCCATCTCGGCGTTCGCGCTGCATCCGCAATATCTGAATTTGGCCGCCGTCGCGAGCGCCAAAAACAAACCGCTGCTGAAAAAACTCGAACCTCTCCGCCAGCGCCTCAATGCGCTGGACGCCGTGGATTACGAGGCAGTGATGCGGGTGAAACTCGATTTTCTGCGGCAGATTTTTCCGTCGCAAAAGACGGCGACGTTTCGGTCGAAGGAATATCGCAAGTTTTTTGCCGCGAACGAACACTGGCTGGTGCCGTATGCGGCGTTTTGTTTTTTGCGCGATAAATTTGGGACCGTCAATTTCAGCGAATGGCCGGAGCACCAGACGTTTTGTGCCGAGAAAATCATAGCGCTGGCGAAGGCGAACGACGAAATGGCATTCCATTATTTCGTCCAGTATCACTTGCATTTGCAGTTGCAAAACGCCACCGCCCACGCGCATCAACGCGGCCTCGTGGTGAAAGGCGACATCGCCATCGGCGTCTATCGCCACGGTGCGGATGCGTGGCAGGCGCCGGAGTTGTATCATCTGGACATGCAGGCGGGGGCGCCGCCGGACCCGTTTGCGGCGCGCGGACAGAACTGGGGTTTCCCGACTTACAACTGGTCGCGCATGGCAGCCGATGGTTTTGCGTGGTGGAAGCGGCGGTTCGCGCAGATGGGAAATTATTTCGACGCCTTCCGCATTGATCACATTCTTGGCTTCTTCCGTATTTGGAGCAGTCCGGCGCACGCGGTCGAGGGTATTCTCGGTTATTTCGTGCCGGCGATTCCGGTGGAACTAGCGGAATTTTCCGCGCGCGGAATTTTCTTCGACCGCGAACGGCTGACGAAGCCATTCATCACGGACACGGTGCTGCAAGCGGTTTTCGGTGCGGACGCGGAAGCGGTCCGGCGGGAATTTCTGGTGTCCGCCGGCCACGGGAATTACACCCTGAAACCGGAATTCGCCACGCAGCGGCAGGTGGAAAACTATTTTGCGAAATCGAAAACCAACGAACGCCTCGCGCAGCGAAAACTTGGTTTGTTTGCGCTGATCAGCAACGTGATTTTATTCGAGGTGGAAGGAAAATTCCACTTCCGCATCGGGATGGAACAGACGTCGTCGTTCCAAAACCTTGCGCCCGACCAGCAGGCGAAGCTGCGGGATTTGTACGTAGATTATTTTTTTCGCCGCCAGGATGATTTCTGGATGCGCGAGGCAATGCAAAAATTGCCTGCGCTCAAGCGCGTCACCAACATGCTCATCTGCGGTGAAGACCTCGGCATGGTGCCGGGCTGCGTGCCGGAGGTGATGAAGGATTTAGGATTGTTGAGCCTGGAAATCCAGCGGATGCCCAAAAATCCGGCGCAGGAATTTTCGCGGCCGGCGGCGGCGCCGTATCTCAGTGTCGTCACGCCTTCGACGCACGACATGAGCACGATTCGCGGCTGGTGGGAAGAGGATCGCGAGTTGACACAAAAGTTTTTCAACCACGAACTAGCCCGAGTCGGCGAGGCGCCGCGGGAGGCGGGAGCGGAAATCGTCGAGGCCGTGGTGCGGCAGCATCTGGCGTCGCCAGCGATGTGGAGCATTTTCCAATTACAGGATTTGCTGGGGATGGACGGGCAGTTGCGTCGCGCGGAGGTGGCGGCGGAGCGCATCAACGTGCCGGCGATTCCGAATTTTTACTGGCGTTACCGGCTGCACCTGCCGCTGGAAAAATTGAATACGGCGAAGAATTTTAATACGCGACTGGCGGAGTTGCTGCGGGAAAACGGAAGATAATTTTGCGGTCGGAATAAAAAAACGCTCCGGTTTTCACCGGAGCGTTTTTTGTCAAAAGGCAAGCGCCGAATCAACGACGGCGGCGGGCGAGATAAAGCGTCGCCAAGCCCGAGAGGCCGAGCGTGATCGTAGCGGGTTCCGGAACGGGGGTGGTCACATAGGTCGAAAAAGAAAGTTCCGTTTGGGTGTTGCCCCAGCCACTCGAACCGGAGAGAGTTCCGCCCAACGCTTCGGGAGAACTGTAGCCCGACTGGGAAATTTGCAGGCCGATTAATTCAAGGCTTTGGCCGGCACCTGGCGTCAGACCGACGCTGGCGAGGTTGAAAGAAAAGTTGTAGGTTCCCGCTGTGTCCGCTCCCGTTGGGCTCAAACCGATGCTGCTGACGAAATTAAGACTGTTGGCGCCGCCGTTCACGAGCGACCAAAGCCCTCCAAAATTAATACCGCTGCCGGGCTGCATGGCGATGGCGTAGTTGGGCGCGAAGCCGCTTGAGAAATTCAGTGTGCTCTGCTGACCAGCACCGCCGTACTCCGAGATTGCGGAGCGAAGCTGGTCGCCGTTGTCATTGAATCCCGAAGTGGAACTAAATCCGCCGGCCACGGTTTGGATGTAAAGCACGAAGGCATTGCCATTCAGATTGCCACCCGTGGTCAAGCTACCGGAAACGGTGCTACCGTTGTCGGTCAACGTGAGCGAGCCATTGCCAATGGCGCCGCCCCAAGCGCTGCTGCCGTTGCCGTTAAAGGTAGTGGCGGTGGCGAGCAATCCCGATGCGCAGAAGCCGGATACCGCCAGACCGAGGATAATACATTTATGGAGTTTCATTTTTTTGGGAAATGGAATGAAAATAACTTAACCAACTAAGATCAAATTGGACATCGCATATTCATGCGGTTTGGATCAAGGAATCAGTTGAATCCGGAAAAAGCGAACGGCATTGGTGGAGTTGTTGGTGAAACTGAAGCTGGGAGCGGTCGCTGTCACCATGCCGCTGAATGCGGTGAACGGCTGCGCCAGATTAGTCGTGGACCAAACTTGATATGTCATGCCGGATACGCTGGACCAGTTCAGCAAATTTCGCGTCGCCATGCCGGCAACGGGAATCCATGCCGGATTCACCAGCGCGATACCGGTGCTGGTGCTGGCGGCGCTTTCGATGCCTGCACGGCTGACGGCGGTGATGGTTGCGAACAGTCGCGCGCCGAAAATATTTGTCACCGTCAGATTGGTGCCGCTGACGAAACCATTGAACACATCCGCGCCACCCGCGGCGGTGCCGACCAAAACATGATAACCGCTAATGCCACCTTCCTCATCTGTCACCGCCGGCCAGATGAACGTCACTTGGTTGCCAATGACGTAATTATTCGTCGAGGCAATGCTGACGGCAGTCGGTGCGGGCGGCGGCGTCACGTCGTAGAGTTTTAGAAATTGCGCCTCGAACGGCGCGGTCGCCCAGCCGGTGTTGCTGGCGGGCACGGGATTAAGGCTCACAGCAACGCCGTTGGCCAGAAGGTTGCTGCCCGCCACGCCGGCACCCCAGAGCCAATAATTACTGCGGTTGGCATCAATGGCTGTGTAGGCGGAAATATTTTTCACGTTGTACAGCCGCGCCGGCTTGATTCCGAAAAGGTTGGCCCCGTTCTGAGTGATGTTCACATCAAAATTACCTGCCTGCGGATTATTCCGGTCCAGCGGGGTGAAAGCGAAAACGACGTCAGAAAAATTCGGCGCGCCATTGGCGGTTTCATATTTTGCCACGGAAAAAATATTAGCCTGCGGCGTCTCACTGCCGGTCTGATTCAGGAAATAACGATTGGAACTTTTCAGCGCGGCGCTGAATTGTCGGGCTTGATTGACTGCGGCATAAACCGGCCCGAGTTGGTCGAGACCGAAGGTGCGGTTCGCCGGATTGAGCACGGGCTGCAGATCGTTGAAGACCATGAAATTCGGGATGTTCTTGCCGAAATTTAACTGGTATTGGTCAAAGCCAAAATGGGTGGAGATGCCCAGTTCCTCGCCGTAAAATGTCATCGGCGCGCCGTCAATCGTGCTCACCACCAGATGGCGAATGAGCGCCTGATACGGGTCGCTGTAACTTTCCTCGTCGTGGGAAACATCGTTCAGCAGCAACAAACCCTGGCCATAACTCGTCCGCCGGCTTTCGAAGGCGCTACGGTAATCGCTGGCCGTTGCGGCTGACTGCAACGAGAAGATCAGGTTTTCATTCAGCACATCAAAATGCCGGTTGGACCGATACGTCACCGCGCCACCATCGAGCGATTCGGTCATGAACACAAAATCCCATTTGCGCGTGCGGACTTTGTTGATGATGTATTCCCAGCCCTGCGGCGGCAGTCCCTGACCGAAGTCGGCGCGCAGACCGTCAATGCCTTTGTAACTTTGATTCGCCGGCGTTCCCTGGGGACAACCGGTTTGGTCGAGCCAATACAAAATGCAGTCGGCAAAATAGCGCCAGACATTTTGTGTGATCGCGTCAAAATGACCATTGCCGCTGCCGCTGCCGCTTTCACTGCCGACGGAATAATCGAACCAGTCGCCCTCGGCGGCGTAATTTCCCGACCGCGACGCGTTGGGAACCAGCGCGGCGTACCGCCCAAAATAAATATCCGCCACATCCGTCCACTTGCCGAAATCGAAGCGGTCCGGCGCCGGCGCCAGCGTGGCGGCGCTGGTGGCGCGCTGATCGTATTCGCCGGTGCGCGAATAAAACCGCGCCTCGGAATTGGCGATCAGATCGGTGGGCTGCGCGTTCGTCGCAAAATACGCCACGCCGCGCGCATCGAGTTCCGCGTCCCAAGCGGTGTGATTGAAGGGTTCGTCCAGCATGACGTTCACACCGGCGGCGTCGGCGGAGGCGACGAAGTTGGTAAATTCCTGCAACGCAGCGGCGCGCGTGTTGGCCTTGCTTAACCACGGATTAATCTGGAAAAAATTTTTCACGGAATACGGACTGCCCACGGAATAAGGCTGGCCGTTGCTGTCCGTCTGCCGGTTGAGAATGCCAATGGGATGGATCGGCTGGAACCAGAGCCAGTTCACGCCGAGATTTTGAAAATAATTCAGATTCACGCGGTTCGTCACCGCATCGTACGGCCGCGCGCCGAGGCCGTTGCACAAATCGGCAAACGTGCTGCGGTCGGCTGGGTTTGAGCCTTGCGCGTCGATGGTCAGCGCATTCAATTCATACATCACCATAGCCCGTGCCTTTGTCGGCGTGGCGACAAGGCAATGATCGCGCCGGCCGGTGCTGCCGCCGGAATACCAAATCCAGTTGGTGCTGCCGGCCACTTTGAACCGCGCCGTGATCCGGTAGGCGCCACAGTTCGTCGCATTGAGCGTGAGGGAAAATTGGCCGCCGCTGAGCGCAGTCATCGGGTAGGCTTTGTAATAATTATTATCGTCGCCGGCTGCGATAGCATTGCCATCCGGCGGCACGATGCCGTCTTCAATGCCATCCAGATTGGCGTCGCGCGTCGCGCGGTCGCGGCGGTTGAGGTTGGAAAAAATTTCCACGTTGGTCACGCTGCCGGCATTGGGCGTGAACAACATCGTCAACGGCACCGCGTCATTGTTCAGCTCATTCACGAAAACGTGCGTGGTGGTGTAATCCGCATTCACGCCGTTGACGGTCAGCACGGGCGTGCCGGCGACGTTGTTGCTGACGACGAAGGAAAACGGGCTGGCGGCGGCAGTGTTGGAGGCGCTGGTGGTCGTGCTGCCGGAATTGCTGCCGTAAAGCCAGGTGTTCGTCACGCCGCCGTAACCGTCAAACGTGAGCAGGAAAAAATATTGCACCGTGTCGTTGGGATTGAACTGTGCGCAGTTCACGGTCGTTTGCCAATATTGGTTGGCCGATGTGTTTGAATAAAACGATAGATTTGTGCTGCTCCAAGTGCTTTGCGCAGTGGACTTGTAAAAAAGCGAGCCGCCGGTCTGGTTGCACAATTGGTTGCCATTATTCCATTTCCACACGCCGGAATAAAAATTTACGGTCGTGCTGACGCCGATCGCCAGCTCGGGATTGCGCAGGTTAAATCCGAGGTCGGAACTGTTGTCCGGAATGTGCCAAGCGGTGGCGAGTCCGGCGCCGGCCGACCAAGTGGGTTGCCACGCCACCGCCAGCAGCAGCCCGGCGCGCCAAGCGCACCGTAAAAAATATTTTTTCATCAAAAGGTTTTCAGGGCACGAGTTGAATCTGGAAAAACTTTTGCGGCGCCGGATTCGCATCATAAAACGACGTGGTGCTGCCCTGGCTGGGAAGGAGCGAACTGATGGGTACAAACGGTTGTGCTAGATTCGTTGTGCCGAGCACTTGATAGTTTACTCCGGGAACGCTGCCCCAGAGAATGAGTTGGTTGTTGCCGGTCAGGCCGGAAATATTGAGCGGCGGCGCTACCACCAAACTGCGTGTGTCGGTGATGGGTACGACGTTGTTGGTGTAACTGACTTGCAGGGTATTCGTGCCAGCCGGCGGATTGTTCCAATTATAGTAAAACAGCTTCAGGTTGCCGGTGCCGCTATTGGTCGGTCGCAAAATATAAGTGGCTTGCGGTTGCAGCACGCCGTTGATGGTGAAGGTGAAATTGGTCGCGTTGGAGTTGAGGGCCGGACTGAACAGCGCCTGCACGAGATAAGTAACGTTGGTGCCGTAGGGGAGAATGGTGCCATTCGTGGATGGGAAGGAAAATTTTACCACCTGCGTGGGCGCCAGCGTGTTCACCGTCGTGCTGAGCAAGGTGACGCGGTTCGTGTAAACACTCGTGGCGAATTCCTTGAGCCGTACGTTTATCGTCGCCGTGCCGTTGGTGGGAACATTCGTGTACACGAAGCGAAATTCTTGCGGGTAGTTCGTGTAGGCGGCACTCAAGGTTGCGTCCGCATTCACTGCCGCAGCAGGGACGAAAATGGGTGCGCCGTTGGTGTCATTGCCGTTGCCGTTGGCCTGATGGGTGAGGCTGTCATCGTTGGCGGCGTTGCTGTCTTGGATGTTGAAATCCACGCCCGTCACCGTGCTGTCCGCACGGATCACGACGGTGTAGGTGCTGCTGCCAATCGTCGCGCCATTGGCCGGATAGGGAATGGCACCGGTCGGCAGCGCGCCGTCATAATAAAAAGTTTGCAGAAACGTATTGAAGACCGACGACTGGTTGGTGCGCGGCAGAAATGTCCGGGCGCGGACGATGTGAAAGCCGCTGGCCAAACCGGTTGCGGTGTTTGCAGGATTCAAATCGTTGTGCAACCAGACCACGGCCGTGGTGGGATTGAAATTGGTGATCGTGGCTTGGTTCAAACCGTAATATTTCGCGCCTGTGTTTTCGGCATCGGAGATTGGCGAAATATTTTGTCCGGCATAAACACTGCCGCCGTTGAATAAAGCGATTTTGTAGCGCACTTGGGTGCCGCTCGCTTGCGCCGGAAGGGTGCCTTTCCACCAGTCAATATTGCTTTGCGCGCTGTCGTGATTCACCCAAAACGCCTGGACCACCTGCGTCGTGCCTTTGCCGTTGCCGAACGCGCCTTCGGGATTGGAGCCGTCGGTGGTGTAATAAATGAAGCAGGTGTTGACTTGAAATTGGTAACCGACCTTCACATACAAATCCACCGATTGGCCGGCGGTCGGTGAGAGTGGAACTCGCTGCGTCACAGAATTATTGGGGGCTGCGGCGGTGTTCGTTGCGTTCGGATCGTGATAGACCCAATTGGCGGTCGCGGTTGTGATACCTTGGCCGTAGCCCGAGCCGGCCACGACATTGCTCGGGCCACCGACAGTGTAAAAAAATGTTTCGGCGCCGAGCGAAACGATGGTATTGCTCAAAACATTGCGCGCGGCAAATTTTTCCGGACCGTTGCGAAATTGCAGCGCCGTCTGCTCGTAACCCAAAAACACGTCGCTCGCGTAACCGGGCTTGTTGTCGCGCAGATCCAAAAAATTCGTCGGCGCGGTGCCGTTGAAATTCGTCGGACCGAGCGCCATCTGGCTGTTGAGATCCACGCCGCCGTCCAGTTTGACGAGTGTGTTCGAGCAGGACGCGTCGCTGCGCACGAGGATGTCGAAGTTCGCGTTGGTGACGACGGGCACGTCCATCGCGTAGGTGAGATTGGAAACATGCACGCCGCCCACCACGTTGCCATAGG
>Ga0214220_1000426_pt1 | contig 15182 bp, 38 predicted proteins | sample TroBogypolimnion_5_FD_153058 | JGI IMG/M metagenome (GOLD analysis project Ga0214220, IMG submission 153058) | Freshwater microbial communities from Trout Bog Lake, WI - 31JUL2007 hypolimnion | ecosystem: Environmental > Aquatic > Freshwater > Lake > Hypolimnion/Profundal zone | place: Trout... | reverse complement strand
GCTTATTCTTTGTGCCATTCTTGTTACCAGGTTGTCCACCTCTTGAATTATTCGACTTTTCTTCCATGTTCTTGATTATGTTGTTTTTTTACAACACTTATGATTGTGAAATATCAGGTTCTTTAATCTCATCAGACTGTTGTTTTTTTGCAACATCCATCTGAGCTTGAGCAATAGCGTTAATACCATCTATGAGGTTCTTGCTATACACATAAGGTAATTGTCCTAATGCTTGTAGCAATTCGTTTACTTGTTGTATTGTAAAAGTAATCATTCTTATACTCTCTTAGCTTTAGTTTTCTTAGTTGCAGCACGTTTCTCGCTATATGCGATTGCAACAGCTTGCTTTACTGGCTTACCAGCTTCTACTTCGGCTTTAATATTGGACTTAAATGCTGCTTTGCTGGCTGATTTTTTGAGAGGCATGGTTTTGCTCCTAGTTGTAGCCTTTTTAAGGGCTGGTTTACGTTTAATTTCGTCATTAATAGGGAAATGCCACGCATTAGATGGCTTTACAGGTTCAGGCTCTACTTGGTCTTGCATCCATTTCCAAATGGCTTGTAATCTATCCCAAATTTTGCGTAAGGTACTATACATTTTTTTCCCCACCTAATTGAATATTTGCTTCGTTTTGCCACATTTTTCCAGTAGTTACTACTATGGTTCGTTTGCAAACTCTTGTTCTTTTGGGACTTTGAGTTAAATTAACCACTTCTGCTCTACTTAAAGTTGGTGATTTGAATTCATATTTTAATATTTCTTTTTTAACCCTTTTAATTGGCTTTGGTGCAATTAATTTTGCCAATTTTCTACGCAATTTATTTAACACAATTTCCCCTATTCTACCCAGCAAACATCTTGCCAGGACATTAACACGCATTTTTCACCTTCGTGAACGATTGGCGTGAATTTAAGATATTCCTCTTTAGGATCATCATTCATAGTTCCAAAGCGGATTCTTGCACCTACTTCTATTGGCATTGCTTCTCTACGCTCGGCAGTTAGCTTCTTACCAGGGCCTACTGCCACTACTGTTCCCATGTTCTGAGCTTCTTTGTTATCTACAAAGATCACATCGATTAAAACACGAACATCTGGGCGGACTATAATCTTGTCCCCCAGAGGTTTAAATGTTGTAAAATTTACTTCAGCCATATCAATATTACCCTATTGTGTTGGTTATAAACCCTGTAGCCCTTTACCGAGGACTATGGGGTTTAGCTTTTTAGCGGTAGCCGTCTTTTTTGTGTTCGTAGCAGATGCCTTCAGTACGACCTGTATTGAACTCTTTGTCAGAGCCGATAGCATCTTCTTTGCCCATCGCTACACCACCACGCATAGACTTAGCTTTACGCTCGCCTGAACGATCAGAAGAAGTTGCACCTTTTGGCTCTTTTTCGCCAGAAGCACCTTTAGCTGCTTTGTAATCCATGATTCCCATGATTTTTCCTTTAGATGGGGTTAATACACTACGAATAATAATACTATTTTACGACTTTTCAAGAGTTTTTACGAGATTTATTACGCCTTCAATGTCGTGAATTCTGCTAACTGTTCCTTGCCAATTCTTTAAAAATTCAAGCTGGGACTTTGTATAAGGAGCAGAAGCATCACGTTTTACTTCAACTAAAACTGTTTTGCCGCTTTTATGGCTTACTACCAAATCAGGAAACCCACCAGCAACACGGCTAGTATCAAATACCGAGCATCCCATATCCCTGAGCTTTTTAACAACAATAGAATGGTTTGAGTCAACTCTTTTAGCATAAGTCATTGATTATATATAATTATGTGTTAGTGTTTCATTACTTTATACCAAAAGGGGAAGATTTTGAAGATTCTGCTGCTTGATATTGAAACATCGCCTAATGTGGCGCACGTTTGGGGAATATGGCAACAAAACGTAGGTCTTTCCCAACTTCTTGAGTCATCATACACTATGTGCTATTCAGCTAAATGGCTAGGTGAAGAAGCTATTTACTTTGACTCTGTATATGGAAGTACGTCTAAATCAATGCTAGAAGGCATACACGGCCTTTTAGATGATGCGGATGCAGTCTGCCATTACAACGGCACAAAGTTTGATATGCCCACGTTAAACAAGGAATTCTTGCTTCATAAAATGCCACCGCCACCACCTATGAAACAGATAGATTTGCTAAAAGTGGTCAAAAGTCAATTTAGGTTTCCAAGTAATAAGCTCGATTATGTGGCGCAGCGTTTAGGATTGGGCAAAAAGAAAGAGCATGAAGGCCATACGCTGTGGATTAAATGTATGGCTAATGATAAAAAAGCATGGGCCACCATGCGTGAATACAATATTCAAGATGTTTTATTGCTTGAAAAGTTGTACAACAGGTTGCTTCCTTGGATTAAAACCCCAATAAATAAAACAATTATGATAAAAGATAGGGATGGATTTGTATGCCCTACTTGCGCTAAACCTTCATTATTAAGTAAAGGCTATCGTTATACGGGAACAGGAGCTTATCAGCGTTATCAATGTAAGGCTTGTGGTGCATACTCAACTGACACTCGTACTGTAATTCCCCACGCAAAACTTAAACACCTCGCATGATGGCATGAAACTAAACTCTCAAATACTCGAAAACATATATTCAATGTTATGGACTTGTGAGCCATTTACAAAATGGAAACTTCCGTTGCCAGAAGAAGTTAAATTTATAGTTGATTATGACCCTGACACAATGGGTACATATACTTATGGAGATGACGAACATGAGCATTTAGTGACTATTTCAGCAGCTAGATGCGGTCATTTGGATACAGTCATTAGAACAATGGCCCATGAAATGATACACATGAGTAGGTCAGGCACTATTACTGATGCTTGGTTAAAGCATGATGCTACTTTTCGCAGAAGGGCGCATAATATTTCGCAAGAATTGGGCTTTGATTCTCTTGAGCTTTAACTAACTTTTCTATTTCTCTAGCAAATCTATAGCGTGTATTCCATTCATTAGCACTTGCTACGCCTCGTAAGCCTAACGAATACCAAGCGTTTTCAATTTCTTCATCGGTCATTTAACAATTCGTGGACTTTCTCAAGTAGCGTATCCTGCGTAACGTTCCATTTAGCTTCAAAACCCTTTCTACCCAATCCGTGAACGCCAGAGTTTCCACGATGGTGTTCTGGGCATAACGGAAGGACATCGGATGCAGACCTCGGCTGACCAAACCGCCTGTAGTGATGAAGCTCGGCTGGACTGTCTTGCACCCCAAAGGCGGTACGACACAAAATACATCCGAGTCTGGCAATCTTATCAAGAGCGATTTTCTCATTTTTAGTGGACACTATTGTGACTAGCCCAATCTTCTAGCTCTTGTGCTGTTTCTGTAATAGAACAAGCAATTAAATATGCTTCTGTTTTGCGATTTTTTAATACTGCGTTAAGAAAAGATTTAGTAAGTCTATTTAATTTAAGTAATGAGTCTGCGTAATCTGTCATGTTGTCATCTTTTCAATATGTCTGTTAGAGGCTTCTTGTGTACGCCAAGCCTCAAAGCGCATTTTTGCTGCTTCCAACTGCCATTTTAATTTTTCTACTTGTTCTGTTGCTACTCCAATAGCTTTGCATAACTCTTGGTATTCAGGGCTTCTATAGGCTTCCATTTCTTTAGCTGCAATGCTAGAACCTTCTGCTTGAGCCATTTTAATGGCTTTAAGACTATGTTTAAAGGCTTCGAGTTGCGCCAGCTCACCTTTGGCTTTTGCATAATCTGGAGCTGTTTTATAAATAAATTCAATTGCATCATTTGGGTTAAATTCTTTCATATCAATTCCATTGCAGTTTGCTGTAATCTTTCATTTTGCAAAGCCTCATAATTTTGATTTAATTCGCATCCAATCCATTTTCTTCCTAAATTTTGAGCCGCTTGACCAGTTGTTCCACTTCCAAAAAATGGGTCAAAAACAATATCCCCAACACGACTACCAGCCAAAATACAAGGTTCAATTAATTCAATGGGGTAAGTTGCAAAATGAGCACCTTTAAAAGATGAAGTATTTACTGTCCATACTGAACGCTTATTTCTTGTATCGCCTGTTTTTCCTGACATAGAGTTACATTCAGTACCCCTTCTACTATCTCCTCTTGAACCCCTGTCATCATTTGGATAATTTGCCGCTTCTTGAATTGCTTTATTGTCAAAATAATATTTTTGAGATTTACTTAATAAAAAGAAATATTCATGAGCTTTTGTACATCTATCAGTTACAGATTCAGGCATTGGATTAGGTTTGTGCCAAATAATATCTTGACGTAAATTCCAACCAAAATCTTGTAATGCAAAAGCCAAACGCCAAGGCATACCTAATAAATTTTTAGGTCTATACCCATCAACTTTCCAAGCTCCCAAAACATTTCCTGTAACAGAACCTTTATTTGCATTTTGAATTTTGCTGCCTGCGCCTCTACCACCAGCGGAATAAGTATCACCAAGATTTACCCAAAGAGTTCCATCATCTTCTAGTAAATCCCATACACAAGCAAATACTTCAATAAGAGCATCTATAAATTGTTGTGGCGATTCTTCCGATCCAATTTGACCATCAACTCCATAATCTCTAAGACCATAATAAGGTGGACTTGTTATGCAAGTTTGAACTTTTATACCGTCTTTTGCCATTTGGCGCATAGAGTCACGGCAATCTCCAAAATAAACTTTATTCATTTAAGATTCATCCAAAGACCAGTTTGTCCAATAGCATAACCAATCCAAATTACTGCATTAGCTGTAGCCCCTTTTTGAAACTGTAGAACTCCTGTGACTAAATACCCAAACCCTGTTGCCCCAACAATGTATTTTTCCAACATTTCCATTCCCCCATGTTGCCTAGTTTGTATTGCGTATAAAAATCATCTAGTAATACTTTACTAAAGTTCTTGCCCGAGATGTAATCTCTAAACCAACTTAATCCTTTTTTGTGGCGTAAGTGCAACAAATACCTTACAGCGCATTTATGCTTGTGTTCTAGATCGCAGTTCCCTTTGTTTGATGACATAATCCTTCATTTCGTAGTAGCTTCCAAAACGAGCTAATTTTGGGTCTTTACCGCACTCAATTTTATATGCTTCTTCAATTTGCTCATTTGTTACTAACGGAAGTTGTTTGTGTCTAGTAACTTCTTCTTTTACCCACTCAGCTTTGAATCCTACCCAACTGCGTTCACAACAAGTTTGCAGGGCATCTGAGAGAGTTATTTTAGCCTTTTCAGCCTCTCGTATCAAACCTTTCAAAGCCGTGTCTGTAAGAGGCTTTTTGGCAGCTTTACGGACTTTTAAATAATCATTCCATAAAGACACATCAACACCTTTAGGTGGTGCTATGTTTTTATTAGTTGTTGTTAAAGGTAAAGGTGATGGTGAAGGTGATGGGCATTGCTTAAGCATTGCTTGTGCATTGCTTGTAGCATCATTTTCTTGTTTATCCCATCTAGCTTGTGCGCCTTTTAAAGCCCTATCGTGCATTTTGGCTTTATTTTGCATTGCAAGGTTTAATTCTTTTTCAACTCTAGCGTGAATCCAATAACCATCTGAAATGCTAAAAAATTGCTTAAGCATTGCTTTAGCATTGCCCCAAGCATCAGGCGATAATTTAGAAATCTGAGCTAAAACTTGATCATTGTCTGGCAATCGACCAGATCGCCAATAATCCATAAGAAGCAATAAATATGCTCCATGCTGTTCGGTGGTAAGTCTAGCTGTATCTGCTAGATAGTCCCCAATATAAAGGGGCATCCATATATCTGCTTTTTGCATACAATTCCTCTGTCAAAGGTAGTCAAAATAGGGTGGACTGGGCGGGCGGTGACTAATCGCTGTTCGGGGATGACCCTAGCCTGTCCATAGATTTTACTACTTATTTCTGTTTTTTAGTTCTTTTTTGGGCAACTGCTTTAGCCCTTGCAATAGTAGGCGAGCCATCTTTTTCGGGTGTAATTCGGTATTCATCAATTGCTTTGGTAAGCAAAGCCACAAGCCCCCATTGGACAAGGGTTTCAAGCCCTTCTTTGTCAAAGTCAACTTGAGCGTTGGCTGATCCATCTTCGTTTTCCTTAATGATTTTTACGATTATCTTCATTTTGTTGATCCCCCATAAATTTGATGATCCATATAGTTTAATCGTTCTCTAAGCTGTGATAATTCTTTTGTTAAAAAATCAGCCCTGTATTGTAATTGTTTAATTTCTTCTTCTGCTCTTGCAAGCATTTTAAGTAACATTTCTTCTCTGTTCATTGTAGTTCGGGCCAAATAATGTGCCAGGACTTAGGAAATATATCCTTGCGAGTGATTAAACCATGCGACTCTTTTTCAAGAGTTGCGCCTAAAAATGCAAATTGCGATGATGGTATGTTGTTTTTTCGCCACATTGATACAGCATTTGGTGAAATACCTACCAATTTAGCAACTTTTGTAGTACCACCTAGCAAATCAATTATTGCTGAATCTGTTAGTTTTAGCTTCATTCAATTATCTTACATCGTATGTCGTTATTTTGCAAATAGTTCTTGACAGCCTATGAAATATGCTTACAATCAATTTTATAGCAATTTCGCTATGTATCTAAGGGGAATTTAGATGGGTGAATTAAATCAATTAATGATTGAAATGGAAGAACGCTTAGAAATGGCGTTGGATAACATGGAGCATGGCACAGACTTAGCACAAGACGATATAGATGTTATTCGTGCAGCTTGTGGCAAACCTAACAACAAACGCAATGTATTACTTCAGTCTGTATTTAACGACTTTGGCAATATTTTTAGGAGCGCACCATGAATCAATCAGAGTCAATTGCTAAATTAGCAACTGCTTTGTCAATTGTTCAGGGAAAACTTACTCATGCTAAAAAAGATTCAGAAAATCCGTATTTCAAATCTAAGTACGCTGATCTTGAGTCTGTGTGGGATGCTTGCCGTGATCTTTTGGCTGCAAACGGCCTTAGTGTTATGCAATTCCCTGGCGAGTTTATTGACGGCACAATGTCAATGACCACGATCCTAGCTCACAGCTCTGGTGAATGGATTGGTCAAGAAATGTCTATGCCTATAGTTAAAGCTGATCCGCATGGAATTGCATCGGCCATAACATACATGAGAAGGTTATCGGTAGCATCGGTAGTAGGGGTTGTACCTGGAGATGATGATGATGGAAATTTAGCTTCAGGAGTAGCAAACAAGTCTAGTTCAGCAATGAAAACCATAGCCAAAGATATTTTATAAAGGAAACAACATGGCATATATACCTAAAGAAGGCTCAGGGAGTCTATTTAAAAATGATCGTAAAACGACTGACAATCACCCTGATTGGACAGGCACAATTATGGTGGCTGGTAAAGAAATGTGGCTTTCGGGTTGGGTTAAAGAAGGCAAAAAGGGTAAGTTTTTTAGCATTTCAATTGGCAAAGAAAAATTACCTATGGGATTTAAAGCTGCTGGATCGGATGAGTTACCTAAATCTGATCCTTTTATTGATGATAGTGTTCCTTTTTAGGAGATAGTTATGCAGAACCAAATTAAAGACATTATTGAAACTAAATACACGGAAAAAGTATGGATGGGGGTCAATGTTGATGAAGAACAACAACTCATTAGTTTTAGACCGGAAGATTTAGCATCAGTCATTAAGGCGGTTCTGCTTGTTGCAGCAGACTTATGCGTATTTCAAGAAGATAGCATGAGAATTACTAACTACTCTAAGGGCATTTAATGGCCTGCAAAAACTGTAAATTTTATGTATTTATGCAAAATGATATGCTTGGTGCTTGTAAGCTCAATCCTGTTGTGGTTAATAAATCGCCATCAGATTGGTGCGGTCAAGAAATCCCAGCAAAATATGAAGCAACAATAGTTCCAGATGCACCTTTAGATATAAAATTTGTATATGACATCAACACGGATGAAGTAAAACCAAAAAGGGGAAGAAAAGGTGCTAATAAAGGACAGCCAAAGTGAGTCGGGCCATTGGTATGACAAGAATGGCAATCCAGCCTATGAAATCATTGGTGCGAATGGAAAACAAAGGAACACAACCTTACGAGATGCTAAAAAACTCGGTTTATTGCCCAGCGTTACCACAGTCATCGGAGCAGTTGCAAAGCCAGGACTTAACAGATGGCTTCAAGAACAGGCCATCCTCGCTGCACTTACATTACCTCGCTTAGAAGGCGAAAAAGAGTCTGATTGGCTTAGTAGGGTATTAAACGATAGCAAAGCACAAGGAAAAGATGCTGCGGCAAGAGGAACTGCCATTCACAACATCATTGAGAGCTTCTTTGACGGCATTTTGCTAGAATCAGTACCTACGTATTGCCGTAACGTAGAAAACGCCTTACAAGCCGCTTATGGGGCTAGAGCGTGGCTTCCTGAAGTTAGTGCAAGCCATACAGAATTAAAGTTTGGTGGCAAAGTGGATTTATACGCTAAAGCAGACAAGATTAAAGGTGTGCCAGGCGTAGTTGTAGATTTTAAGACTAAAGAAGTCCCTTTGGATAAAGTCGTACCCTATGACGAGCATATCATGCAAATGGCGGCATACCGTGAAATGCTTGGTTTAGAACACGCTCGATGCGGAATTATGTTTATAAACGGATTGACCAATGAAGTGAAATTGTGCGAAATTCCAGAAGATGAGCTGCAAAAGGGATTAAAGTGCTTTTTTCACTTATTACGCTTTTTTCAGTTAAAATCGGGACTATAGAATTTATGGGGCTGGCATTGGTGATCCCCCGCCAAAAATCCTTCCGTGAGGTGTCAGCCCCACCCTGTTGTAAAAATACAACACTCAAATTATTTTTAAGAATATTGACCTAGATCAAGATTTTTATTCAAATTCTGTAATAAATTACATACATCAGGTCAACGACACTATTCAGCTCTATGGCTCTTAGAGATTTCAGACTAAAAAGACTTTGACCTGACTTTTTTAATTTTGGGGGAAATATGAAAGCAACTTTAATAGAATTAGCATTAGGTGGCCTTATGGGTCTGGTTATTGCAATTGTTATTTTTGGTGTTAATTATTTACGGACAGGGTATGTAATATGATTGACAAATCTGAATTTACTATCCGAATGATGGAAACCCTTAAAAATAGGGAAATGTTCAAAAATAGAGCGCAAATTACTTTATTACTAGAACGCAGGGGTAAAACTTTAGAAGCAAAACGTAAACTAATAATGATTGCTAATTCGCCATTGTTCTATGCTTTTGGATATGAATACAACGCTCAAGAAGGAAGAAATTATGGTTTTGGATACTGAATTTGACGTGCCTGATAGGGCTAATTACAAGTGCTATAAGTTAGGCAATGTAATGTATATACCTCATTATGAGTTACCTGGTGTGTTTGTAGGCCCTAGTAAACGTAAAGAAAGCAAGTTTATACGAGCAGATTACGTTGCACGACACTTCTATAAAAGTGAGCTTGTAAAGATGGGTGCTACAGAACATATTGAGCAGCTTTGGACAACTTCAGCAAGGGATCAAAAATGAGTTTATGGGATGAAGCTGGCGAACTTGAAAAAATCGCTAATCAAATAAGCTGTTTAGGCAATGTTTTAGAGTTAGTTGCTGAAAAACTTACAGAAAATACAGAAAGTGGCACTCTTTGGCTTTGTAAAGATGTTTGTGTCAATATCTCTGAGCGTTTAGATAAAAGCATGGTTGCTCTGTTAAACATGGACATGGACAATAAAAAGAAATGAACGCAAATGAACTAGCTGATTTATTAGAAGTAGATAGCTGGTATAAGCTCGTAACTAGAGAAGAAATAGCCACCATGCTACGCCAGCAACAAGCTGAAATAGAAGAATGGAAGCGTAAGTACAAAGATATGCACAACTTGGCTACACAGACAATGAGCCGAGTGCATCAACTAGAAAAGGCAAAAGCAAATGAACAATGAACCAGTAGCGTGGATTGCTTGCTTGGATTGTGGCAAAAGGGTTACAGGGGATTCTATCCATACTTGCTCGCCACAGTTAAAGACACTAACAGATGAAGAAATAGATAATTTAATTATGGATGTTGCTGAAAAACCTACGGATGAAGATTTGTATGATTTTGCTAGAGCAATACTAAAAAAGGCACAAGGAAAATGATTGATTTTCTAAATAACGGCAAAGTCTTAATTAGTTCTAGGTATGACGAAAACCCACTTAAACCACGTTATATAGAACACGACCCAGATATGTTAGAGCTTCAAAAATGGATGATTGGCGATCCTTATAAACTGCGTTTTGAATACTGGTGCAATGTGGCCTATATTTTTATACTTTGTTTTATAGTTTTAGTAATTGCACTTAGACATTGAAACCATTTAGTCAATATTTACACGATAAGTATGATGCGCCTGCTCGTAAAGCTGTATCCGACTGGATACAAATGAAATGGGGTGTAGAGTGTAAAGATAACCCTAATAAGTATGGAGTTGATCTAATCGTTTATCGATCAGGTGTTCCAGTTGGTGCGCTTGAGGTAGAAGTTCGACAAGAAGGTTTTGATCAATTTGGTAGTATTCATAAAGCGCAACGTAAAGACAAGCTAACTCTAGGCAATCTGCCTGTTCTATTTTTTGCTTTAACTCACGACTTACATCGTGCTTATTGGGCAAAAGTAAGCTCTTTAGAGAATTGCCCATTAATTGAAGTTCCTAACAAATATGTTGCTAAAGGGGAGTTATTTTACGACTGCCCCATCAAATTATTTAAAATAGCTGAATTAACAGACTTATTTTAATACTTCCTCATATTAGGCAAAGGAGCTTCTTTTTGGCTTGCTTGATGTGGATGGTGAGCTTTCTCCATAGGCAAAGCAATATGTTTGTCTAGCTTCTTTTCTAAGCGATCTACACGATCTTCTGTGCGATGCTCAGAGTCTTTAACATAATGACCTGTTTTTGTAGATTTTTGCTTATGTTCTTTAATTTCAAATGCCATTTGCTTCTCCAATCATATTTAATGCGTTAAATTTTACATCTTCAACTCGTTTGATCCAACCTTTTCCAAATACAGGGAATGTTTTAAGGCTTTCATAAAAGTTAATTTTACGCTGACTAAACGCATCTACAATATCTTCTGGCTTTTTTTGATCTAAAAGTTGCATAGTTCTTGGGCCAATAGTGCCATCAGGCATACATTGTATGGCTTCTTGTAAGAGCTTTACAGCCCTTCCAGGCCCCATGTTGACTGCTGCATCAAATAAGCAATAATCAACGCCTATAGGCAGTTGTGGTGCGTAGCAAGCCATCCAATACTTAGCCTTATAAAGTCCTGATACTTGATCAACTGTAAGATTACGCATAATCTTGTCATCTACAGGATGACCTAGCCATTCTTCAAGAACTCTTTGAGTTACTCCTAAATTAGTAACTCCACCTGGGTCTTGGCTATTATTAACATAGCCACCTTCTGATTTAAGAACTAAATCAAGGCATTTATCAAAGTTATTTTGCATCTAATCCTGCTTGTTCGTTAATCCAGCCTTGAAGGGCTATTAATTGGGTTGTCGTGTCGGCGCATTGCTCGGCAACAAGTAAAAGGTTATGGGTTTCGCCATTAATTGTGATGGTGGCTGTGCCATTGGTGGACATTGCACCGCTATTGGTGTCGAGCATCCTGTGATAAAAATTGTGAACATTACTAAGATTAGCGTTGTACGCATCTGTTACTCCTCTATTTATTAATTCTTGTTCTTTCTCTTTTGCTTTATTTTCAGCAATCTGTTTTTCTGCAACAATCTTGACTCCATCTTGGAAATCAACAAAGCGCAAATGCTCCACATAAAAGCCGCTACTAAAACCAGCGAATAAAACAACCAAATATATGTAAATTTGGACACTTGAACCGCCTAAAAGAGAAAGAATAAAATTCATTGTGGATCAGGCTCTGCACCTGCCATGTGTTTACCTGCTACCGCAGCAGCTCCTGAGCCTGATACGATGCCCAAAGCACCAGCAAGCTCAGTAAGACTAATTTCGTGTCCTGCGTGGATTAAATAGATTGCTGCGCCTGCAACAACTACAAAACCCAACATCCACGCCCAACGAGCAATGTCATGGGTTTTATTATCTTTACCTGTCAGAATATGGGTAATGATTTCGTTCATTTTTTATTCAAAAATAAATCAACAAAAATAGTAATAAATCCACCAACTACTGATGCTACTCCCATTAATGCCCAAAGCGATCCTTTAGAGCGTTCTGCCATAGCCAAAAGAATTTTGACGTCTTGGCGAATTTCAGACATTTCTTTTTCCATAGCCTCAACTTTTTGCCACATTACCCCAACTTTAACTGGATCAATGTCAATCATATTAAGTCTTATAAATGTAGCAAAGTGCGTAATAAGGTGGCAAATTACCACCTGTAGGGCTAACACCTGATGCAGCGTTAGTTGTAGCTACAGTAATGCCTGTTGTAGCTGAATCCATACCATGCGCTGTTGAGCCAAAGAAATTATTAATACCTGTTGGAATATAACCAGCATCGCCACCAGCACCACCAGAGTTTGTTCTTGTGCTATGAACGTGTCCTGGGTCTGTAACAACAGAAGTAGCAGTATGGGTATGGCTTGCTAAAACTGCATCTGCTGAACCACCTGTTTGACCTACTACATAACTGTTTCCTGCACCTAATACAAATGAATTGCGTAAATCAGGAGTTCCGTTTGTACCATCGCAAAGCTGAAATCCACTAGGAATTGAGCCTGCTGAACCTGACCAAATTAAAATACAACCTGTAGGAACTGAAGTGCCGCCACCACCGCCTGATGATGTAGGAATACCATATAAATTATCTAATGTTTGAACAATAACGCCAGCAGACGTTTGAATTTGCATTTTGTACGAATAGCCAGCAATCATCCAAACTTCACTAGGGGTTTGCCCTGCTGAATTTAAAACAATAGGGTTTGTATTAGGAATTGAGCCACCATTGTCACTATAGGTAGCTAATGGCGTAGATGAGCCAGCTTGATAAGTGTAGATTAGACCACCGCTTAGAGGTAGTCCAGTAGAACCAAAAAACGTAGTTCCATTACCTACTGGTGATAGATTTACTGTTGCCATTATTGAGTGCCTTTTTCTTTTTGTACTTGTTGCAAATAAGATTCAAATGAAGCTAATGGAATCTTTCCTGCGCCCATTTTTGATGGTGTTTGTAATAAATTACGAATTGCCGTATTTCCAACACCTTTTTCTAAATATCTAGCAAAGGCTGGATTGTGTAAACCAGTTTGCAACGCTTTAGGAATTAAATACGCACTTGCTCCCACGCCTAATGCTTTTCCAATATCACCTTCTTTTGCATAATCATAAGCAGCCAATGTTGTAGGAATAGCGGCTTGAGCAGCTAATCGTTTTGCTGTACCGCTATTAGGGCCTTTTTCTGGAAGAATGGCTTTACCAGCTTGAGCTAATTTTGCTAATTCTGGATCATCTTGATAAAAAGCATTACGTTTGCCTTTTGTTGTTAAAGAGTTATATAGCAAAGATGGGCTTACATGGCCTTCTTCTGCATCTTTTAATGCAATATCTTCAATTTTTTTCATGTTGCCATATTGCTTATTAGTGGTTTTTAATAATGCAATATCGCCTTCTTTACCAAATTTTTGAACTGTATTGCTTAAACCTTCTAATAATTTGTCTTTTAATTCACCAGCATAATGAGCAGATAAACCACCTTGTTTTTCCAAAGCGTCTAATTGACGTTTAAATGCTTGATATTGTTTTCCTTCTAAATGTCCCATATTGGCTTTAGATTTATCAATAATATCATTAACAATATTAGTTACAGCGTGTTCACCTTTTGGTAATATTCTTTCTGCTTCATTTTTTAAATCAGACAATTCATTGGAAAAATTTCTAGTTACTCGAACACCATTACGTTCAAATAATTGATCGTAATTTTCACCTAAACGTGTTTTGGCATTTTGAATAATTTCTGGCGTAATATGTTCAGCATCTTCACCCATTGTTTTTGATATTGCTTTTGTATAAGCATTATTTTGAACATGAGAAAATGCTTGATTTTCAGCACCAGTAAATGGATTGTCTGAAGTAATTCGTTTTGCAAATTGCATAACTTTTGAACCAGTTGCTTGTGCAGCATCTAATGGAACACCTGCATCTTTAAGAACTTGAACTGATTTTTGACCAATTTCGCTTAAATTTTTAACAATAGGTTGTGCAATTCTACCAATTGCGTTTACAGCACCTTGACCAGAACCGCCTAAAGCAGCTCCCGAAGCAATATCAAATGCTTTGCTTTCCTCTGGTAATGTAGGTTGAACTGCGCCCATAGTAGCACCAGTTAAGGCTGCTTTACCAATAGTACCACCTGGTAATGCAATAGCTTGCCCCAATTCACCCGCCACGTTTCCTAACATACCAGGCGTTGTTTCTAGTAATGGTTTATTAGCTTCTCTTTGTGCCAATATTTCAGCAAATCTCTTTTCGCCAACTTCTTTTGCAGAAGGCAATCCTAATTTTTCAGATGCAGCTTTAGAAAATTCAGGAAAAGCTTTTTCTAATTGTTGTGCCAATGGATCTAAAACTTGACCTATTCCAGTCATGGTGGTTTCGCCAGAAGCCTTTAATCCTTTTAAAAACAAATCAGCTTTGCTTAATCCTTTAAGATTAGCAGGCAACTCTTTGGTAACTTGTTCTGATTTAATTGGCTCGGAAAGTTCTACTTCTGATGGGTTAATTGGTTCATATCCAGAAACACTAACAGATCCAGAAGTTTCAACTTTTGAAGGATCAATCGGTGGCAATTTCATAGATACTTTTTGCAAATATCCTTTGGTTTCTTCAGCTGGTGGTGCTTCCCCCATAGACACCGCTTTGCCAGCTTTTGATCCACCATTGTAATGAGCTACTGCCGCTCTAAAACTTCCATATTGCTTTTGTAAATCTGACAAATATTGAGCTGCGCCATGAGCAGAACTAACAGGATCAGATACATCTACACCATAAGCCTGAGCTGTTGCTGGCATAAATTGAAAACGACCTTTTGCTCCTTTAGGACTTGTGGCATCATCTTTTCCGCCACTTTCAACAGACTCAACTGCTGATAAAGCACCTTCTGGCAAACCATATCTTTGCTCAAGAGAAGCGTAAAGGTTATCCATTATTTATATTCCCAAGACTTGCCACCATC
>Ga0214220_1000407_pt1 | contig 15766 bp, 13 predicted proteins | sample TroBogypolimnion_5_FD_153058 | JGI IMG/M metagenome (GOLD analysis project Ga0214220, IMG submission 153058) | Freshwater microbial communities from Trout Bog Lake, WI - 31JUL2007 hypolimnion | ecosystem: Environmental > Aquatic > Freshwater > Lake > Hypolimnion/Profundal zone | place: Trout... | reverse complement strand
ATGCCAATGTAGGTGCATATGAAATTGCCAATAATGCCAATGTGGGCACTATCTATACACATCTTAATACACTTGATGCCAATGTAGGTGCATATGAAACCTATGCCAATGTGACTTATGCCACACAGGCCAATTTGACCAGTTTTGAAACCTATGCCAATGCCACATTTGCAACTGGCAGCACTTATAGCAATGCCAATGTTGCCACATTTTTAGGTTCAGGATTTGGTAGCAACACCATTACAACAACAGGCAATATCACTGCTGGCAATATTATCACTACTAATGTGATTGGTAGTGCTCGATACTTCTCAGGTAATCTTGCTGGTAATGTGCTGTATGATGGCGTAAATTATCGCTTGTTTGCCAATGCTTATCCCCTAAGCACACCCAGTGCATATACTATATTGGGAACTAATGGTAATAACTTTATTGGTGGTCAAACTGTTCCTACTTATACTGCTGGCGTGCTACAACCACCACAGTTTGGATATACCACAGGTGGAGCACAAACCATTGGACTCCTGGCCACTGCCAATGTGGTCCTGGCCACTGGTGGAGGCACTGGGGTTCATACCACACTTGGACATACTTTATATCAGCAGGTCAGTATAAATTCTGCAATGAACAACAACGATCGTATTAGAGGTGTTGGTAATGCTGTTGATATTATATTGAATGGACAAAATTATGGAAGTGGATTCAATTACACTGTTCAGACAGGACCAATTGTGGTTGGCTTGTTTGGCACTGCCGCTGCCACAGGTCCAGGTAATTTGGCTGGCCTGTCTGGGGCCTTCTTGAATGCAACTATGAATCCAGGACTTTCTGGTTCATCCAATATTGCATATGCAACTGGTGTAATTGGTTCTGCTGGATGGAACACTCCTGCCACAGTGGCTTCCAGTGCAATCTTCCCATCAACCATTGGTTATGCAAGATCATTCAATGCACAGATCAATGGCTTGGCCAACGGTAATTTAACCATCAACAATGCAGTGGGTTTACATGTAAGTAATACCTGGGCATCAACAGGAACCATCACCAACAAGTATAGTATCTTGGTTGATGATACTGCTAGTCCAATACAAACTGCCAGTAATATCAACATGATTAGTGGCACCTCCAGTGGATTTAACAGTGCTGGCGTATTTACAGCCACTGCTTTAAATGCAGTTACTGGTAAAGTTGGTCAGTTTGCCGCAGTCAGCAATGGTTCAGGTAAGAATGGTGGACAATTGGCCTATTGGGATACAACAAATAGTCGCTGGAGTTGGTTTGACACTAACCTGGCAGTAAGTTAAGGAACAACATGGCAGTCAATCCAATTAAAACACCTTTTACCAACATGACCTTTACACCGGATGTTCCATCCAGTGCATTGGGTCCTAATGAATACAACGCAGGTTACAATGTTGAAACAGATGTGCGTAGTGTTAAATCAGTCTTGGGTGATGTAGATATTTTAAATCCCATTGTGGGCAATGTTATACATGTCACTTCAGGATTTAGAAACAATGATGTTTATTGGTTCATTATGGGTACCGAACAAGGTTCTTGGTATGCAATGGATCAAAATGGCAGTATTGGCAACATTACTCCAACAACTTTATATGGTGTAATTACATCAGGAACCACTTTCAACAACTTGACCGGCAACATCAGTGGCACAGGTGAAGTAACACAATATGGTATTCCGCAGAAAGCAACCAGTGGTTCAGGTATTGGTGCCACATTCAATGTGCAGACATTTACTGTAAATGAACCTTATAGTGCTAACGGTACTATAACAACTTCTACTACATTTGGTAATGTATCGGGCACGGCTGGCAATACTGCACAAGGCATTTACAATAATGTTCCGCAGTTTACTACAACAGGTTCAGGACATTCAGCCACATTTGAGGTCATTGTCAGTGCCAATGCCAATGCTTATTCTTCAAGCACAACTATTATTGTGGTCAATGGTGGATATGGTTATCGACCTGGCGACAATGTTACCATTGCTGGATCCAGTATTGGTGGCAACATTGGAGTTAACAATTTAACTTTTACACTAAATGGTTCTACTGCCAATGCCACTGTGATTTCTGCTGCCACAGGTGGACACAATTATGCAGTAGGTGATACTGTGACTTTGTCTGCCAGTTATTTTAATGGCGTTAGTCCTGCCAATGATTTGACATTTACTCTTGGCAATGCCACAACCAATATCAACATTGGTAATTTTTCAGGTTATAGTGCCAACACAGTTATTACATCTACTTGGAATGGTCAAACCTTATTCATCAATGATATGATGAATCCACCAATGTATCTAACTTCAACTGCTACACAATTGGCAGTTTATGATTATCCAAATCCTACAACAGGACAAGTTTATACTTGGAATTATGATGTAGGTTATAGCACAATTACAAACAATACTGCTCCTTTATATTCCAGTTTAACTGCTGGTTTTGTTAGAGAGTACAACAGTCCTACACTGGGTGCCTTGTTGATATCAGGCAATTTAACAGGTGTTTATAACAGTAACATATCAGGAGTCACTGGCGGAACTGTTCAATATTTGCCAACCACAGTGCGTTGGAGTCAGAACTTTGGATTAAATTCTGGACCAACAACTTGGGCTCCTACTGTCAATAATATTGCCAACGAAACTGAAATTCCTGTGCGTGGTCCTGTGGTAGATGGCTTTGCTTTAATTGGTAACTTCTATGTGTTCTCATATTGGGACTGTGTGGTGTTTAGTCCAATTGCTTACACATCAACTTCGGCTCCGGTGTTTGGTATTAGACCACAAAGCACAGGCCGTGGTTTGATCAATGAAAACTGCTGGGCAGTAGTAGACAACATTGCTTATGGTGTTGATGCTAGAGATATTTGGAAGTTCGATGGTGGTACATTTACTCCCATTGGTAATCAGCGTGTTAAGAATTGGTTCTACAACAATTTGAATCCCAATTTCACTAACCAAATCTTTATGGTTCACAACAGTGAAAAGTATCAGATTGAAATCTATTATCCAGATCAAAATGCTACACAATTCTGTAATCAAATGCTGGCCTATAGATATGACTTAGATGTATGGCAACCTCCACGCCAGGTCAGCAATGCCACAATGGCCACTGAAGCACCCAGATTCTATAGCAATGCCACTGGCTATTATACCCAAGCCAACATTGCCACACGCGGCATTGTTTATAGCAATGGCATTGCAAATTCTCATTTGATACAAAAAGATTATGGAACAAGTTTTATTAATGGACAACCTATACCTACCTTGTTCCAGCGTAACAATGTTACCTTTGGTCAACCTTATAGTGCTAGTGTGCAGGTTCATCGTGTATATCCTGAAGTTTATGGACAAGGCAATATTGATATCACTGTGGGCGGAGCCGATTCAGTGGCTAGCACTCCTACCTTTAGACCCACTGTTGAACTACCTATTGTGACTGATAATCCTTGGGCACAAATTGATCAGAATGAAGCCCGTGTGGTCACAGTTCAAGTAAGTAGTAATAGTTCGGCCAATACCTGGCAAATGTCAGCAGTCAATTGGCAAGTAACAGTTGTTCAAGATACGAGGTAAAATGGCAAATTTTGCATTAGATACCAGTTCACCCACTGGCGATATTATCAGCAGTTTAAACTATGCATTGACCAATCTTGGTACCAGCAATGCCAATGTATTGACAGCCAATCCCGATGGTAGTGTTATTAATTCTACCACAGGCTATGTTAATAACTGGCAATATAGATATATCAATGTTCGGTATGCTACCAATGCCACTGGATCATCTGGATTCAGCACTAGTCCAACTGGTGCCACTTATTATGGTATTCAGAATAGTGCCGATCAAACTCCAGCAACTGTAAACAATCCAGCCAGTTATACTTGGACACAATTGTCAGGTGGATTTGGTACTTCTAAATATTTGTTTTATTCTACACTGGGTGGATATCGTATTCAATTTTACATTGGTACATCTACTCCCGGCACTGGATATGTTCAAACTATTCCAGGACAAGCCATTGATCTAAGTGTGTTGACTGTGCAAAGTGCATCAGCCAGCAATGGAACCACTGCTTCGGTAAATCCCAGTATTGTTATCTTTCCACAAAATGGCAATTTAACTTATCCCATTGGCAACACCCTGATTACTTCTACTTTTGCTGCCAATGCCAACAGTATTAGAACTTCCAGTTTGTTTGCCAACATCAATACACAGGGTCTAGTGACTATTCAACAGGTCACTACTGATCCTACCATCAATGTTACAACAACCAATAGCAATACCACTGCCAATGTTTTGACCATTACTTTTAGTCAACCCAGTTCATCTACTGCGGTCACTTCGGTGGTCACGCTGCAGGTCAATGGTGCGGCTGGTAATGCACAAAGTTTTAATTCATTCACAGTTTGGGCTTTGGCCAACACACAACCTGGCACACCAACTGCCAATACTGGTAGTTATAATTTTGCAACTTTGACTGCCACTGCTCCTACAGGTGGCAATGTAACTTGGACTACAACACAACCAACGGTAGGAATAACCAATGCAGTTTATTCTTCATCAACCACCGCGGTTACTCCAGTGGGCAATCCCAGTGCCAATGTTACTACATTGACCTGGACTACTCCTGTGGTATTGGCTGCTCCTGCGCCACCCACAATGATTGTTACATATCCCAATGGACAAGCAATCACTGACAATCAAGGTGTGTTTACTCCCACTCCTGTGGGCAACATAGTGACTTTGACTGCCAACATTCAAGCAACTCGCAGTAATGTTATTTTGGCAGCCGTAACACAAAACACACAGTATTTTACTGCCAATGGCGCATTTAATTTGGTCAGCAATGTATCTTCTGGCTACAATGCCAATGCCTTGGTATTTTCTACTCCTACAATATCTGGATACAATGTATATCAAAACATCACTTATACTGATGTTGGTGGCACTGTTACCAGTTTTATCAATGAAACACTACAGGTAACCACTACAGGTAACATAGGTCCAAGAGGCTTTGTGCCTTTGGCTTATATTGTGGCCAATACCAATCCATTGACAGCCAACACCGCAGTATTGAATGCCATGTTCACTGCCAACAGAACCAATGTGGTTGCTCCTATTGGTGTTGGTTATCCTCCCATTGCGTTGGATACTGCACAATTTTATTTTGCTAATCTTGCTTATCCCAATGCCGCAGTAACATCTGTTCAGCAGTATGATGGTTCCAGTTGGACACCAGTGACCGCACAAGTTGTTTCTGGTGATATTATTGTTACAGGAACTATTACTGCGGAACAGTTGAATGTCAATGACATTTACACATTGGATTTGGCATCAACCACTGCTTACAATCAATTTGGCAATACCAACAGTCTGGGTTTTTGGTTAAATGGTGTCAATGGTGATGCACACTTTGCTGGTAATACCACAATTGGTGGCAACTTGACTATCAGCAATTTGTTCTCAGGCGGACAGTTAAATCCTGGCACAGTGGGCACAACACAGATTTCAAATGGCAGTATTACCACTGGTAAAATTGCTGCCAATACCATTACAGGCAATTTGATTCAAGCAGGAACTATCACTGGCAATTTGATTGCGGCCAATACCATTACTGGTAACAACATTGTTGCCGGCAGTATCACTGCCAATCAAATCAATGCCAATGGACTAGTGGTCAGTACGGTGGTATCAACAGGTGCCACAATTGATAATTATGCCAGCAGTGGTTTCTGGCTAGATGGAGTCACTGGCAATGCTCGTTTTGGCAATACTGTATCCATTGGTAACAATTTAACTGTGGGACAAAATGCCAACATTGGCGACAGTTTAACAGTTGGCAACTATGCACAAATCAGCAACAATTTAACAGTTGGCAATAATTTAAATATTGGTCAAAACGCACAGATCGGTGGCAATTTAAATGTCACAGGATTGATCACTGCTGGCAGTTTACAAGCCAATACAGTCACAGGCGGAACAAGCGGACAAATTCAAGGTAATACTGTTACCTATTACAACTTGTCATCATCTTTACAATCTATATTACCAGCCTCTCCTGGATTAATTTATTATCCACACGGAAATGCAGTAAGTTTTTCTGCAGGATCTACTGCAAATTATGATGTAGGTTATAATAGTGTCGCTGGAGGATATGTTTCAACCATTGCTTATGTTGCCATACCATTTATGTTTAGACAATATGGTCCAAGATTTGTTGCTGCCAATTTTACTTGTAATCTCACTTGGTCTTGGGCAGATTGGCCCACTACAGAAGGTAATATGCAATTTAGATATTATTGGAATGGATTAGGAAATAATTCATCAGGATTAATTTCATTACCAACTTATCCACAAGTTAATAATAATTCAGAAATTAATTTTTCAAATGATTATCAATGGTCAGCATATGGTGCTGGAACTAGTTCATATTATTGCACTCAAGCCAATATAACTTTACAACCTAGTAATTTTTATTATCCAGGTATAGATGGAGAACCAGTAGAGCCACCAGAATACCAAACTAATGTTTATTTTGGAATAGCATTTGTATGTGGCAACACTTCTGCCAATAATCCTAGAGGAACCGTAACTATTTCAAATATGCAATTTCAACCATATTTGGGAGTTAGCAACAACAGTGGATTGGTTGAGTAAACTCGTGCTACAACCTCTGTCCAAAATTCACACTAAATACATTATTGGAACATTATAGATGTCAAACTACACAGCAAAACAAATATCAGATGCAATAGCAAGCATGCAGGCCCAAGGGCAAACTCCTACACAGATAGCGGCTGCGGCTGCGGCACAAGGAGTAAGTGCGGCAGAAATTGCGTCTGCTATGAATATTCCTATTGATCAAGTTACTGCGGCTTATACGGCAGCAGGTGTAGATCCCAATGCTGGATCATCTCCGGCTGCTCCAGTAGCACCCACCACACCTGCACTTGGTCTTTTGAACAACGGAGTTCAAAATGTTGGTGGTGTAAAGTATGACAATAGTCCAGTGGGATTGGGCAATGATGTCAATATGGGATCAAATGCTCCGGTTGCACCAAAAACTGCTGATCTAAGTCAATACAACAATCAAACACAAGCAGGTATTCAGCGTGCTGGTTTAGGTTCTATAATGAATACTGTGGCCAACAATGGTAATTTGGCCGACATTGTTAAATCTGGATTGACGCCTACCCCAGTGGGACAATACAAAGATGCATCGGGCACAATGGTCACTGCACCACCCAATACATTTATGGTAAGCCACGCAGATGGTTCTGGTGGTGCATTGAATTACTTTTTCCAAGTTGATCCTTCTACAGGAACAACTACTCCCATTGCCAATGCTGGACAAAATTTAACTTACACACCTGGTTCACCTGGTGGAGTATTCAATGGATTAATTAGCGCGGCCGGAGACATTGTCAAAGCAGTTGCACCTGTTGCATTGGATGCGGCCTTGATTGCAAATGGTATTGATCCCACAATAGCCGGTGCTATCACTGGAGGAGCCAGTGCGGCAGCCAATGGTGGCAATGTTGTTAAAGGTGCGCTAACGGGCGGAGCCGCAGGATATGTTGGTGGTGCCGCAAGTAATGCAGTGGGCGCTAATGCTCCTATTACTTCAGGTCTTGCCGGTGGTGCTGCTGCTGGCGCAACCAATGCCGCATTAAATGGACAAAATGTTGCTAAAGGTGCATTAACTGGTGCCGTTGTTGGTGCAGGTGCAGGTGCAACAGGACTAGGAACAATGGCACAAAATGCCACAGATCTAGCACAAGATACCACAGAGATCAACAATGCATTGCAACAATTCAATGCAACCAATCCTGGTGCCAGTGCAACACAACAAGCAGATTATTTGTTAAATGATCCCAATGCAAGTTTTTCAGCCTCACAAATTTCAAATGTATTAGGAGCAAATAATCCTATTAGTCAAGTTGCCAGCACAATGGCTCAATCGGCAGCATTAAACAGTCAAGAAGTTGCCGCTGGCGCACAAACTGCTGCCGGACCAGTTGCTCCTGGTGGTACACAACCCTCTTGGGTTCAACCTTTGGCTGATGCATATACTGCGGCACAACAGTCAGGTGATTGGTCACAAGTATCAAGTATTATTCAATCCAATGGATTAACTGCTGATCAAATTGCTGAAACATATGGCATTACTAATCCTTCTACTTTATCCAATATCAATGATTTGGTATTAAATCCTGTGTCTGTTACAGGATCAGCAACCGAAGGCACTACTACCACACCAGGAGTAGTAACATCAACAAATGGCCAATCATTGGGCAAAGTAAATGTTACTGCCAGCAAAGATCCAGGATTAACTGCTCCTGCTACTCCAGCAATAACTCCAGTGACAGCAGTAATTCCATCAGTGAATGTAACTGCTCCAAAAGATCCAGGATTAACTGCTCCTGCTACTCCACCAGTGACAGCAGTGGATCCAAGCACTACATCCACTTCATCTACACCTTCTAATCCAACTCCTGCTACACCACCAGTTGTTCCAGTTGTTCCCAACACTCCCACAGTGGTTACCACAACAGGAACATCAACTAGCCCCGGACCATCTACGCCAACATTGGCAAATCCTGGACTTGTAAATCCTGGATTGAATCCTGGTTGGTTGGTAAATGGTGCAAATCAGAATTTTTATAATACATCCAATCCGGTGCAAGATACCTATTATTGGGGTGCACATCCTTACATGATGAATCAAGGAGATATGGGCAGTTATAACAATGTGGCAGGTGCTCCAGCAACTCCTTGGGGATTACAGAATTTCCAAGAACCAGTCAGTTATAGTTCAACAGGACAACCTATATATGGACCTGCTAGTCCTGCGGCAGCTCGTGCGGCAACTGGTCCTGGAACCACTGCACAACAATTAACAAACGCTTGGAATTCAGGTGATTATTCAGCAGTGAATAATTTGATCAGTCAAAACAATGTTACTGCAAATCAAGCACAAGGTATTTGGGGAGTGACTCCAAGTCAAGCATCAGCAGTTGGAGTTAATTTTGCCGCTCCAGCAACAAAGTAAAGAACAAAGGAAACCAAAATGAGTTTAGGTAAAGGCGGATCGACATCAGTTTCGACAACAACACCAAGTCCAGCACAAGAAGCACAAATCCAAGCACAAACTGGATTGCTAACTGGCACAGTTATTCCTGCTTATCAACAAGCAGTTGGTGGTGCTACAAATCTTTATAATCAGTCAGCACCTGGTGTAACCAATGCCGCACAAAACTTGGCCGGAGTTGCTGGACAAGCACAAAATGTTCTTGGTTCTACAGGGCAAAGTGCATTGCAAACAGGTATTACTGGACTTGAAAATGTATTCAATCCGCAGTATGAACAAAACCAAATCAATGCCGCAATGGCTCCTGCTGAAGCACAATATCAACAAAATTTAACTGCACAACAAAATCAATTTGGTGGTGCTGGTCAAATCGATTCTGCACGCCAGGCATTGGCAGGACAACAGTTGGCAGGACAAAATCAAGCCATACAAGCACAAACTGCTGCCGGCATTGAAAATCAAATTGCTCAACAACAATTAGGTGCAGGACAAACACTGGCTGGATTAGGACAAAGCGGATTGCAACAAAGTTTATCTGCTGCTGGTCAAGGAATTACTGCCGCTATGACTCCACAACAATTGTATAATCAATATGCATCGGTGATATTTGGCACACCAGCCAGTAGTTATACTGCTCCTTTATTGGGTCAAACAACTACAACAAACACAAGTCAGAACCAGGCTGGATTCTCAATTTAAGGAACAACAATGTCAATAATAGATGATATCGGAAGTGCATTAGGAACAGGGTTAACCAAGAGGGTTAACAATGCCACTTCATTATTCACAGATCCCAGTACAGCAATAACAAATCGAATCAACTCGGATTTGGGAGTAAATCCACAGGCCAATACAACACCAACTTCAACTAATATTGCTTACAATAATGATGGTAGTGCCAGTGTTACACACAAGTTTGATATTGCGCCAGTTGCGCCACAAGCCTCTGCTCCTGCACAACCAAATGCATTTCAACAAACATCTGCACAACCTGTTCCGGCTGCTCCTGTGGCTCCGGCTGCTCCTGTTGCACAACAAACCTATCAAGGACAACCAGTTCCACAATCAATGAGTGGCATTCCCACTACACCTGCGGCTGGTATGTTGCCTCAAGGTGCACAACCAATTCCCTTGGCACAACCAATACAACCTGCACAACCACAAACGCAACCTCAGCAACCAATGAGCAATGTGGATGCTATTCGTCAAGTTGAAACTGGCGGACAAGCCAATCCCAATGCCACAGTAGGTGCTGCCGGTGAAACAGGTGCTATGCAAGTGTTGCCTGCTACACAAAAGAATCCTGGATTTGGAGTAAAACCTGCACAAGACAATACTCCCGAAGAAGCCAATCGTGTTGGCAAAGATTACTACAATGCCATGATGACTCGTTATGGCAATGATCCTTTGTTGGCTGCTGGTGCTTACAATGCAGGTCCTGGTGCTATGGATCGTGCTATTCAGCGTGCACATGATGAAGGTGGACATCCATTGGCTTTCTTGCCTGTGTCAACACAAAAGTATGTGGCCAAGTTTGGTGAATTAACTAGACATGTGCCTGGACAACCCGCTGAAGCCAGTGCGGCAAAGGAACCCTGGACAGTAGAAGGTGCTCCTGGCTTGCGTATGCCTGGACAAGAATTCCATCGTCAAGTGGATGAATTGGAAGCCATCAAAGGCGATCCACAAAAATTAAATGAACTGATTTACAATCCTACAACACCAAAACCCATTGCGGCCATGGCACAGGATGAATTGTTGAATCACTTGACCAACTATCGCGACACTGAACAGGCAATGAAGGTAATTGATTCGGCTGGCAAAGGAGATCCCAAAGCAGCCAATCAAGTGGCCAACATAATGAAGAACAACAATCCCAGCCTGTTGGACAATGCTGGCAACATTATGAAAGCAGTGTTGCTACGCCGTTTGGGCTTTAACCAAACTGCACAAGACATTATGGATCGTGTTACTCCAAGAACTACTACAACTCCTTTGATTTACAATGGCGCACACTACGCAGTTAAAACAGATCCCAATGGCAACATTGTCAGTGCAAGAGATGAACAAGGGCATGATGTAGATAATAAAACCATTGCAGGATTACAAGCCAATGCTCTAGGTATGGCAGGTGCTACAACTGGACAAACAATGGGCTATGACAAGAATGGTGATGTAATCAGTCATACCATACTTAAAAATGGCGAAGTTGTTTGGAAGAACCAACGCACAGGACAAACTTTATCGGGTGCTCCAGAAGGTTATCACACCGGACAAGATCCTTTGGAAATGCGTATCATGCAAGGTAAGAAACAAATTCTTACGCAACATGCAGCCGCTAATGCCAAACAACAACAGGCCACAGGACAAAATGCATTTAGTCCTGAGCAAACGCAACAAGCCCTGGCCGACTATGAAGGTTCAATGCGTGGCACCAATGTGGCTGCCGCTTTACCTCCAGGCTTGTCCACTACGGTCAACAACACAGGTAGTACCAATACTAACCAACCTGCTGCACCAGCCGCTACTCCAGGCGATGTAAAACGACAAGCATTAGATCAAACTGCTATTGAAGTATTTGAAGGTCGTCAGGCCATGCCCACAGGTATGGGTGCCAATAACTTGGAAAACAAATACATTAGACAGCGTGTGCAAGAAATTGCTGCCGAACGCAATCAACCATTTGATGCCAACAAGTTTGCATTGAATCAGAAAGTCATTACCAAAGACTATTCACCTGCTGGACCACAAGGCAAAAACATTATTGCTCTTAACACTGCTATTAAACATATGGCAGTTATGGAAGACAAGGCTCGTGGACTCAACAATTCAGATACACACGCAGTTAATCAGTGGAGTCAAAGCATTGGCAAATACTTTAACCAACCCAATGTTACCAGTTTTGAAGCCCTGCGTCCCATTGTTGCTGGTGAGATTGGTAAAACAATTACATCAGGTGGTGGTACAGATCGTGAACGCCAAGAAGCAGAAAATGCCATCAAGGCCAGCAATACTCCTGCTGAAATGACAGCCAATTTACGAGCACTCAAAGAAGCCATGGCTGGCAAGTTGGATGCATTGCGTTTACCATATCAAGCCGCAGGCGGACAAGACTTTGATAAGAAATTCTTGTTGCCAGAAACACAAGTTGAAATGGCCAAACTAAAAACAGGTGGACATGTTCCAACCAAAGAAGAAATTGCTGCCGAACGAGCAAGAAGAAAAGGACAACAATAATGGCTGATTTAAGTAATTTATCGGATGCAGAATTAGACGCATTGGATCAGGCTGCTGACAAAGAAGCAGCCAGTCCTGCTCCCAGTGCTGCCGAAACCAATCCCAATAATCATTGGTGGGACACAGCCGCTGGTGTTGCCGCAGTACCATTGGGTATGGCAGCCGAACATCCAGGATATGCTTTGGGTGCCGCTGGCACGGCTGCTGGTTTATACAAAGCCAACAAATTGGCCAATACTTACATGGCAAAAAGCACTGCAGATATTGCTAACCAAAAAGAACTGGCTGCTCTTAAATCCAAAGATCTTGCTAACCAACAAGAATTGCAATATGCCAAAGAAGCCAATAGAATGAAATTGGCTGAATTAAAACAAGCACACGAAATGGAATTGGCCAAGATGGGTATCCATCCAGGTCAAGTGCCCACTGCTGGTCAACCAATTACACCAACTCGTGCGCCAATGGGATTTGTAGATACCAATGCTCCCACTGGAATAAATGCTTTGCATCCTGCGGCAGCACCTGTAACACAACCCACTATGGGCATGGCACAACCTGCCGCTCCTGGTATGACACAACCTGCCGCACAGATGGCTGCTCCTAAACCTCCTCCTGTAGGTGGTCCTGCTGCCGCTGAAGGTTCAAACTTTTTGGAAAATATGGCCAGCAAGTTTGGTGCATTGGCACAAAAATATGCTCCTGTCATTAACAATCCTGTTACAAGAACAGTGGGTCGACTGGGTTCGGTTGGAGCACAATTTGCCACTTATCATCCTGAGTTAAATACAGGTGAGGCGGAAGAATTGGCTCGTCGCCGCCAGGTAGGCTTTCAACCATACTCAAGATAAGGAATTGAATTAAATGGATTTACAAGAATTATACGCAGTATTGGAACAAGTATTTGCCACCAACTTTGTCGCATACTACAAAGCACATGCCGCACACATGAACATTCGTGGTCGTAACTTTTACAATGATCACAAGTTGTTAAAACACATTTACCGATACCTTCAAAATAATGTGGATATTTTAGGTGAAGAAATACAAGCCTGCGGGGTAGGTCGTATTCCTGAAACATTAAGCATGGTTGTTAATACCAGCAGTGTTATGGACAATATGCCCTCAATGGATGCTGATGCATTATTGCATGATGTGTTGGATGATTTATATGCATTGATTGAAGTGTATCACGCAATGTATGATGCTGGTGAAGAAATGAAATATCCTGATGTTTCAAACATGGCTGCCGATCACATACAACACATTGCCACTTTCTGCTGGAAGTTAGAAGCCACACTAGATATACCTGGTAGACATCCACGCAGGGATTAAAAGGAAAACCGATGAACATAACATTACCAGAATTAGAAGAATTTACAGATGCCAATCACGAAAGTTTGGTTATGGCATTGACACATTTGTGTGTGTTGTTGCACGACAAAGGTATTTTGTCTGGACAAGAAGTTAAAAATATAGTTCAAAGCAATGTCGAATATGTTGTTGATACTGCAACAGATCAACAAGTATCAAAATCATTGATTGACTTATTAGCAACAGTAAATGATGACTAATATAACAAGACTACCAAAACATCAGGCTGATCCTGATTCGGAAATAGAAATTCAGTTCCAATTGATCAACAAAAGATTGGAACTGGTGGATCTGCGTTTAACTCGCATAGAGCAATTGGCCGCTGACATCAAACAGATTGTGACCAACGGCACTACATACGAACCGGATTAAAAGTTTGCGTTGTAAAACGCCACAACTGCATCCAAAAACGCATTGGCATCAAATGTGCCACCTTCAATGCGTTGCCCTGCTGAATCTAAATGATAGATTTCCACTTTGTCGCTGGCATCATCTACCACAATTTCAATGCGATCAATTTCAATTGAGTCAGTGGGTTCTAAATCCAAATCCGTTATTTGTATCTTATTCATCTTTGGGTCCTTTTAACCATTTAAAATTATTACGCATATCCCAACGCATCTTGCTGGCTTTGGCTCGATCAATACCATAGCGAGCAGCAATGGCTACGGTATCTGCTGAACGCACCCATAAGATTTCTTCTTCCGAATATTTGTATTGCCTGTTTTGTTTGGCAATTCGGCGTTGATATTGTCCTGCTCTGGGTCCTGTGTTTTGTCTGCCATTGGCAATCATTACTGCACTTTTCTTGTAGGTATCACCCACAATCAAATGATCAGGATTCAAGCAGTTGGCATTGCTACAAGTATGTATCACAAACTCATCTGAGGTCAAGGCACGACCCAATTTCAACATGGCAGTGATACGATGTGTCACTGTCATTATGCGTCGTTCACCACGAAATGCACCCATCATGGGATAACCTTGACGATGACGACCACCAGACCAAGGTATGCATCCATTTGCATCTGCGGACATTTGATTGTTCCAGTACACTGATAAGTTTACCAAGAGATCGCCCACTGGTGTTAATGCGCTAGGTTTTCTTCCTTTTTTCATTGCTTACCTTTAAAAATTCTATTATAATATATTTAGTATAAATACACAATAAGGATTGAAAATGATTGCATGGAGACCAGCACAATTAACAGATGTTCCAAATTTAATTACATTAACCAATAGATATTATCTTGCCGAGCTAGATGGTGTGCTTACTGTTAATTTAAATAAATTGTGTGAAAATCTTGGACATGCCATTTTGCGCAGAAATTTCAATGTGGGCACTGAATTAATACAAATGGCTGAACAAGATGGTCGTTTGGTTGCTTGGACTTGGTTGGGTCGTGGTGCTGGCACAGACTATATTGATGAAGTTACTGCAGAAGCACACATGTTGCATCTGGATTTAACTTTACCCACACGCACAAGGGTAAGATTAATCAACCAAACATTAGACACTTGGGAAGCCTGGTGTCGTACTTTAGAAATACCCGTACTGGTATCAACCACAGTAAGATCAGATTGGCAACCATTTATGGAACTGCATCGCCGTAGGGGCTATGAAGTTCGAGGAAGCCATGCATTTAAGAAAATAGAAAAGGAAAACCAATGAAAGCAGTTAGATTTTGTATATTAGTTAGACAAGTTGCACCCACCAAAACTACCGCAGGTGGTATTGTGTTAACACAGAGTTTTGACACCACATACGGTGAAGTTGTTAGTGTAGGTGCCGATGTCACAAAAGAGGTGTCTGTAGGCGATCAAATTGTGTTAAACTGGCAACAAACAGTGCCAATCAAGCACGAATCAGAGACATTTTATGCACTAAATCAAGACGCAGTGCTAGCGGTGGTATAATGGCAAACGATCCTCGCAGTTTCGCAGAACTTCACAGTTTCGCACAAGCGGCTGCCGAACAATATGCAGCCACACAAGGCCGAAATCCTGCACAGGGCATGACTCCTGATCAAATCACCCAATACAATCAACA
>Ga0214220_1000400_pt1 | contig 15917 bp, 9 predicted proteins | sample TroBogypolimnion_5_FD_153058 | JGI IMG/M metagenome (GOLD analysis project Ga0214220, IMG submission 153058) | Freshwater microbial communities from Trout Bog Lake, WI - 31JUL2007 hypolimnion | ecosystem: Environmental > Aquatic > Freshwater > Lake > Hypolimnion/Profundal zone | place: Trout Bog... | reverse complement strand
CCAATCGCTGCAGGTCAGAGAAGGCACCTGGTCATCGTACTATGGCCAGGACCCCCAAAGCGGGCAGCACGTCCATGGGAATGCTGGGGCGGGACTCCCAGACTCAAGATGCGTCCTCGCCTGTTCAACCTTAGGCGACTCCGTTCCTGATCGCGGCCGCCCTCCTGGCCTCGACGGGCGCCTCGTCAACCAGGACAGCAAGGTCAGCAAGCAGATCCACGCGGGAAAAACCCCGGGAAGTGGATCGGCCCGGGCAACCGAAGGGCCGGTGCGAAGCCCCCCGCACCCGGGGCAGGGGTGGGGTGCTCTACACTGGTGGGGCTTGCAAGGATTCCAGGTGACGAACAAGTACAACGATTTCCGGGTCACCATGAGCGGCACCACGCCGGGTCGGGTCTCCACGGCCCAGGGGAAGGGGGCGGTCGCCTCTGCGTCCCGGCAGGCTTCGGAACTGGCCATCCAGGTGCTCCAGGACGGCGGCAACGCCTTCGACGCGGCCTTTGCCACGGCCTTTTCTCTCTGCATCTACCAGCCTCAGGCGGGCAATCTCGGCGGCGGGGGTTACCTCCTGTTCCAGGAAAAGGGGGGCCGACCCCAGGTCTTCAACTACCGGGAGCAGGCCCCCCGGGGTGCCGCGCGGGAGGCCTTCCTGCTGCCCGATGGTTCCCCGGATCCGGACAAGACGGCCTTCGGACCCGCCTCCGTCTGTGTGCCCGGAACCGTCAAGGCCTTCTTTGAGCTTCAAAAGCGTTATGGAAATCTGCGGGCCAAGGACCTGCTGCTGGCTGTGGCCCGGCGGGCGGAGGAAGGGGCGGTCCTCACCCAGTACGAAGCGGACTGCCTCAACCGTCTCGCCCCCAAGCTCGCGGCCTCACCCGAGGCCTGTCGGATCTATGTCCGGGCGGAACCTTACAAAGCCGGCGACATCCTGCCGAATCCCACCCTCGCTAAAACCCTGACTCTGCTGGCCCAGGAGGGGGAGCAGGCCTTCTACCGGGGCCGGATCGCCGAGCAGATGGTGACCGATCTGCAGGCCAACGGCGGGTTCCTGGCGGCCGAGGACCTGGCGGACTACGCCCTGCGGGAAGTGGCGCCCATCCACCTGGACCTCGCCGGCAGGCAGGTCTGGACCGTGCCGCCCGAGGGGGGCGGCGCCCTGCTGCTGGAGGTCCTCGGAACCCTGGATCGCGATGAATGCCGACGATGGGAGTACGGCAGTCCCGAATACCACCACTACCTGGCCCAGGCCTCCAAGCTGGCCTTCATCGACCGCATGGACTACCTGGGAGATGTTCCGCCGGGCTCCGCCTACGAACGGCTCCTCACTCGGGAGAACCTCGACCGGCTCTTCGGGCTCATCGACCCCGGACGGGATACGCCCACGGAGGCTCTGGCCTCCCGGTGCCGGGTGCCGAAGGCCTCGGGGAAGAACACCACCCACTTCGCCATCCTCGACGCCGAAGGCAACGCCGTCTCCAACTCCTACACCATGAACCTCCGCTACGGCTCTAAATGGGCCGTGGCTGGGGCGGGGTTCCTGCTCAATGGCAGCATCGATTCCTTCTCTTTCATCGAAGGCAGGGAGAACTACTTCGGTGTCATCGGCAGCGCGGCAAACCTCTTCGCCCCCGGCAAGCGTCCCGCCAGCAACATGGCGCCCGTGCTGGTGACCTCGGATGGCGCCGTGGAGATGCTGCTGGGCACGCCGGGGGGGCCCACCATCCCCACTACCCTGGCGAACATCCTCCTGGCCAGCCTCGTCCACGGCGTGCCCCCGGAGACCTCCATCCGCGCCAGCCGTCTGCACCACCAGGGTTGGCCCGATGTCCTCTCCCACGAACCGGGATTCGACCGGCCCGACCTGCTCTCGGCCCTGGCTGGGATGGGCTATCACCTCAAGGACAAGCAGGAACTCATCTCCGACGTGCAGGGCATCTTCCGCCAGGGCGACCAGTACCTGGCCGTCAGCGACCACCGCCGGGAGGGGCAGGCCCTGGCCTTGCCCGTCTGAACCGGGGCCCTGCCACCCTGATCATTCCCCCCGCAGCACGTCCATGGGCTTGACGTTGAGGACCCGCAGGCTGCCGGCGACGCCCACCACCAGAGTCAGTCCCGCGGAGGCCGCCATCAGCAGCAGGCCCAGGCCGACGCCCGGATGGGTGGGCAGTTCCAGGACCCGGCTGGTGTAGATCCTCGCCAGGCCCCAGGCCAGGGCCGTGGCCAGCAGGGCGGAACTGCCCCCCAGGGCCAGGAATTCCCAGGCCAGGCTGCGCAGCAGGGTGCCGTGGGAGGCCCCGAGGGTGCGCAGCAGGGCCAGGTCCCTCTGGCGTCCCAGGCGGCCGGCGATGAGGCTGGCGGTCAGCACCAGGAAGGCCGAGGCCAGCATGAGCGCCGACAGGGCCCGCGTGATGAGGGCGATGGTGTCCAGCACCCGTCCCACCTTCGCCACCACCTCCGTCACGTCGATGAGGGTGATGTTCGGGAAATCCCTCGCCATGGCCGCCTGGATGCGGGCCTTGGCCGCCGGGTCCGCCTCGACGGCCAGGAGGTGGACGGCCGGCGCCCCCTTCAGCAGTGATGGGTGCATCACGATGAAAAAGTTAGGCTGGAAGCTCTGCCACATCACTTTGCGGAGGCTGGTGACCCGTCCCCGCACCTCGGTGCCGGAGACATCGAACGCCAGCACACTGCCCAACTTGGCCCCGATGGAGTCCGCAAAGCCCTGTTCCAGGGAGATCTCGTCCGTCTGGAGAATTCCAGGCTTCCAGAACTTGCCTGCGGCCACGGCCTCGGAGGCGCCCAGCCGGTCCCGCCAGGTGAGGTTCTGCTCGCGGTTCCGGAAGCCTTCTCCGCGCCCTTCGCCCGCGTCCTCGTCTCGATTGCGGGTCCGGGATTCGCCCACCGGCCTGCCGTCGATGGCGCTGAGCCTGGCCCGAACGATGGGTGCTTCCATGGGCTCTTGGCCCGTTTCCGCCTTCAGTCGGGCGGCCACCCCTTCCCGCTGGGTTGCCTGCACGTCGAGGAAGAACAGGTTTGGGCGATTGCCCTGGCCCCGCTGGGAGGCGATGGGCGCCACGATGTCGTCCTTGATGAACTGGGTCGCGGTCGTGAGGAAGACCGCCAGGCCCATCACGGCCATCATGAGCGCCGTCAGGCCCCGCCGGGCCCCGAGCTGCCCGAAGGCCAGGCGCAGGGAGAGGGGCATCGCCCTGGCGGTGCTGCGGTAGGTGAACAGCAGCAGCCGGGCCGCCCCATAGAGCAGAAGAAAGAGCAGGGCCATGCCCAGGGCCGTGCCCACGCCCACCCTCAGGCTGGGGGCGTTGCGGATGACCAGCAGCACCGCCAGGGCCAGGGCCAGACCGGCACAGGAGCGTCCGAGCCAGATCCGCCCTCCCTGGTGCACCGGGTCCTCCCTCAGCAGCAGGAGCGGCTTCACCTCCCCCAGCCGCACCAGGGGGGGCAGGGTGAGCAGGGCGATCATGGCCAGGGCGAGGATGGTCTCGAGGAAGGGCGGCAGCGCCGTGGATCCTTCCCGGACTGCCACGGGCAGGAGGTCCCCCAGCCACCGAGGGATCAGGGCCGAGACCCCCAGCCCCGCCGCCAGGCCCAGGGCCAGGGCGAGGCCCAGCAGCAGCAGGGTCAGCAGGCCGTAAATGCGGGCCGGTGTCATGGGATCCGCCCCCAGACAGCGCAGGATGGCCGCGTCCCGGGACCGGGCGTCCAGGAAGGTCGTGAGGATCGCCCAGGCCCCCAGCATGGCCAAAAGCAGCGTGGCCAGACCCAGCTGCTGGACGAAGCGGTTGAGGTTCCGGATGGGCCGGGCCAGGGCCGTGGCCGCCTCCTCGTGGTTCAGCAGCCGCAGCCGCCGGGGGGCGGCGCGAACGAGCTCGTCCAGTTCCTTCCGCACTCGGATGGCGTCGGCCCCGGGGGCCAGGGTCAACAGCAAGCGCCCCGTGAACCGCGACCGCGGGGTGAGCAGGTGCAGGCGCTCCGCGTCCGTGCGATCCAACAGGACCCTGGGGCCGAGCGTGAAGGCGCTGGCCTGGCGGCTTTCGTCCAGGGTGATCACGCCTCCCACGGGCAGGGTTCCGTCCCCGATGGCCAGCGTCGAAGCCGGAGAGCCTGCACCGACGGGCCCGCCCCGAAGCCCCCAGCTCTCGGCCAATCCCCGTTCCACGAACACCGCCCCGGAGCCCCCGATCCTGCCTTCCCTTGGCGCCCCTTGCGCCAGGAAAGCCAGCCTTCCGACCAGGGGATAGGACCCGTCCACGGCCCGCACTTCCACCAGGCGGCTGAGGATGGCCTCTCCCTCTCCGGTGTGGGCCATGCTCACCAGGTCGTAGACGAGGCTGTGGCCCTGGATGCCCGGCAGCGCGGCCGCCCCCTGAAGTACGTCTTCGGGGAATTCCCCCATGGACGTGATGGAGAAATCGGCTCCCAGCAGGGACCTCGATTCGGCCCGGATGCCGCTGAGCACGCGGGCGCTGAACCCGTAGGTCGCGAAGAAGGCCGCGAAACCCACGGCGAGGCAGAGGGCGATGACCAGGAGGCGACCCTTCTGGCGCGAACCCTCCCGCAGGGCCATGCGCAGCGCGAAGCTCATGCCCCGCCCGCCACGATCCGGCCCCGCTCCAGGGCGATGTGCAGACCCATGCGCTCCGCGAGATGCGCGTCATGGGTCACCAGGACCAGGGTGGCCCCCAGATCCCGCTGCAGCTCCAGCAGCAGTTCGAAGACCCGGTCCGCATTCAAGGGGTCCAGCGAGCCCGTCGGCTCGTCGCAGAGGAGGATGGGCGGCCGGGCCACGATGGCCCGGGCCAGGGCCACCCGCTGGCATTCGCCCCCGCTGAGCTGGGCCGGCAGGTGCTCGGCCCGGTCCTGCAGGTCGACCCGGGCCAGGGCCTCCATGGCCTTGGCTTCGGCCCCGGCCAGGCCGGCGATTTCCGCGGCGATCACCACATTCTGCAGAGCCGAGAAGTGGGGCAGAAGGTGGTAGGCCTGGAAGACGAAGCCCAGGTTCCGGGCCCGGAAACGCGACAGGGCCAATTCGCTGAGCCCCGTGATGGACTGGCCGTTCACGACCACTTCCCCGGAGCTGGGCTGGTCCAGGCCGGCCATGAGCCCCAGCAGCGTGCTCTTGCCGCTGCCGCTGGGGCCCTGGATGGCGACCGACGTGCCCGCTTCAAGCTCGAGGCACACATCATCCAGCACCCGGAGGAGTTCGCCGGTCGGGGCGGTGAACGTCTTCGATACAGATCTGATGGAGATCATGGCAGCCCTCGCCCATCAGCCTAGCGGCCTCGCGCCTCGATTCGGTGGGTGCCGGGCCGAAGGCGGTCATGCCATGCTTCAGCCATGAGGAAGGTCCCCTGTTCCGCCGTCGTGTTGCCCCTGCTGGCCGCCCTGGCCGGCGGCTGCGGCAGGGGGGCCCTGGAGGCGAGGTCGCCCTCCGCGCCCGCTTCGGCGCCGCAGGCCTACCAGGGCACCCTGGTGTTCCTGGGGGACAGCCTCACGGCGGGCCTGGGCCTGTCGAGGGAGCAGGCCTTTCCGGCCCTCATCGAAGCCCGGCTCGCCTCGGAAGGGCGGCCCTGGAAAGTCGTCAACGCCGGGATCAGCGGGGACACCACGGCCGGCGGGGTGGCCCGGCTGGATTGGGTCTTCCGGCAGAAGGTGGACGTGCTGTTCCTCTGCCTCGGGGCCAACGACGGCCTGCGCGGGGTGCCGGTCGCGGAAACCGAGCGGAACCTCCGGCTGATCCTGGACCGGGCCCGGAAGGAGGGCACGCGGGTGGTGCTGGCCGGCATCCAACTCCCTGAGAACTACGGCACAGACTATCGCAAGGGCTTCGCCCGGATCTTTCCCCGCCTCGCGAAGGAATACCAGATACCTCTGCTGCCCTTCCTGCTCGAAGGGGTCGCCATGGATCCCGGACTGAACCAGCCCGATGGCATCCATCCCAATGCCGAGGGCGCCCGGCGCGTGGCCGACCGGGTCTGGGCTGCCCTCGATCCCGTCCTCCGCAGGAGGCCCTGAATGGCCAAGCTCTCCCGCATGGGCTCCATTCCCATCCCCTCTCCCGGTGGCCGCATGACCGATCCCAAGACGAAACCCAAGGTGGACACGGCCCGGGCCTGGCGGGAGGCCCGGGCCCTCCTGCGGCAGCATCGGGCATCGCTCTCGCTGGGCCTGTTCCTCATGCTCATCAGCCGCCTGGCGGGGCTGGTGCTGCCCGCCAGTACGAAGTACCTCATCGACGAGGTCATCGGGAAGCACAACGGGCACCTCCTCATGCCCCTGGCCCTGGGGGCGGGAGCCGCCACCCTGCTGCAGGCAATCACCAGCTACGCCAATTCCCAGGTGGTCAGCGTGGCGGCCCAGCGCGCCATCATGGCCATGCGGCAGCGGGTGCAGGACCACATCCTGCGCCTGCCCATCCGCTATTTCGACAGCACCAAGAGTGGCGTCGTCATCTCCCGGGTCATGAACGACGCGGAAGGCGTCCGCAACCTGGTGGGCACGGGGATCATCCAGCTGGTGGGGGGCGTCCTCACGGCCACGATCTCCCTGGCCGTGCTGTTCTGGCTGAACTGGAAGCTCACCCTGGCCACGGTCCTCTTCCTGTCCGCCTTCGGCGGGGCCATGGCCCTGGCGTTCCGGAAGCTGCGCCCCCTCTTCCGCCTGCGCAGCGTGATCACCGCCGACATCACGGGCCGCCTCACGGAATCCGTGGGCGGCATCCGGATCCTCAAGATCTACGTGGCCGAGGACCGGGAGCGCCGGATCTTCGCCGAAGGCACGGAGCGGCTCTTCAAGAACATCGCCGGGACGCTCACGGGCACCAGCGCCATCACGGCCTTCGGCACGGCCATCGTGGGGGCCCTGGGCGTCCTCATCATGATCATCGGCGGACGGGCCATCCTCTCCGGGGCCATGACCCTGGGCGACCTCATCATGTACACCTTCTTCGTGGGGCTGATGGCCGCGCCGGTGGTGCAGATCGCCAACATCGGAACGCAGGTGAGTGAGGCCTTCGCGGGCCTGGACCGGGTGCGGGAGATCCTCGACATGCCCACGGAGGACCAGGAGGATGCCAGCCGCGAACCGCTGCCAGCCGTGGAGGGGTCCGTGGCCTTCCGGGATGTCACCTTCGCCTATGAGGAAGGCGCCCCCGTCCTGAAAGGCATGTCCTTCGAGGTGCCCGCCGGCAGCACGGTCGCCCTGGTGGGTTCCAGCGGCTCCGGCAAGAGCACCATCATCTCCCTGGTCATGGCCTTCAACCATCCCCAGCAGGGCCAGGTATTCGTGGACGGCAAGAACATCGAGACCCTGCGGCTGCGGGAGTACCGCGCCAAGCTGGGCGTCGTGATGCAGGACAACTTCCTCTTCGACGGCACTGTGGCCGACAACATCGGCTTCGCCAAGCCCGGCGCCACCCGCGAGGAGGTCGAGGCCGTGGGCCGCATCGCCCATGTCCACGAGTTCGTGGATCGCTTCGACCTGGGCTACGACACCGTCGTGGGCGAGCGCGGCGTCAAGCTGTCCGGCGGCCAGCGCCAGCGGGTGGCCATCGCCCGGGCCATCCTGGCGGACCCCCGCATCCTCCTCCTGGACGAGGCCACCTCCAGCCTCGACAGCGAGAGCGAGGCCCTGATCCGGGACGGCCTCCGTCGCCTGCGGGCCGGCCGGACCACCTTCGTCATCGCCCACCGGCTCAGCACCATCGAAAGCGCCGACCAGATTCTCGTGATCGAACACGGGGAGATCGTGGAGCGGGGCACCCACCGGGAACTGCTCGCCCTGAACGGCCGCTACAAGCAGCTCCACGACCACCAGCACGGCGCGGAGATGGACCAGTTCATCAACCCCGGCGAGGATTTCACGGCCTCCGTCCCCTGACGGAGCGCCCTCATCCTTTCGACCGGATGGGTCTTCAATCAATCCAAGGCCCACGGCGCGGAGGAACTCCCCGGATGGCATCTAAGCCCTGGGAATATCCGGCATTTTCCCTAACAATGGCCCTGGGCTTTGGACCCGGGGAACACACCCGCGGCCGGGGCACCTCCTTCCAGCTTCATTCGTTCAGGTTTGAAAACTCCATGGCTCATCCCTTCAAGGTCCTTCGCGGAACGCTCCCGGGAATCGCCACGCTGCTTGTGGTGGTGGGCTGCAAGGTCGGCCCCAGCTTCACCCCCCAGGCGCCGCCCAAGCTGACCGAATTCAGTGCCACACCCCTTCCGGATGCCACGGTCGGGGATGCACAGCGCTTCCTCAAGGGCCAGGCCGTGCCAGCCGCCTGGTGGACCACCTTCGGTTCCCCGGAGCTGAACCGCCGGATGGACCTCGCCCTGGCTCACAGCCCCACCCTGGCCTCGGCCCAGGCCGCGGTGCGGCGGGCGCGGGAGGATCTCGTGGCGGCCGGCGGCAGCCTCTCTCCCGCCGTGGATGCGCAGGCGGGCGTGAGCCGTTCCCTGCCCGGGCCCGCCGTGGGGATCTACTCGCCCTACACCATCTATTCAGCCACCCTGAACGTCTCCTACACCCTTGATCTGTTCGGGGGCACCCGCCGGCGGGTCGAAGGTCTCCAGGCCCAGGTGGACCTGCGCCGATGGCTGCTCACGGGGACCTACCTGAGCCTCACCTCCAACGTCGCCATCGCCACCGTCCAGGAAGCCTCCCTCGCGGAGCAGCTCCAGGCCGCCCGGGACGTGGCGGCCCTCCTGGAGGAGCAGACGGCCCTCACGGGCAGGCAGGTGGAGATCGGCGTGAAGAGCCAGGGCGATCTCCTGGCCCTGCAGGCCCAGCTGGCCGCCTCCCGGGCGATCCTGCCCCCCCTGGCCCAGCAGCTGGAACAGGTGCGCAATCAGCTGGCGGTCTACCTGGGCGGCTACCCCTCGGAAACGAGGCTGGAGCCCGTGGCCCTGGCGGGACTCACCCTGCCGAGGGACCTGCCGGTGAGTCTGCCCTCTCAGGTGGTGCAGCGCCGCCCCGACATTCAGGCGGCCCAGGCGCAGCTCCACGCGGCCACCGCCCAGGTGGGCGTGGCCACGGCGGCGCTCCTGCCCCAGATCACGCTGGGGGCTTTCGCCGGGCCCCAGGCCCTGACCTACCAGGACATGTTCAAGGGGAGCAATGAGACCTGGGGCGTGTCCTTCGGGCTGCTCCAGCCCATCTTCCACGGCGGGGCGCTGCGGGCCCAGAAGCGGGGGGCCGAGGCGGGGGTGGACCAGGCCCTGGCCGACTACCGCCAGACCGTGCTGGTGGCCTTCGCCAACGTCTCGGACGCCCTCAACGCCCTGCGCTTCGACGCCCAGACGCTGCAAGCCCAGGTGGAATCCGAACAGGCCGCGGCCCGGTCCCTGGACCTGGCCAAGGCCCAGTTCCGCATCGGCGCCGCCAGCTACCTTCAGTTGCTGGATGCCACCCGGTCCTGGCACCTGGCCCGCATGGGCCTGATCCGGGCCCGGGCCACTTCCCTGTCGGACACCACCGCCCTCTATGCCGCCCTGGGCGGCGGCTTCTAGGAGTTCCCATGGCACCGGAGATCCTGCCCGATCCCCCGCCCAGCACCCGGAAACGCATGGTCATCATGATCGTGGCGGTGGGTCTTCTCCTGGGGCTCCTGGGGGGCTTCAACCTCTTCAGGAACGTCATGATCGGGCGGGCCCTCAGGGGCGGCCAGGAACCCCCCCAGACGGTCAGCACCACCCAGGCCCATGCGGAGCGCTGGCAGCCCACGCTGAACACCGTGGGCACCCTGCGCGCCATCCGGGGGGCGGACCTCGCCTTCGAGGTCCCCGGCGTGGTGGTGAAGGTGGAGGCCGTGGCGGGCGCCCAGGTCCACCCCGGGGAGAAGCTGGTGTCCCTCAACGACGAGGCCGAGCGGGCCCAGTACCAGGCCCTCCAGGCCGCGGCCGACCTGGCCAAGGTGACTTTCCGGCGGGCCAAGGAACAGCTGGAGGCCAGGACCATCAGCCCCGCGGACTACGACGGACTGGAGGCTGACCTCAAGGCCAAGGAGGCGGCCGCCAGGGCCGAGCTGGCCCTGGTTTCCAAGAAGCACCTCACGGCGCCCTTCGCCGGCCGGGTGGGCCTCATCACCACGAGCGAAGGCGCCTACGTGACCCCCGGCATCGCGGTGGCCTCGGTCCAGCAGCTGGACCAGGTGTACGCGGACTTCGCCCTGCCCCAGCGGGAGGTGGCCCAGGTCAGGCCCGGCCAGAAGGTGGAACTCAGCCTGGACGGCTATCCCGGGCGCGTCTTCCGGGGGAAGGTCACCGCCGTGAATCCCAAGGTGGACGGCGGCTCCCGCACCCTCCAGGTGGAAGCCACCTTCGCCAACCCCGAACGGGCCCTCGTGCCTGGGATGTTCGCCAGCATCAGTCTGGAAACCGGGACGCCCCAGTCCTACCTCACCCTGCCCCAGACGGCCGTGACCTACAACCCCTACGGTTCCCTGGTCTTCCTGGCGGTCCAGGGCCCCGGGGGCCTCCACGCCCAGCAGGTGTTCGTGACCACTGGCCCCACCCGGGGCGACCAGGTGGCCATCCTGAAGGGGCTGGACGCCGGCGCCCAGGTGGTCACCAGCGGCGGGCTGAAGCTGCGCAACGGCACGCCCCTCCTGGTGGACAACAAGGTGCAGCCCGCTTCTGATCCACATCCGGCCCCCCAGGAAAAGTGAGGCCTTCGGTCCATGAACTTCACCGACCTGTTCATCCGCAAGCCCGTGGTCGCCACCGTGGTGAGCCTGCTGATCCTCGTGCTGGGCTTGCGGTCCATCTTCAACCTGCCCGTGAACCAGTACCCCCGGACCGAACACGCGGTGGTGACGGTGTCCACCGTCTACTACGGGGCGGATGCCACCAGTGTCGCGGGTTTCATCACCCAGCCCCTGGAGTCCAGCATCGCCCAGGCCCAGGGCATCGACTACCTCTCCTCCACCAGTGTCAACAGCGTCTCCACCATCACCGCCACCCTGCGCCTGAACTACAGCGCAAACAAGGCCCTCACGGAGATCACCACCCAGGTCAACGCCGTCAGGAACCAGCTCCCCCCCCAGGCGCAGCAGCCGGTCATCACGGTGCAGATGAGCGACAACACCGACGCCATGTACATGGGCTTCTACAGCGACGTCCTGCCCACCAACAACATCACGGACTACCTGGTGCGCGTGGTGAAGCCCCGGCTGGATTCCCTCCCCGGCGTGCAGACCGCCGAGATCCTGGGCGCCCGCAACTTCGCCCTCCGGGCCTGGCTGGATCCCCAGCGCATGGCCGCCCACGGCGTGACCGCCACCGAAGTGAACACGGCTCTGGCGAACAACAACGTCCTCTCGACCCTGGGCGCCACCAAGGGCCAGATGGTGAGCGTGGACCTCACGGCCGCCACGGACCTGCACACGGTGGAGGAGTTCAGGAGACTGGCCATCCGGCAGAGCGGCGGCGCCATCGTGCGGCTGGAGGATGTGGCCAACGTCACCCTCGGGGCTGACGACTACTCCTTCAATGTCTCCTTCAACGGCCGGCAGTCGGTGTTCATCGGGATCAAGGTGGCCCCCGAGGCCAACATCCTCGATGTGGCCAAGCGGGTGCGCAGCGCCTTCCCGGAGATCCAGTCCCAGCTGCCCTCGGGCCTCACCGGGGAGATCGTCTACGACGCCACAGAGTTCATCAACACATCCATCATCGAGGTGATCAAGACCCTGGCCGAAGCCCTGCTCATCGTCACCGTGGTGATCTATCTCTTCCTGGGGACCTTGCGGGCCGTGGTGGTGCCGGTGATCGCCATGCCCCTCTCCCTGGTGGGGACCTTCGCCGTCATGCTGGCCTTTGGCTACTCCATCAACCTGCTCACGCTGCTGGCCCTGGTGCTGGGCATCGGCCTCGTGGTGGACGACGCCATCATCGTCGTGGAGAACGCCGACCGGCACATGCGGGAGGGGAAGACACCGTTAGAGGCCGCCCTCCAGGCAGCCCGGGAACTGGGAGGGCCCATCCTGGCCATGACCGTGGTCCTGGTGGCGGTGTACGTCCCCATCGGGTTCCAGGGGGGGCTGACCGGGAGCCTCTTCACCGAATTCGCCTTCACCCTGGCCGGGGCCGTGGCCGTGTCGGCCGTGGTGGCGCTCACCCTGTCACCCATGATGTGCTCACGGTTCTTCAAGGCCGAGCAGGACGCGGGCCGCTTCGTCCGCTTCATCGACGGCCAGTTCGAGTGGTTCCACGGGCACTACCTGCGCGTCCTGCGCAGTTCCCTGGCCACCTCCAGGGTGACGGTGGTGCTGGGCGTCCTCATCCTCCTGGCCACGGGCTTCCTCTTCGCCAGCTCCAAGTCCGAACTGGCCCCCCAGGAGGACCAGGGCTTCATCATGGCCGCCCTCCAGGGGCCGCCCAGCGCCACCGTGCAGCAAATGCAGACCTATTCCGACCAGGTCTTCGGCATCGCCAAAGCGATCCCCGAGTACCAGCAGATGTTCCAGTTCACCAATGCCGGAAGCGGCTTCGCGGGGCTCATCCTGAAGCCCTGGGACCAGCGCAAGCGCAGCGCCGAGACGGTCCAGACGGCCTTCCAGGTGTCCTGCGCGGGCATTGCCGGGGCCACGGTGGCCACCTTCCAGCCGCCCTCCCTGCCCGGCGCGACCGGCCTCCCAGTGCAGTTCGTCATCAAGACCACCGAGCCCTTCGACCGGCTCAGCGAGGTCGCCAAGGCGGTCCTGGACAAGGCCCGGGCCAGCGGCATGTTCTTCTTCGTGGACACCGACCTCAAGATCGACAAGCCCCAGAGCACCCTGGTCCTGGACCGGGACCTGGTGGCCACCCTGGGGCTCACCCTGCAGGACGTGGGCGGGGCCATGGGCGGTGCCCTGGGCGGCGGCTATGTGAACTACTTCTCCATCGGCGGGCGCTCCTACCGGGTCATCCCCCAGGTCCTCCAGGTGGACCGCCTGAACCCCGGCCAGGTGCTGGACTACCAGGTCCGCACGACGGATGGCACCATGCTGCCGGTCTCCACCCTGGCCACCCTCAAGAACACCGTGGTGCCCCAGTCAATCAATCGGTTCCAGCAGCTGAATTCCGCCACCATCTCCGGGGTCTACGGACCCTCCTTCTCCCAGGAGCAGGTGCTCGACTTCTTCCGCAAGGCCCTCCGGGAGGCGGCGCCGCCGGGCTACCAGGCCGATTACTCCGGCGTGTCCCGCCAGTTCATGCAGGAGGCCGGCGGCTTCCTCGTCACCCTCGTCTTCGCCATCATCATCGTCTTCCTGGCCCTGGCGGCCCAGTTCAACAGCCTGCGGGACCCCCTCATCATCCTGGTGTCGGTGCCCATGGCCCTGTTCGGCGCCATGATCTTCATCAACCTCGGCGTGGCCACCCTCAACATCTACACCCAGGTGGGCCTGGTCACGCTCATGGGCCTCATCAGCAAGCACGGCATCCTCATCGTGCAGTTCGCCAATGAGCTCCAGGCCGAGGGCCACAGCCGCCTCGAGGCCATCACCGAGGCTGCCGCCATCCGCCTGCGTCCCATCCTCATGACCACTGCCGCCATGGTGCTGGGCGTGTTCCCCCTCGTCATCGCCGGCGGGGCCGGGGCTGCAGGTCGGCGGGCCATGGGGCTCGTGATCTTCACGGGCCTGTCCATCGGGACCGTGTTCACCCTGTTCGTCGTGCCGGCCTTCTACAACCTGTTCGCGGCTCGCCGGAAGGCATAGGGCGTGAGGTTCAAAGGGGGTCCCGGGGCCGGGACCCGTCCTCCTTGGGCTTATGATTCTGGAGCAGGTCAACCGCCAGTCCCGGACCGGAACCGGGCCTGGTCCCCCAGCCCAAGGTGTCCCATGTCCAGGCAGGCCGTTTCTTGGTGCGTCGCCGGGCTCCTTCCGGGCCTCCTGGCCCTGGCCTGCCGGAATCCCGAGGCCCAGGGCCCCAGGGCCGCCAGACCGGCCAGCGGATCCCCGCTGGCGAAGCCGGTCGCGGGTATCGAGGACAAGCCTGCCCCTGGGGCGAAGGAGGCCGGCCCCGTGAACCCCGCCAAGGCCCTCCCCTTGGCTGGGAAGACTGTCTCCGGGACCCCAGCTGAGGTTCCGCCGGCCCAGGTCGCCAGGGGCACCGGGGAGCAGGGGGCCCCTGCAGCCAAGGGCGCGGCCCCGGTTCCGTCCACCCAGGCCGCCCCTGCGGCCAAGAACGCGGCGGAGCCGCCGACCCCACCTGAGACCCCGGAGGACGAGGCCGCGCCCGAGGCCCCCCCGGCGGCTGGACCGGAGGCCGGCAAGCCGGGCGTGGAACCAGCGGCGGAACAGGTCCCCAAGGGCGCACCGGGTCAGAGTGTCCCCGTGACCGCCGTGGATAAGGCCAAGCCCCTGGTTCCGCCCACGCCGGCGCCGCCAGAAGCCAAAGGTCCGGGGCCCCTGCCGGCCAGCAGCCCGGCCGACCAGGCCGCCCTGGCCCAGGTCGCCCTGTTGGACAAGGACTGGACCGTCCGACTGGCGGCAGTCAGGGGCCTGACCGGCCAGGCCGTCCTCGCGCAAGTCGCCATGACCGATGAGGATTCGGATGTCCGGAGGCTCGCGGTGAGCCGTCTGACGGTCCAGGCCGCCCTGGCCAGGGTGGCCACCAGTGATGGGGACTGGAGCGTGCGGAGGGTCGCCGTGGCCCTCCTGACGGACCAGGTCGCCCTGGCGAGGGTGGCCACGGGTGATGGGGATGCCGACCTTCGAAAGCTGGCGGTGGGCCTCCTGACGAACCAGGCAAGCCTGGCCGGGGTGGCCCGGAACGACAGGTAGTGGGTCAGTTTGAAATGGGTGGGGGTTGACAAACCAATCGAACAGATTAAGCAGCCTCATCCACCTTGTGATTTGTCGAGCAGCTTCACGATGTCCGAGATCAACCAAAGGTGGTCGGTGATGCCAGCCTCCATGGCCGGGGTCACCCGAAGGGTTTGGTGGATCCTCACGAAGTTGTAGTAAACGAAGTGCAGCGCAACAGCAGCCCTGTGGTTTTCAAGCTTCTTCGAGAACGCATTCGTCAAACGCGTATACCGACGCATGGACATCCTGATGGTGAGATTCTGGCGCTCGATGTAAGAGGTCGAGATTTCCTTTTTGTCAGGGTGTCCGGAGATGCGCAGTTTCAGGATGTCCTTGCATTTTGACGGGCTGTATTTCCTGTTCTCCGTTTTCTCCTTTTTGGCAAACTGTTTGATCAACATTGCGTAGTCAATGTAGCTTCCGAAGGACTCCGCCACGGCTTCGAGATAGGGCTTGTGACCATCCGTAGTGAGTTGCACCCGCCCTGTCAGCCTGTGTTCCACGTCTGCAATGAAAGTCTTTGCATCCTCTAGGTCCCTGCTCCCAACGCGCCACGAGACCACCAGCTTTGTGTCTGCATCGATGGCAACCCAGGTCCATACGTCGCCTATTCCCAAGGTGCCTTGGAGATGCTCAGGGACGTTCTTGTTTTTGCAGCCGATGAAGGCCCAAATTTCGTCGCACTGAAGGATCTTGCTGGGCAGCCTGACGGCGAGTTGATCGTGAAGTTCTTGGCAGACGTGACCTAGATCCACGAGGAGTTTTAGCACGGTGTTCTTGGAGACATTGCAGAGTCGACAGGTGGTCCTGACCGACGCCCCTTCGACCAGGTGGGCAACGATATCGCACCGTTTTTCGAGGCTAAGTTGATTCATCTTCAATCTCACACAGGTGACCGCGAGTGATCTTCCTCAAAGAGTCCATGGCTCTAACCGCGACTGAGGAATGCCCCCTTGGTGGCTGAATTCGCTTAGCCCTGTCGCATGAAGGTGGGCGGTGGCACCAACGAGATCTCATGGGAGGAGTCGGTTACTGGGGTCTTCATAGGTTCTCCATGACAGGCCGAAGGCCATCAACGACCGGTGCGGTCGAATTTCCAGTGCCAAGAGTGGCGGGG
>Ga0214220_1000390_pt1 | contig 16168 bp, 23 predicted proteins | sample TroBogypolimnion_5_FD_153058 | JGI IMG/M metagenome (GOLD analysis project Ga0214220, IMG submission 153058) | Freshwater microbial communities from Trout Bog Lake, WI - 31JUL2007 hypolimnion | ecosystem: Environmental > Aquatic > Freshwater > Lake > Hypolimnion/Profundal zone | place: Trout... | reverse complement strand
GATTGGGCGCATTGAGGAAAAGCTATTGAGTCTTGGTGAAAAAGAAATTCCTAGTGAGCGTGTAGGAGAGCTAGTCATGCGAGAACTCAAGCGTTTAGACAAAGTTGCTTACATTCGCTTTGCTTCTGTCTATCGAAGCTTTGAAGATATTGAATCTTTTGAGAGCGCCTTAAAAGAGCTGAAGTAGGTGCAAATCTCCGCCCTAAAAGAATTACTTTTAATATTTCTGAGCTTGTGCAGCGCACATCATTTTGATGACACCATCAACGTCGGTGGGTTTTGACCACCCCAAAACTTCAATCGCTTTTTGAGGATTACCAACGCTAGAGACGATCTCATTTGGTCTGAAAAAGCTGGGCTCAATCTCAACGTATTTTTGCCAATCTAGATCAAAGTATTCAAATGCTTTTGAAACGAAATACTTCAGCGACTCTTGTCTGCCAGTGGCGATGACAAAATCATCCGGTTTATCTAATTGCATCATGAGCCACATTGCTTGCACGTATTCAGGAGCCCATCCCCAGTCACGGGAAATATCTAAATTGCCTAGCTGAAGTTTGCTCAATTCACCGGTTTTAATTTTGGCGGCACCAGCAATGATTTTTTGAGTAACAAATCGTTCTGGTCGCAATGGAGATTCATGATTAAACAAGATGCCAGTACAGGCATAAAGACCGTAAGACTCGCGATAGCTGTTAATCAGCCATTTAGCAGTAGATTTCGCTACAGCGTAAGGACTGCGTGGTGCAAATGGGGTGTGCTCATTCGCTGGTGTATTGCCAGTATCACCAAAGCATTCGCTTGAGCCGGCGTTATAAAAACGCACAGGTCTATTTTGCAAGCGAATCACTTCAAGAATATTAAGGGTGCCAATGGCAATACTTTCAATCGCTTCTACAGGCTGATCGAATGAGAGGCCAACAGAAGTTTGACCGGCAAGGTTGTAAATTTCATCCGGATTAAAAGACTGAATCGCATTAAAGACGCTACGAAAGTCATTGATCGATACTGAAACCAGTTTAACTTTGTCTCGAATGCCTAGAGTTTGAAGATTGGCAAAGGAAGAGGCCATCACATCGCGCGATGACCCCGTTACTTCGTATCCCTTATCGAGTAGGTGCTTCGCTAGGTAAGCACCATCTTGGCCGGTAATGCCAATAATTAAGGCTTTTTTTGCTGCCAATTTATTTTAAAACTACAAAGATAGAGTTGGTGATGTCGTCAACGTTACCAGTGCCATTGACTTTGCGATAAGCTGGCGCCTTGACTTTATCGCTCGGACTGCTTTGTGTAGCCCAGCTTGAGTAGTATTCCACCAGTGGACGGGTTTGATCGTTGTAAACCTGTAGGCGTTTGCGGACAGTTTCTTCTTTGTCATCGTCGCGCTGAATTAATGCTTCACCGGTCACATCATCTTTACCTGCCACTTTTGGTGGATTAAATTTGACATGATAAGTACGGCCTGATGCTGGGTGAACACGACGGCCGCTCATGCGATCAATGATGGCATCAAACGGCACGTCGATTTCTAAAACGTAATCAATTGGCACGCCAGCATCTTTCATGGCTTGCGCTTGCGGAATCGTTCTGGGGAAGCCATCAAACAGATAGCCTTTACTGCAATCTGGCTGAGTGAGGCGATCTTTGACTAAGCCAATGATGATGTCATCGGAGACTAAACCGCCGGCATCCATAATTTTTTTAGCAGCGATTCCAAGATCCGTACCTGCTTTAACGGCGGCGCGCAGCATATCGCCAGTAGAGATTTGTGGAATGCTAAATTTTTCGCAAATGAACTGGGCTTGAGTACCTTTGCCAGCACCTGGTGCACCGAGCAGAATTAACCGCATTGTTTTCCCCTTAGAAGACTTTTGATTGTCCTGTATTTTGACTGCCTAGCTGCTGATGTATTCCTAGGATTATCCCCGAGTACCAAAACAAGGCTTAAATGGGCTTTTAAGGCTTCCAGCTTGAACGAATACGTTCTAGGTCATCTTGGGTATCCACGCCTGCTGGCGGTGCTTCTGATGCCACGTGGACCTGAATGCGGTAGCCATTCCAGAGGGCGCGTAACTGTTCTAGGGACTCAGCCTGTTCTGGGGGCGCTGGCTCTAAGCGGGTGTAGGCCTGCAAAAAGTCTGCCCTGTAGGCATAAATGCCAAGGTGACGTAAATGTTCGGTAGTTGCCGCTGCTGCCGCATCTCTGGCAACAGGAATGCCAGCTCTGGAGAAGTACATTGCTTCGCCGGCGCGATTGAGGACGACTTTGACGACATTGGGGTTGGCAATCTCCGCTGGGTCTGCGATCACCACTGCAACTGTTGCGATAGCGCACGCAGGATGATCTGCCAAAGCTTGGGCTACTTGATTAATGAGTGCCGCTGGAATTAAAGGTTCATCACCTTGCACATTGACGACTATGGCGTTATCAGGCAATTTGAGTTGTTGGGCGATTTCAGCAATGCGGTCTGTTCCAGTTGGGTGGTCATCGCGAGTCAACAGGCACTCAATCCGATGTTCATCACAGACTGCTTGAATTTCTGGTGCATCCGTAGCGACGATCACGCTGTGGGCGGCGGATTGCATGGCTCGCTCAGCAACGCGTACAACCATGGGTTTGCCATGAATATCAGCTAACGGTTTGCGAGGTAGGCGAGTAGATCCAAGGCGCGCAGGAATAACCACCAGAAATTCAGGGGCCTTTGATGAGTTGCTCATGTGAAGGGTTGCTTAAGAGAGTTCGTCTGCTTCGAGACTGCGAGCTTCATCCACCAGCATTACGGGAATGTCATTGCGAATCGGGTAAGCAAGGCGATCTGCTTTGCAAATCAGTTCTTGTTTTGCAGAATCCAAATGTACTGGGCTCTTGCATAAAGGGCAAACCAAAATTTCGAGTAAGCGCTTGTCCATGGGGTGTCCTTGCCTTTGATATCTTTTTATAAGGTGTATTGGTTTGGGTCTGGTCTTTGCAATATCGATTGCATCCATTCAGAGAGACTATCTGGGATGTTGACTGACATCGGTACAACCCAAATGCGCTCATCTGTAATACCAGCACATTTTACGGCATCCTTTTCCGTAATCAGGATGCATTTAGCATCAATCTTGCTAAAAAACGTATCGGTATAAGTACTGTGATCAGGTAGACCAATGCATTTGGCTACAACACCCTGTTTTTGTAATGCATCAAAAAAGCGTTGGGGATTGCCAAGCGCTGCAACAGCAGTCATTTTCTTAGGTAAATATTGCTCAGCAAAACTTTCAAGAGATTGTCGATTGCTTGAATCATTCAATTGATATGCCAAACCCAATTGTGGGGTCAAGGTGAAGGCGCGCCGCCCTTGAAAATATTCATCAACTGGCACTGATTTTGGTGATGGGTTTGCTGTCATCAATGTTGCATCACGATCACGTCTTGCAGGTTCACGTAAGGGTCCAGCTGGCAATAAAAAACGATTGCCTTCACCGCGTCCATCGCGCACCACAAACTCAATATCTCTCCCACCTTCTCTGGCCGGCCAACGTGGTAAACCAGCATGCTGTAAGCCATCATCGCTGATGATCACATTGACTTCGGGATGATGCTTTAAGAGTGCTGCAATCGTTTCTTTGCGTTTGGGATAAACCCAGATTGGAAATTGATTGCCCGTACGCTGCGCAATGAGTGCAGGCTCATCTCCAACAATACTCGGATCAGAATCGCTGGTCACAGAAGTTGGCATGTTGCTTGCTTGTGCCCCATAGCCGCGAGAAATGATGCCAGGCTTCCAACCGAGTTCTTTTAACTTTTGGGCTAGCGCAATGACGATAGGCGTTTTGCCAGTGCCACCAACGCGGATATTGCCAACAATGATGACTGGCACTGCAATCGGTTTCGCATTAAAGATACGTAGATCAGAAATCAGCTTGCGCACGCGCAATACCAAGCCATAAGCCCATGAGAGCGGCAACAGCAATAGGCTAGTTGGCCCGCGCCTCTCCCAAAAATTTGGCGCTTTGCGAAAGTAGTTAGAAAAAGACATCGTCAATTTACTTTTTAGATTGACTGCTAAAAACAATATTGGAGAGGTTCGCGTCGCGCGCTGCTTCTAAGGCGCTCATCACTGCTTGATGTGGGGCTCTTGCATCGGCATCAATATTGACTTGAATACTTTGAGTGCTCTTTTGAGTAAATTGACTCAGCGAGTTACTGAGTTGACTGCGATCTGTCACTTTACCGTTTACAGCAAAGCGTCCATCGCGACTCACGGCAATATGAATTTGCTTAATGTCATTTTGACTTTCTACGCCACTAGCGGTCGGCAATGTGATTGCCAATTCTTGATAGCGTGTGAAAGTAGTGGAGATCATTAAAAAAATGAGCACCACTAGAAGTACATCAATAAATGGAATGAGATTAATTTCAGGTTCGATATGAGTGCTATTGGCGCTTGCGGCACCCAGCGTGAAGCCGCCTTGCTTGCTTTGGTGTGCGCTAAGCCAACTCATGAGTTGCTTGGATATAACTTCTTAAAAAGCTGTCTGGTGAATTCTTCGCACTCGCGTTGACGTTGATTGGCCATTGACCGTAATCCGCGCCATGCTGCTAATGCTGGAATTGCAATCAATAAACCAAATGCTGTGTTGTAGAGTGCCACTGAAATGCCGTGGGCAAGTTGCTGCGGGCTACCAGCGCCACCAGCAATCGCACCTTGACTGCCAAAGATTTCAATCATGCCCACGACTGTGCCAAAAAGACCTAGTAGGGGGGCAACCGTAGCGATCGTTGCTAAAGCACCAAGGTATCGGTCTAGCTTTAAGAAGGTACTTTGAGCGACCGCCTGAATTTCTTCTAGAGCAAGATCTGCATTATTGCCTGCAGCCTTCTCTAATAATGCACAGGCCAATAGCGATGCCGCTGGGGAGCTTTGGGCTAATTGGGCGATCTGAACGTCGGCAATAGACTTTTGAGTAGAGAGTTGATTTGCCAGGCTAAAGGCAGCCTCTAAGGTTTTTTTTGGGAGGATGTTGACTTGGCGTAGATACCAGGCCCGTTCAATAGTAATGGCTAGGCCGAGGATCGAGATAATGAGGAGGGGCCAAATAGGCCAGCCGGCAGACAGTAAGATGGAGTACATAAGCTCAGTACTTTAGCTGAATTGGGAAGTGGTTTTAGGAAAGCTAGCCTGTGGATAACTCTGTGCAAAACTTTTTTCAAAGCAGTCTGTAAGTCCTTGATTGATGGTGAGATTGGGGAAAATACGTAGGAAATACCTGTCATGGGTATTAATATAACTTGATATAAATCAATGAGATGCAAATGTTCTGTTGGATTTATGAGACGTTTTGGGTCAGCATTTACTTACTTAAGACGGTCAACCTCAGGGCTCATGGGCTTCTGTGGATATTTATCTACCTTTGAGCCTTATGCCTGTGTAATAAAAGAGAAAAAATGTCGGAGATATCAAGAGAAATCCTCAGTGTTAGTGATCTAAACCGCGCCATTGCGAGCTCTTTGGAGGAGCGCTTTGATACCGTTTGGGTTAGCGGGGAGATTTCGAATTTCAAAGCGTATGACAGTGGGCACTGGTATTTCTCCCTCAAAGATGAAGAAGGGCAGATCCGCTGCGTGATGTTCCGTGGACGCAATGGCCAAGTCGGATTTTTGCCTCAATCAGGTGATTTAGTCGAGCTAGCAGCTAATCTGGGTTTTTATGTTCCACGGGGAGATATTCAGCTCACAGTGCAAAGCATGCGCCGCGCTGGCATGGGCGGACTCTACGAAGCCTTTTTAAAGCTCAAAGCAAAGTTAGCTAAAGAAGGGCTATTTGATGCCGAGCGCAAACGTGATATCCCTTCGCATCCTCGGGCAATTGGTATTGTCACTTCACCTCAAGCTGCTGCATTAAAGGATGTCCTTAGCACGCTGGCTAGAAGAGCGCCACATATTCCTGTTGTGATTTACCCAACATTGGTTCAAGGACCTGATGCACCCGCTGGAATTATTGCTGCATTACATGCTGCCGCAAAAGAGGTCGAACAAGGCAAGACAGAAGTCGATGTCATTTTGCTGGTTCGGGGCGGCGGCAGTATTGAAGATCTTTGGGCGTTTAACGACCAGAAGTTGGCTTATGCGATTGCGCAGTCACCTATTCCAGTAGTCAGTGGTGTGGGTCATGAGACAGATGTGACAATTGCTGATTTTGTTGCTGATCTGCGCGCACCAACGCCCACTGGTGCAGCAGAAATGGCTGCACCAAGACGAGATCAAATGCTGCAAGAATTGGATGCCATTGCGCAGGCTTTGCTGCAAAGGGTTTCTCAAAGGGTTGAACGCGAAGCACAGACCTTAGATCAGCTGGCATTGCGATTGAGTCATGCACTGCCTAACCCCGATCGCATGCGCGAGCAAATCGGCAATTGGCAGCTGCGCTTAAATCAAGCCTGGATAGTCAGAGTTGAAAATTGGAAGCGTAATCAAAGTCACTACCAATCCCAGTTAGAGATGCTTAATCCCCAGCGCACTTTAGAGCGTGGCTACTCAGTTATCTTGACTCAAGAAAATGAAATTCTACAAGCGGTGCGCAACCCCAGGGATCTCAAAGTAAATGCAAGCTATCAAGTACGGTTAGCCGAGGGACAAGTGGAGATCGAGATCTCAAGGGTGGGCAATTAAACCCTGAAGTAGATGAAGCTTGATTGCACCTTTAGGCGCGCTCGAAAAATACTCCAGCTGGTACTTTAAAGCGCTTTGCTAAAGAATTGATTTGTCTCACATTCAGTTGGCGGGCGCCAGATAATATCTGGGATACAACGCTTTGATTGCCCACTTCTGGCAAGTCCGATTGCTTAAGTTGATGTTGTTCCATTAAATAAGCTAAGAGAGCCTCAGGTTTTGCGTCTGGAACTGGAAAGTGCTCATGTTCATAGCTGCGAATAAGTTCACTGGCAAGCTCGAATAGATCCAATAAAGGATGCCTCTTTGCAGGCCCAATGACATCTGAGAGCATGTCTGTTAACTGCACCATTTTTTTATATTGCTTTTCGCTATGGATGGGACTGAGATTCACGGTTTTGGAAAGGCTCTCCCAAGCTAGCTGCAGGTCATTTAGATTCATTTTTTCCACCCGTCTTTATCATATTGTTTGTGCGTCAAGACAGCCTTGATATAACAAAGCTGTCTATCAAACTGAAGGTAAGCTACTAGACGATATTTATTCCCGCAAATATTAAAAACATACAAATCACCCACTTTGTCAGTCGAGCCCATCACTTGCTTGATGTCTGCGAAACTTTTAAAGCATCCAAATTCCATGAGTTTTCTCCACGACTGCAGTGCCTCAAATGAATCCTTATGAGAGGCGCCAAACTCAAGTAGGCGACGGTTGGTGATGACTCTCATTGTATTATTATATTGCAAATTGCAATATTTGGGTAGAAGCAAGATAACCCTTGAAAGGGGGCGGATTAAGTTGTCCTAGAGAATATTTGGCTCTATTTGTAGCTCAACACCAAAGCGCTCTTTAACTTTTTTCTGAATGGTGTTTGCAAGCTCCAAAATATCGTTTGCCCTTGCGCCACCATGATTAACAATCACCAAGGCTTGTTTTTCATAGACACCAGCAGGTCCAGCGCGATAGCCTTTAAATCCACATTGATCAATCAGCCAGCCAGCAGCCAGTTTTCGAGTGCCATTGACATCGGGATAAGAAGCAAGATTAGGATGCAGAGTTAAAAGGTTTTGATACTGTGTTGTATCAATAATGGGGTTTTGAAAAAAGCTGCCAGCGTTACCGATCACTTTAGGGTCGGGAAGTTTGCTTTGGCGAATGTTGCAGACCGCAGTAAATATCTCTTGAGCGCTGGGCGATGAATGATCAGAAAACTGTTTTGCAAGATCAGCATAAGTTAGTCGCGGTAGCCATGCCTTTGGAATGTTAAAGACGACCTTTGTCACGATAAAGCGCCCAGGATTTTGCTTAAAGTAGCTATCGCGATAAGCAAAGTGGCAATCAGATTTACTCAGAGTGACAAAGGCTTGCTCTTTGCTATCAAAGGCTTCGATGCAGTCAATGAAGTGAGCAACTTCTGCGCCATAAGCGCCAATGTTCTGTATGGGGGCTGCGCCAACTGTGCCTGGTATGAGGGCTAGGTTTTCTAATCCAGGTAGATTTTGTTCTAGCGTCCAAGCGACAAAGTCATGCCAGTTCTCTCCTGCGCCTACAGCTACTGCCGTGAAATGATCATTGCTGTCGATGATTTCACGGCCGCTAATGTTCATGAGTAAGGTGCTACCACTTAGGGCATTGGGAAGCACTACGTTGCTACCGCCACCCAAAACTCGCCAAGCACCCCCTTCACTCAGAGTGTGAGCCATTAGTCCTGGCAGCTGATCTGGGGAGGTAATGTCATAAGCAAGTTCGGCAATAGCGGGCAAGCCAAAAGTATTTCTGCTCTCAAGGGATACATTTGAGAGGGGCTGGGGGGCAGCAGGCGCATTTTTTGCACAGTTCATGCCACAATCTTATTCGTGTTCGGCAATTTCCATGAAAAAAGGACTTGCTGGCAATGCTATAGCGGGTTTTAAGGTAAAAAAATTAAAGGATTTGATATGCCAACATTTGATGTAGTGTGCGAACCAGACATGATTGAGTTAAAAAATGCGGTTGAACAATCCAATAAAGAGATTACCAATCGCTTTGACTTTAAGGGCTCGGATAGTCGCGTAGAGCAAAAAGATGAAACTTTGATTTTATTTGGTGATGACGACTTTAAATTGGGTCAAGTGCGCGATGTGCTCTTTGGCAAGATGGCCAAGCGTAACGTGGACGTGCGCTATCTTAAAGACGACAAAAAAGAGACTATCGGCAGTGATAAGCGTAAGCAAACGATGAAGATTCAAAAGGGTATTACGCAAGAGCTCGCTAAAAAAGTAGTGCGCATCATTAAAGATAGCAAGATCAAAGTGCAGGCGAGTATTCAAGGCGATGCGGTGCGTGTGACCGGTGCTAAGCGCGATGATTTGCAAGAAACCATGGCATTGCTCAAAAAAGAAGTTACAGAAGCACCACTGGGCTTTAATAACTTCCGTGATTAAGACTTCCAAAAAACCTCTTTACTAATGAGGAAATGTATATTATAGTAATATACAGCAATGATAAATTTTCATCGGATTGTTGGCTTTGAATGGGATGTTGGTAACGCTTATAAGAGTCAAGATAAGCATGGCATTTCACAAGTACAGGCTGAAGAAATCTTTTTCAACCAACCTCTATTAATTGATGAAGATGCCAAGCATAGTGATGTTGAGCGTCGATTCTTGGCATTGGGTATTACTGTTGCAGGTGTTTTGTTGGCCATAATTTTTACCTTGCGCAAAAAAGAATCACTCATCCGTGTAGTTTCGGCTAGACCTATGAGTAAAAAGGAGAGGGCATTTTATGAAAAAGCCTAGTAAGACAATTCCAAAGTTTAAAAATGAGAAGGATGAACGCGCCTTCTGGGAAAAGAATGATGCCTCGGACTACTTTGATTTATCCAAGGCCGTAAGGGTTACTTTGCCGAATTTGAAGCCTACTACTGCTTCAATATCTCTGCGTTTATCTCAGAGTTTTTTGGAGGGCATTAAATTGCAAGCAAATAAGATTGATGTGCCTTACCAGTCCCTTATGAAAATTTGGTTGGCAGAGAAGTTGGAAGAGGCTACAAAGTAGGTTGAGTCTGATTTTTATTTTCCCTCAAACTAAGCCATAAATGGCAAATATAAAGCCTAAGAATGAGCAAGGCATTGGCACTTCTAGTAAAGAAGCCATTGAGCGTTTTTGCGATGCCTGCTGGCTAGAGGATGGACTTGCTCAAAATAGCCTTACTGCCTATCGTAGGGATCTTTTGCTCTTAGCGCAGTGGTTGTATAAAGCCGCTCATCTGGATTTGTATTCCGTAGATGAAAAAGAGCTCACAGCTTATATTGCCCATCGCAGGGCGGATAAGGCTACCACTGCTAACCGCCGCCTCACAGTGTTCAAACGTTTTTATCGACATGCGCTACGTCACCATCTTGTCAAAAGCGATCCTTGTATTGGTTTGCGTGCTGCTAAGCAGGCATTGCGCTTTCCAAAGACGCTGAGCGAGGATCAGGTGACGAGTTTACTCAATGCTCCAAATATTGAGACCTCTTTAGGTTTGCGCGATCGCACTATGTTGGAATTGATGTATGCCAGCGGCCTGCGCGTTTCTGAAATTGTTTCTTTAAAAACCGTGGCGCTGGGTTTAAATGAGGGTGTGGTTCGGATTGTGAATGGCAAGGGTGGCAAAGAGCGATTGGTGCCCTTTGGTGGAGAGGCAGGTCAATGGTTACGCAGATATCTGGCAGATGCTAGAACACCACTGCTAGAAGGTAAAACTTCAGATGCAGTGTTCATCGGGCGCCATACTGGTTCAGCGCTGACCCGTCAGGCATTTTGGGCGCTCATCAAGCGCTATGCTTTGCAGGCGAGCATCCCCGTGGCTCTGTCACCCCATACTCTTCGCCATGCGTTTGCAACCCATTTACTCAATCATGGAGCAGATTTGCGGGTAGTACAGTTGCTTTTAGGCCATGCCGATATCTCCACTACCCAAATCTATACCCATGTAGCCAGAGAGCGTCTCAAATCCATTCATCAGCAACATCATCCGCGCGGCACCTAAATTGTCAGATGTGTTTAAGATAGCGGCATGGATACTCTCTTAATCCCGATTGCGTACTTGATTGGCTCAGTTTCCTTCGCGGTGGTGGTAAGTAAATGCATGCGCCTGCCAGATCCACACTCTTACGGCTCGGGTAACCCTGGTGCAACCAATGTGCTCAGAACGGGCAATAAGCGTGCTGCGGTTCTGACATTGTTAGGCGATGCCTTAAAGGGGTTTGTAGCGGTGGTGTTGGCCCGCATGATTTTGGGCGAAGAGTCTTTGAGCTCTAGTCTGAATTCTTGGATTTTATGTGGTGTTGTTGTCGCCGTGTTTCTAGGACACCTCTTTCCAATCTTTCATGGTTTTAAGGGTGGTAAAGGCGTTGCGACTGCGTGCGGTATTTTGTTTGGGATTAATTGGATTTTGGGTTTAGCAACGCTGGCTACATGGATCATCGTTGCCAAGTTCATGCGTTACTCATCTTTAGCGGCATTAGCCGCCGCAGTGTTTGGGCCGATCTATTTTGTATTTTTGTTTGGCTTTCATCCAATGGGTATTGCGCTACTGATAGTCTGCGCTTTATTAATTTGGCGTCACCGTAGCAATATCCACAATTTGATGAACGGTAAAGAGTCCAGAATTGGCTCAAAGGATGCAAACAGTAACAACTCTTCTGAAAGTTCAAAATCATGACTATTGCATTTGCCTGTGTGTTATTCATGGGCCTACTCCCTTATGTTGCTGCAGGTATCGCCAAAAAAGGTTTTGAAGGTTACGACAATGGTCAGCCCCGTACATGGCTTGCCAAGCAAACAGGCTTTCGGGCACGCGCCAATGCTGCGCAAGCCAATTTATTTGAATCCCTACCCCTTTTCTTTGCCGCTGTCATCATTGCGTCGCTCATGCAGGCACCCCAAGCCAGGTTAGATTTGCTAGCACTTGGCTTTGTGATTTCGCGTATTGCTTATTTGATTTGTTATGTAGGCAATTGGCCAACTATGCGCTCTATTGTTTGGTTATGTGGGATCGCTTGTGTGGTGGCGATCTTCTTTCAGATATAGATTTATCGTCAAAGATTATTTAGAAATTATTTAGAAAAATTGATATATGGCCACCAAAAAAGCAGTTGTGAAGTTAGCAGGTAAGACGGCCTCTAGAGCAGCAAGCAAAAAAACGCCGGCAAGAAAAGCTTCTGCCAAGAAAGCTACTGCCAAGAAGGTTGCTCAAAAAGAAGATGGTGGACTGCCTTTGTCAGTTGTAATCCGTCGTCGCATCGAGGCGCAAAAAGCGCGCTTTCATGCCAATGACAATATTTCTGCCTTTATTAAACCTGGTGAATTAGAGGGTTTGGTAGATGAGGTTGCGGAAAAGATGCAGGCGGTATTAGAGAGTTTGGTGATTGATACAGAAAGTGATCACAACACCCTTAATACGAGCAAACGCGTTGCCAAAATGTACGTGCAAGAAGTCTTTAATGGTCGATATGTAGTGCAGCCAACCTTAACAAAGTTTCCCAATGTGAGCCGCTTAAATGAGCTGATGATCATTGGCCCAATCACCGTCCGTAGCGCTTGCTCTCATCATCTATGCCCGATTATGGGGCGCATTTGGATCGGCGTTCTACCAAGTAAAGACTCAGCGTTAATTGGCTTGTCTAAATACTCACGCCTTACTGAGTGGGTCATGTGTCGCCCACAAATTCAGGAAGAGGCGGTGGTGGAGTTGGCTGATATGCTCGAGAAAAAGATCAAACCCATTGGCGTTGCAATCGTGATGGATGCCGATCACTTCTGTATGCAATGGCGTGGCGTAAAAGATCGTGACTCCAAGATGGTCAATAGTGTGATGCGGGGTGCTTTCTTAAAAGATGCCAACTTGCGACGTGAGTTCCTCTCTTTGCTAGAGAGGCGTTAGTCAGGCGTAGTGCATCTGTAAGACTTTCATTTTTAATACATGTCGATCAATGGTTGAGAATAATTCTCAACTAATACTTTATATAAATCAAATACTTAAGGCTCGACTAGAGAACTGAATTCTTCTGCTCTATGATCGCTCTAGTTGCCAATGAAGTTTTGCTGAATTGCTTTCATTGATGCTTGATATTTCGCTTTTAATTTAACCATTAACCCACTGGAGTCCATATGAAAACTACCCGTCGTCAATTTATGATCATGTCCGCCGCTGGTGCTGCTACTTTGGCCCTAAACACCAAAGTACAAGCTCAAGCCATGGTTGCTGAAACTGATCCACAAGCTGCTGCATTGGGATACAAAGCAGATGCATCTAAGGTAGATAAAGCAAAGTACGCTAAATATGCTGCGCCACAAGCTTGTAGTAATTGCGCCCTCTATCAAGGCGCCGCTGGTTCTGCTGCTGGTGGTTGCGCACTGTTTGCTGGCAAGCAAGTTGCTGCCAAAGGTTGGTGCTCTGCTTACGCTAAGAAGGCTTAAGTTATAAAGTCGATTACTTAGAATATATTTTAGTAAAAGAAAAGCCACCCTATGAACTGTCCAACCTTTAGGGGTCAGCTCATAGGGTGGCTTTTTATTAGATCAAGCAAGAGGTAAGGCGAGCAACTAGCGCTCCCCTAGTAAAAATAATTTTGTCAGTCGAAATCGAAGCAAAATCATGGAGATCAAGATACTTAAGGCAAGTGGTATTAAGGCAGGCGGGTTAAGTTCGAGAAAGAAATAGTGCAATGCGTAGATCCCTAGAGAAAGCTTTCCGCAATAGGCTATAAATTGATTCAAGCTTTTGAATCCGATTTTCTGGAGTCGGGATGACATCTCCCAGGTCAATAGAGTCCCGCTAATCGCAACCAGTGGGGCAAAGCATGTAGCGATTATTACTTTTGACCATCCCTCATTGAGCGATATAAGTAGATGATTGGGTGATATACGGCTCCAATAAAAAACCAGTGGCAAAAAAATGACATAGGGAGTGTAGCGCCACCTGGCTATGAAGTATTGGCCAAGGTATTTGTAAAAACCCATCCCTAATACATAAAATAGAAAGTAACTTTTCAAAGCATCCAAGGTAGATGCTGGAGGCATATGGGGTTCTATGAGCAACCAAGCAATTGCAATGAAAAACAGTTGCCAGCGACCATCAAGGGGTATTTTCAAAATCGACCGAAGCTGCCTGTTACTTGCTTGTAAACCTGCAAGTATTAGTTGAAATGCGGAAAATAATACTACGCAATAAAAAATGCATAACAAAAACCAAAGCGCGGTATCTGGCCTTCGAAATGCCATGATTACCACCTCAAGAAGTGGCGCGCCTGTTTGGCGGACGATATTTGAAATCAAAGCCCAGGAAATAAATGGAAGAAGAAGTCGAATTGCAGATTTTTGAATTCGAATCCCAATTATTGAAATGAACTCTTTAAAGGGAAGGGCTATCTCGTCTGGTTTGAACCAAAGCGAAGCTACTGCTCCGGATAGGAAGATAAAAAGCGGCATGTGAAACGAATAGATAAGCCTGAAGCCCAAGAGTTCATCAAAATTAACATATCGATTTTGAATTGCATGGCCTATAACCACCAAGATAATAGCGATGCCTTTTGCAATGTCTAGGCTCTGATCTCTAAATTTTGGGTTGGTAGCCATCTCGACATACTAATGTCTTTTCTTTGGGGGTTACTCAAAAAATAAGCACCGAGAATACTATTCCAGGTGCTTATTACTTACTGTGACTAGTCACAGTAAGGTGTGGCGACTAAAAACTTAGGCGGTAGCCAAGTGCGCTTCTAAAGTTTTGGTGAACTTGTTGGCGTGGCTACGTTCAGCTTTTGCCAAAGTTTCAAACCAGTCAGCAATTTCATCAAAGCCTTCATCGCGTGCAGTTTTAGCCATGCCTGGATACATATCAGTGTACTCATGGGTTTCGCCTGCGATCGCTGCCTGCAAAGCTTCTGCAACTGTCTTAGCTGGCATACCTGTGCCTGGCTCGCCTGCGCCGCCTTCAATCAAATACTCCATGTGACCATGGGCGTGGCCAGTTTCACCTTCTGCGGTTGAGCGAAAAACAGCTGCAACATCGTTTGCACCAGCAATATCAGCTTGGTTCGCGAAATACAAATAACGACGATTTGCTTGAGATTCGCCAGCAAACGCTTCTTTCAAAGACTGTTCAGTCTTTGTGCCTTTTACAGTTTTAGCCATGAATGACTCCTAAAAATAATTGTTTGGGTTAGGGTGAGCGGTCTATAGCCGGAGCAAAACCACTTACCACGGGGTTATTATGTACAAAACAAGGCTATCGAATAATCATATTTTTGTATTGGCTTGATAGCTAAAAGCAACCAATAGTTAAATTTCGATTAAAGAAATAAAAGATGAGACATACAGCTAAGTATTTGCTTAAACGTTACTCCTTCTACTTCGGGGGTGATCAACCCGCAGTGACTTGGACTGAGCGTTTTCGTTCTAGTTGTGGCACATTTGTTGGGTTGATGTTAGTACTTACTATCGCTAAGTACCTAGGTGAAATCAGCGGACTCGATGAATGGTTGATGGCTTCCCTAGGGGCAAGTGCTCTCTTGGTATTTGCCTTGCCAGGCAGCCCGATGGCCCAGCCATGGGCGGTGATTGCTGGCAATACCTTGTCGGCTTTGATCGGCATTACTGCTGCCAATCTTATTAGAGAGCCATTACTGGCGATGCCAATTGCTGCTGCTGCTTCCATTCTGGGGATGTTCGTATTGCGGTGTCTGCATCCCCCGGCCGCCGCCGTAGCATTAATTGCGGTATTGGGCCATGTGATGAACTATCGCTACGCCTTCTTTCCAGTCATGGTGGACTCCATTTTGCTGGTGATAGCCGGGGCGATATATAGCAATATGACCGGCAAAAACTACCCTAACCGGCCTATAAAGTAATCTTACTGAGTAAATTAAGCCTTTTTAGCATCAAAACAGATCTAAAAAGGCTTAAAAGTTGATAAAATCAGTTAATTACTTAATTTTGGAGGCGGCAATAGAAGCAATGCAGTCTTTAATAGCGTAGTTCTGATATTTACCAGCATTTTCTTTACGCAAAGACTGGGCGCATTCAGAAACTGAGTTACGAACATTGATTTTTGGGGTGTTACTTGTTGTCATGTGGACTCCTATAGGTTTTCTAATTTTGGGTAAGACTGGCGCAGTGTTGCGTAACGCTCTTGCAGGAGGGGATTATAAAAATCTTTTCCCCAAACTTTAAAGCCATGAAAGCCCATAGGCAAAGAGCCTGTAATCTTGAGCCAATGCTCTGGGTAGGCCTCAAATGAGAAAGCTGCTGCAATATCTGGTGGACAAGCATGAAAGGAGGGGTCTATAGAGCCCCAGTATCCAAAAAAGGCATCTTCCATAAAAAAATTCTGAGAAATATGAGCCTTTTTGCGCTTGAGTAAATCCAGGGTGCTGTGAATCTTGCGCAATGATAGCCCACCATTGCCTACATAAAACCGCTTTGCATTGAGCTTGATTGGCCAGCGATTAAACAGAAAGTGATATTGCGGAAAGCCGGTAACCCAAGGG
>Ga0214220_1000381_pt1 | contig 16393 bp, 10 predicted proteins | sample TroBogypolimnion_5_FD_153058 | JGI IMG/M metagenome (GOLD analysis project Ga0214220, IMG submission 153058) | Freshwater microbial communities from Trout Bog Lake, WI - 31JUL2007 hypolimnion | ecosystem: Environmental > Aquatic > Freshwater > Lake > Hypolimnion/Profundal zone | place: Trout... | reverse complement strand
GTCTGACCCCGACTAGACTTCTGGCGCTCCTTAATTAGTCGTTCGATAGCGTCTTTAAGCGGTGAGGGGGGCAGGGTGTCGCATAATTCCTGAAAGTACCCCAGACCCGTGGATGACAGTCCATGCCCGGTTCGATGACGAATAATGGGCGGTGATTCTGGCGTAGAAACTTGAATTTTAAGGGTTTTAATTTCAGGAAACGATTGGGATAGGGTGCGTGCCAGGCTAGGCGCCATTTGTTTTAGTTTGGCGGCCACTGCCCCGCCACGGGCGCGGACCAATAAGGCATCGCCCTCCACACCCGTAATTTCAGCGTAATCCACCAAAGGATGGGGCACCACCTGCCGCCAAATCTTCTGCACAGGGGCCAATTGGGCCATGCGGCCTTGCAATTGGGTCAGCGTTGAATCGTCGCGCAGAATGTCTTGTAAGGGTCGTGAGCTCATGGGCTATTGTATCTGTTAAAATCGAAGCTTTTGCGCTTCTGGCCCTCCACTTTATGATCACCAATGTCCTGAAAAAGATCTTCGGCTCCCGTAATGAGCGCTTGCTTAAGGGGTATCGCAAGAATGTAACCCTCATCAGCGCCCTCGAGCCTGGGCTTAGCGCCTTAAACGATGCTGAGCTGCAAGCCAAGACCGGTGAGTTCCGCCAACGCTTAAGTGCGGGCGAGACGTTGGATGACTTGTTGCCCGAAGCATTTGCTGTGATGCGTGAAGCCAGTCGGCGCGTTTTGGGTATGCGCCACTTTGACGTGCAATTGGTGGGTGGCATGGTGCTGCATCAGGGCAAGATTTCAGAAATGCGCACCGGTGAGGGCAAGACCTTGGTGTCTACCTTGCCCGCTTACTTAAATGCGCTTTCAGGACGCGGTGTTCATGTGGTGACGGTGAATGATTACTTGGCCCGTCGCGACGCGGAATGGATGGGCAGGGTACATCAGTTTTTAGGGCTGACAGTGGGTGTTAATTTGTCCCAAATGTCTCATGATGAAAAGGTGGCGGCCTACGCTTCTGACATTACCTACGGGACCAATAACGAATTTGGTTTTGATTACCTGCGCGATAACATGGTGACGCAAGCCGCCGAGCGTGTTCAGCGCACGCTCAATTATGCCATCGTGGACGAGGTGGATTCTATTCTGATTGATGAAGCACGCACACCGTTAATCATTTCAGGGCAAGCCGAAGACAGCGCGCAACTGTACCGTCAGATTGACGCTCTCATACCCAATCTTAAAGCACAGACGGTTGAAGAGGGTGAGGGCGATTATCTGGTGGACCTCAAGGCTCACCAGGTGATGCTCTCTGAGGCCGGTCATGAGCATGCCGAAGCATTGCTGAGCCAAGCCGGGTTATTGGCCGCAGGGGCTAGTCTGTACGAGCCCGCCAACATCATGCTGATGCATCACGTATATGCCGCACTGCGTGCCCACACCTTGTATCACCGTGATCAGCATTACGTGGTGCAAGAAGACGAAGTGATTATCGTGGACGAATTTACCGGACGCATGATGCCCGGTCGGCGCTGGTCTGAGGGTATTCATCAAGCAGTAGAAGCCAAGGAGCGCGTCAAGATTCAAAATGAATCACAAACCTTGGCCTCCATCACATTCCAAAACTATTTTCGACTGTATGGCAAGCTGTCGGGCATGACAGGGACAGCCGATACAGAAGCCTTCGAATTTCAACATATTTACAATTTAGAAACCGTTATCGTACCCACGCACCGCCCTATGGTGCGCGAAGACCGCATGGACCAAGTGTTTCGCAGTGCAAAAGAAAAATACAACGCCATTATTTTGGATATTGAAGATTGCCAGAAACGGGGGCAACCGGTGCTGGTGGGCACTACCTCCATTGAGAGTTCTGAATTGCTCTCGGACATTTTGACGCAACATAAATTAGATCACCAAGTGCTCAACGCCAAGCAGCATGCGCGCGAGGCGGACATCGTCATTCAAGCAGGACGTCCGGGTGTGATTACCATTGCCACCAACATGGCCGGTCGTGGTACGGATATTGTATTGGGCGGCAATCCAGAAACAGATATTCGTGCCATTCGCGACGATGCAACACTCTCCGATGCAGAAAAAGATCTGCGAACCAAAGAAGTGCGCAGTCAATGGCAAGCGCGCCATGACGCGGTGTTATCCGCCGGCGGCTTGCATATCATCGGTTCAGAGCGTCATGAATCGCGTCGTATTGATAACCAGTTGCGCGGTCGCTCCGGTCGCCAGGGCGACACGGGCTCTAGCCGTTTTTATTTATCATTAGAAGATCCGTTACTCAAAATTTTTGCATCCGATCGTGTGGCCGCCATCATGGATCGCTTGAAGATGCCAGAAGGTGAGGCCATTGAGCATCCGTGGGTAACGCGCGCTATTGAGAATGCGCAGCGCAAGGTGGAAGCGCGCAACTTCGATATGCGTAAGCAATTGTTGGAATACGACGATGTGGCCAACGATCAGCGCAAAGTAATTTATCAGCAGCGTAATGAATTATTAGAAGCGCAAGACATCTCGGATACCATTCGCGCCATGCGCGAAGATGTGTTGAGCATGGAATTTCGGCAAGCTATTCCGCATGAAACCGCTGAAGAGCAATGGGATTTGGTGAGTTTAGAGCGCGTATTACAAACCGACTTCCGTTTGGATTGTCCAGTGCGCCAATGGATGAGTGCTGAACCCAGTTTGGATGAAGATCGGGTTCTGGCACGTATTATTGAAACTGCGAATGAGGCCTATAACGGCAAGTTTGCGCTGGTAGAGCCTGCCATGCTGCATGGGTATGAGCGCGCCGTCATGTTGCAGTCCATTGACTCTCATTGGCGTGAGCATTTGTCCGCCTTAGATCATTTGCGTCAAGGCATTCACTTGCGCGGTTATGCGCAGAAAAACCCCAAGCAAGAATATAAGCGCGAAGCCTTTGAGTTATTTGGTGTCATGTTAGACACCATTAAGCGCGATGTGACGCGCACACTGTGTTTGGTGGTGGTGGAAAGTCCGGCGGCGGTAGAAGCGGTGGCCGAAGAGGTGGTCGCCGCCCCTGCCAACGTGCAATATCATCACGCCGATTATGACGAAGCTTTAGCCAGCAACGACGAAGTGGGCGCATCCAGCGAAGCTCCCTTTAAGCGCGAGGTGGCTAAGGTGGGGCGCAATGATCCATGCCCTTGTGGATCGGGTAAAAAATACAAGCAATGTCACGGCCGCCTCTCTTAAGTGGTACCTCCTAAATTGGCGTTATGACGGATTGCCCCAATAGGCAATCCGCACTAAGCATTTAGGGTTATATACAGCAACCACTAAAATCAGTAAGAATTGTTTGATTGCAAATTCTGTGAGTATTGATGAGACCATTTAAACCCCTAATAATATCGGTCGCCTTTGTGCTATGCGCCCTGCTATCCGCTGTCAGTTCTTACGCGGATAACTCTGTCCTGCCTGCAGCGCCCGCCGCTGAACCAATTTCACCTGCCGGTGGGTTTTCGGGGAATATTGGCCTCTATTCTCAGTACGTTATTCGTGGAATAACCTATTCCCGAGAAAAACCTGCTGTGCAAGGGGATATTCAATATGATTTTCCCAATGGTTGGTACATAGGATTATGGGCCTCTAATGTCAGTCGCTACACCATCTACGGGGCCCCTCTGGAAACCGATCCTTACGGGGGTTATATAGGGTCCATAGGAGATGTGACTTACGATATTGGCGCTTGGCATTGGACCTTTTTTGGTGGAAGCACTCCTGTGGCAAGAGTGACTTACGATACCTTGGAGGGTTATTTTGGTCTGGCGTATAAAAGCGTGAATATGCGTTATTGGCGTGAATTTACCGATTATTTTGGTGTGGGTGCTCAGTCGGCCGGTCCTGATTTTGGTTTAAGATCTAACGGCAACTCAATTGGCTCTAGTTATACCGAACTTAATTTTAACCCCGAGCTTCCCTATGGGCTTACGCTGCAATTACACGCCGCCCGCCAAGTGGTTAAAAATTACGAAAGTATGAATTTTAATGATTACCGTATTGGGCTGGAAAAGGATCTGGGCAATAACTGGGCGGCTAATCTAGCGCATAGTGAAACTACGGCCAATTCTACTGTCTTTACCGACGGAAGAGGGTTAAACACCGCTCGTCCCAAATGGGCATTCTTCGTTCGTAAGGGTTTTTGAGGACGCTGTTGGCGTAGAATAAAGGCTCTATCATGTGCAGCATTTAGGAGCGTTCGTTTATGCCGGTTAATCTGAACCCCCCCCAAGCCCATGCTCTCCATTGCGTGCCTGGCGTGCTGCTAGGCGCAGTGCCGGCCGGTATTCGCAAAGCGGATCGCCGCGATCTATTGCTGATTACTTTAATTCCCGGTAGCCGCGTGGGTGCCGTATTTACGCAAAACCGTTTTTGTGCGGCCCCGGTACAAGTCTGTCGTGATCATTTAAAAAAATCTACGCCGCGCGCATTAATCATCAATACCGGTTGCGCCAACGCCGGCACCGGTGAACCCGGTTTGGCAGATGCGCGCGCCACCTGCGCGGCTGTGGCCGCAGCGCTGGGAGTAAGTGCCGTGGAAGTATTGCCTTTTTCTACTGGGGTTATTTTGGAACGTTTGCCCATGGAGCGCTTACTGGCGGGTATCGCACCAGCCAAAGCCGCTTTGCAAGCGGACTGCTGGCTGCAAGCCAGCGAAGCCATCATGACCACGGACACTGTTTCTAAAGCGGCTTCCCGGCAAATCCAATTGCAAGGCCGCACCATTACCGTTACCGGTATTTCTAAGGGGGCGGGCATGATCCGCCCCAACATGGCCACCATGTTGGGTTATGTGGCCACCGATGCCGCTGTGAGTGCCGCCTTACTGCAAACCCTTACAGAAGACGCGGCCGATCATTCATTTAATCGCATTACGGTTGATGGGGACACCTCCACCAATGACTCCTTTGTGGTGATGGCCACCGGCGCTGCGGGAAATGCTGAAATATCGCGCGCGGATAGTGATGATTATCGCGCGCTGCGCTTGGCTGTGGTGGCGGTGGCTACAGAATTGGCACAAGCCATTGTGCGCGATGGAGAAGGTGCCACTAAATTTATTACAGTAACCGTAGAAGAGGGCGCTACGGAAGAAGAATGCTTAAAGGTTGCCTATGCCATCGCCCATTCACCCTTGGTGAAAACGGCTTTCTTTGCCTCTGATCCCAACTTGGGACGCATCTTGGCGGCAGTGGGGTATGCGGGCATTGGCGATTTGGACGTGTCACGTCTCACGTTGTATTTAGATGATGTATTGGTCTCTGATCAGGGTGGGCGCGCCCAAAGCTATCAGGAGACAGACGGTCAGCGCGTCATGAAACAAGCGGAGATCACCATTCGTGTGCGCTTAGCGCGTGGCAACGTACAAGCCACGGTGTGGACCTGTGATTTCTCTTATGATTATGTGCGCATCAACGCCGATTACCGCAGTTAGTTCACGGAACCCTTAATTGACTGCCATGGAACCCTTAACGCTTTTAATCGCACGCGCGGAGGCTTTATTAGTCCGCTTAGAAGCATGGTTACCCGCTGTGCCCGCTGCCCCGCAGTGGACCGATGCAGTGGCCTGGCGTTGGCGCCGCCGCGGTAATGCGGGCTGGTTGCAGCCCATTACCAGCTTGCACCCCATTTATTTGGATGATCTGTGCGATATTGATGTGCAAAAAGAACGCGTGCTGACCAATACACGCCAGTTTGTTAACGGTCATACGGCCAATAACGTGTTACTGACCGGCGCGCGCGGCACTGGTAAATCATCCCTTATCAAAGCGCTGTTAAATGAGTTTTCTGGGCAAGGGCTACGCGTCATTGAGATGGATAAAGACCATCTGGTGGATTTGCCTGACGTGGTGGATTTTATTTCAGGGCGCCCTGAGCGCTTCATTATTTTTTGCGATGACCTTTCTTTTGAGTCCGGTGAAGCGCATTACAAAGCGCTGAAATCGGTGTTGGATGGCTCGCTGGCAGCGCCATCAAATAATCTTCTGGTGTACGCCACCAGCAACCGTCGTCACTTAATGCCAGAGTATTTTTCTGAGAACCGCGATACCACACATATGGATGATGAAATTCATCCCAGCGAAACCGTAGAAGAAAAAATATCCTTGTCCGATCGTTTTGGTATTTGGGTCAGCTTTTACCCCTTCGACCAAGAAGCGTATCTGCATATTGCCACCCATTGGGCGCACACCTTAGGCGCCGCTATTCCCGATCCAGAACTCTTTCGCCGCGAAGCCTTGCAATGGGCGCTGTTGCGCAGTTCGCGCAGTGGTCGTTCTGCTTGGCATTTTGCCCGCGACTGGGCGGGGCGGCAGGGTTAAGCATGGCGCGTGTTGAAGTGGCGGCGGCGGTGCTCATGGACCGTCAAGGACGATATCTGTTGGCACAACGGCCGACAGGAAAAGTGTATGCAGGTTATTGGGAATTTCCCGGCGGAAAAGTGGAGGTGGGCGAAACCCATCATCAGGCGTTGGTGCGTGAAATTCGTGAAGAATTAGGCCTAGATATTACGCGCGCTTACCCTTGGATGACATTGCATTTCGATTATCCGCACGCGCAGGTCAACCTTCATGTGTTTCGCGTTACCCATTGGACGGGCACGCCGCAATCCCTAGAAAATCAGTCCTTTTCTTGGCAGGGTGCGGGTTGCGAGCGGGTTACTCCCATGTTGCCAGCCAATGGCCCTTTGTTGCGTGCCTTGGATTTGCCCACCGTGTATGGCATCAGTCATGCCCATGAGATGGGAGAGGCTGCATTTTTACAGGCTTTGCAAGAAGCCTTGCGGCGGGGTTTGCGCTTAATACAAGTGCGTGAAAAAGAGTGGAATGAAACACGTCTTCAAGCCTTTGCAAAGCAGGTCGTGAAAATGGCGCGCCCTTTTGGGGCATGTGTACTCATCAATGGCAACCCAGATGTGGCACGTGCGGTAGGGGCCGATGGGGTGCACTTAAGCGCCCAGCAACTGAGCAGCTGCACAGAGCGTCCTGACTTTACCTGGGTGGGGGCTTCGGCCCATACGCCTGATGATTTGCGCCAAGCCGAGCGCGTGGGTGTTGATTTTGTGGTGTTGGGTCCGGTGGCCATGACCGCCACGCATCCCGGTGTAGCCGCCATGGGTTTTGAAACGTTTTCTCGTTGGGCAGGGGAGTGCGGCATCCCTGTATTTGGTATTGGCGGTTTGGGGTTGGCTGATTTAGAAGGCGCGTGGAGGGCAGGGGGGCAGGGCATTGCCAGCATGCGTGCTGTGTGGCAAGGCAGCGCACCTATCCCCAATCGCTTCGCTTTAATCTAGCGGTTGTGGCCAGCGGTAAAAGTTAGGTTCTTGGGGGTTGGGGCGCGTGCGAAAGCGTTTGTGACCCCAAAAATATTGTTCCGGATAGGCACGTCCTTGTGCCTCAATAAAGTCATTCATGCGGCGTACATCAGCGGGCTCATCCCCGCTGGGGTAATTGGTCCAGGCCGGAAAGAAATCCACCTCATACCCCATTCCATCATTTGCGCGATGACACACGCAGGGCACGACTACTGCGCCGGTGAGGGAGGTCAACCAAGGTAAGGTGGCGACGGTGGCGGCTGGAATGCCAAAAAAAGGCACGAAGATGGAAGCGCTATCACCAAAGTCCATATCCGGCAGGAAATATAAATTGCGCCCATCGCGAATGGCGCGCACCAGTGGGCGCAATCCTTTTTTGCGCTCCAGCATCACTACATCGCCTAAGCGATTGCGTGCGCTTCTAATCAAGTTATCGATCAGGGTATTTTTATGGGGCGTAAAAAATCCCACCCCTCGAAATGCCATACCCATGCGCGCTCCTTGCATTTCAAGACCCACCAGATGAGGCGTTAAAAAAATGATGGGGCGCCCGTTGGTTTCGGTGTGATGGAGATTGTTTAAGGTCACCATGGATGCAATGCGTTTGCGTGGCGACCACCATAAAATACCCAGCTCTAAAAAGCTACGGCACAGCGCACCCAAATGACGACGCGCCAATTGATCGCGTTCTTGCAACGAAAGCTGTGGGAAGCAAACGTGTAGATTGATTCGTGTGGTGCGGCTAAAACGCGAGTAAAACGCGATCACACCCAACCCACGTCCCAAAATATCCAACGCCCCAAGGGGTAAGAAATGCAGCAACCACAACAATGCAAGGGCAATGCGCGTCATGGCGCGGGCAGTTCGTAGGGAAGGGGGAGTAATTGTAGCGCAGCGCCAGAGGAGCTTGCCAAATGCAAAGGCCCCTGCGCAGCCTCACGGGTCAGAACAGCCAATACTTCATAGCCTTCTGCAGAGGGGCCGCCGACCATGGCAATTTTGCCTACAGGACTTTGGGCATCTGCGCCATAAACTGCATCACCCACTTGCACGTTGTCCCAGTTACTGGCCACACTCAAGCGATACAGGCGGCGCTTTACTTGCCCCAAATAATGACTGCGCGCCACAATCTCTTGGCCTGTGTAGCAGCCCTTTTTAAAATTAATTCCGCCCAATAGATCCCAGTTCAGCATTTGCGGAATCCATTCGTCCTGCGTAACCAAGGTGATTTCGGCCACCCCTTCGCGCACCGCAGCGCTCGCCCAATCATGCGCTGTGCCTGGTGTGCAATGCGGCGCCAGGCGCTCTTGCAGCGCATCTAGGGTAATGCTGGGCCCCAGCAGCATCGTGCGCCCCACGGAGAGGCTGATTACGGTTATACCACCTGAGGTGCAGTGCTGGGGAACGGCGGGACGCGTAAGGCCCGCGGCGCTCAGAGCGGCAGTAGCATCGCCCACTAACCCCAGTGCCGAGATGGGTGCAGTAGGGGTCAGACCCCTAGTGGGGTCAGACCCCACTAGGGGTCTGACCCCAACAGATGAGATGGATGCTTTAGAGCGCAATACATATTGGCTAAGACGCTTTACTAAGAATTCGGCCAAATCGCCTGCGGCATCCAGCCAGTAGGCATCACGTTCATGCCACACCAATAAGGTGGCCAATAAACGGCCTTTGGGTGAGCAGTAGCCAGCCAAAAGGGCTACCGACGCCTCGAGTGCTGTGATGTCTTGGGTAAGTTGGCCTTGCAAGAAGGCGCCCGCGTCCGCGCCCGTGACGCAAAGCAAGGACCGATGCGAGAGATTAATGAGTCGAGGCGTGGTCAAAGAAATAATCCATGTTGTTGTTGTGATGCCGCTTAGCTCTTTATACCGTCATGATGACATATTTGCCCGAGATTTTTTGTATGACCCAACAATTTCCCGGCATGGTGCGCATCACATTAGCCCAATCGCGGTTATTGACAGTACTGCTGCTGGCGGCCCATGGGTTTTGTGCGGCAGGGTTGCTGTTATGGCCGGGGCCCAGTGGGTTGCGCCAAGGTTTACTCATCCTTATATGGGTGGCCCTGCTGCGCGCCTTACGCCATGAGGCTTGGCGCCAATCTCCACACGCCGTTACGCGTGTAGACCTAGAGGGAGGAGGACGGTTGCGCCTGATTGCACGCAATGGCCAACGCTCATTGGGCGTTCTTTTGCCGGGCAGCTTTGTGGCGCCCTATGGGGTTATTTTGCGCTATCGCCTAGTGAGTGGTGGAACTGTGCGCTATTGCGTGGTGGCACGAGATGCCACCCATCCAGATTGCAATCGCATTCTGCGGGTTTTGCTGCGCCATCCGCTATAATGAGTGGCTATTAAACAGCCCCCCACTGACCTGTTATGACCTCGGTTCTTCATTTGCGCGGCCCATTGGCCCTATCCCCCTTTCGGGTTGAGCGATTGCGCGCCACATTGGCCGATCAAGGCGTTGTGGTACAAGGGCTTACCGCTTGGTACGACCACTTTGTGGCCCTCAGTACAGCGCTCAGTATTCCCGATGAAGCGCGCCTGCAAGACCTGCTCACCTACGGTCAGCCCGCTGAGCCCTTAGACCAAGCGGGCTTACAGATAAACGTGGTGCCCCGTTTGGGCACCTTATCCCCATGGTCTACCAAGGCTACCGATATTTTGCATCATTGCGGGCTGCCCTCTGTGCTTCGTGTGGAGCGCGGCACCACTTATCAAATGCTGCTGGCCAATGAATTAAACGCGGCTCAGCGCGAGACCTTGCGTCACCACGTGCATGACCCCATGACCGAAACGGTGTTAGACAGTTTAGACCAATCACCCTTGTTGTTTAAACCACATGCCCCCCAATCCTTAACCCGCGTGGACGTGTTGGGTGGAGGGCGCGATGCATTAAAAGACGCCGACGCCCAAATGGGTTTGGCTTTGGCCGCAGATGAAATCGATTATTTGCTGACCTTGTTTACAGCAGAAGGGCGCAACCCCACGGATGCGGAGCTCTTGATGTTTGCGCAAGCCAACTCCGAGCATTGTCGCCATAAAATATTCAACGCCTCTTGGGTGATTGATGGTGAAGCAAAAAGCCAATCGTTATTTCAGATGGTGCGCACCACTCACCAAAAAAATCCGCAGGGTACTGTGGTGGCGTATTCCGATAATGCCGCCATCATTGAAGGCGCACCCGCTGCGCGTTTTTATCCCAACCCCGCCAGCGGCCATTATGGATATCAATCAGCGAAAACACATTTTTTAATTAAAGTAGAAACTCACAACCATCCTACGGCTATTGCCCCTTTTCCAGGAGCGGCCACGGGTAGTGGCGGGGAAATACGAGATGAAGGGGCCACCGGTATTGGCGCCAAACCCAAGGCGGGCCTAACGGGTTTCTCCGTATCTAATCTTAATATTCCTGGGTTTGTTCAACCTTGGGAAGCGGGCTCGGGACAGCGGCCTGCGCGTATCGCCTCAGCGCTTTCCATCATGACCGAAGGCCCCGTTGGGGGCGCTGCATTTAACAACGAATTTGGCCGTCCCAATTTGGCAGGCTATTTCCGCACCTTCGAGCAATTGTTTGAAGGGCGCGTGCGCGGTTACCATAAGCCGATTATGTTGGCCGGTGGGCTGGGTGCCATTGATGACGCCCATACCTTCAAGAAGCCCCTCTTGGAAGGCTGTTTGTTTGTGCAGTTGGGAGGGCCTGGCATGCGCATTGGTTTGGGCGGCGGCGCCGCTTCTTCCATGCAAAGCGGACATAATAGTGAGAGCCTAGATTTTGATTCCGTGCAGCGGGCCAATCCCGAAATGCAGCGGCGCGCACAAGAGGTGATTGATCGCTGTTGGCAGATGGGCTTACATAATCCTATTTTGGCAATTCACGATGTGGGCGCAGGCGGACTGTCCAATGCCTTTCCAGAACTGGCTTATGATGGAGGGGTGGGCGCCACCTTTGACCTGCGTAAAATTCCTTCCGAAGAACCGGGTATGTCGCCGCGTGAAATTTGGAGCAACGAATCGCAAGAGCGTTATGTGTTGGCCATTCACCCTGAAAGCCGCGCGCTGTTTGAGGAGCTCTGCGTGCGCGAGCGTTGCCCCTTCGCCATTGTGGGGGAGGGTACGGCAGACAAACGTTTGTTGGTGAACGACCCGCTCTTGGGGGTTGCTCCTGTGGATATGGGTTTGGATGCGTTGCTGGGCAAGCCCCCGCGCATGACGCGTGATGTGAAGCGCGTTGCAGTCGTGGGGCAACCCTTACAACTGGTGGATGCTGCAGACCACTTGGTGGAGGCTTTTCATCGTGTGCTGCGCCTACCGGGTGTGGCCGATAAAACATTTTTAATTGCCATTGGCGATCGCACTGTGGGTGGCCTGTCCGCACGCGACCCCTTTGTGGGCCCGTGGCAAGTGCCGGTGGCGGACGTGGCCGTTACCTTGGCCGATTTTAAAAGCCATCATGGTGAAGCATTTGCCCTGGGCGAGCGCGCCCCTATTGCGCTGCTCTCAGGTCCTGCATCAGGGCGTATGGCCGTGGGAGAGGCCATTACCAATTTGGCAGCAGCATCTATTGCGCGCTTAGGCGATATTCGCCTGTCGGCCAATTGGATGGCGGCGGCTGGTGCGCCTGGTGAAGATGCGGCCTTGTTTGATACGGTGGCCGCCGTGGCTCTGGAATTATGCCCCGATCTCAATATCAGCATTCCAGTGGGTAAAGATTCCCTATCCATGCGCACCGTGTGGAATGATGGCGACGAGCATGCCGTTACCGCCCCCCTGTCCTTGGTGATTACGGGTTTTGCTCGTTGCGCGGATGTGCGCCAAACGTTAACCCCTGAATTGCAATGTGTAGAAGGCGGAAGTGCGCTTATCTTGATTGATTTGGGCCGCGGTAAAAATCGCTTGGGCGGCAGTGCGTTGGCGCAGGTCTATGGCCAAGTGGGTGACGTGCCTCCCGACTTAGACTCTGCGCAAGACCTCTCCGCGTTCTTTATTATCATCCAAGCGCTTAATCGTGAAGGCCGATTGCTGGCCTACCATGATCGCTCTGATGGCGGCTTGCTGGTGACGGTAGCCGAAATGTTGTTTTGCTCACGGCGCGGCGCAACGCTTAACCTATCTGGGGTCAGACCCCTAGTGGGGTCTGACCCCTTGTTGGGGCAGCTGTTTAGCGAAGAGCTGGGGGCCGTGATTCAGGTACGCCAAGCCGATGTAGAGACGGTGCTAAAAGCATTGTCTTCAGTGGGGTTGGGTGAGTGCAGTCATGTGCTGGGCCCGGTCAATGATAGCGACTACCTCATAATCAACCACGACGGAATCAATGTCCTAGAGCAATCAGTAACGGCGTTGCATCAGGTGTGGTCAGAGACCACGCACCGCATACAGGCGCTGCGTGACAATCCGCAATGCGCTCATGAAGAGTTTGCTCGCATTGGCGACCACGCAGATCCGGGTCTTACATGGGCCTTAAGTTTTGATGCCCGTGAAGATGTGACTGCGCCTTTTGTTAACGTGGGTGCACGCCCACCTGTGGCGGTGTTGCGCGAACAGGGCGTTAATGGGCAGGTAGAAATGGCAGCAGCCTTCGATCGCGCAGGATTTGATGCGGTAGATGTGCATATGAGCGATATTCTCAGCGGCCGCTTATCGCTAGCCGATTTCTCAGGATTTGTGGCGTGCGGAGGCTTCTCGTATGGCGATGTGTTGGGTGCGGGTGAGGGTTGGGCCAAATCTATTTTATACAACAGCCGTGCGCGCGATGAATTCAGTGCGTTTTTTGAGCGTGGCGATGTGTTTGCGCTGGGCGTGTGCAACGGCTGCCAAATGATGAGTGCGCTCTCCGGCATTATCCCCGGTGCCGAGCGTTGGCCGCGCTTCACACGCAATCGTTCTGAACAGTTTGAAGCCCGGGTGGTCTTATTGGACGTGGTGAGCAACACCTCCATTTTTCTAGACGGTATGGCCGGTAGCCGAATACCTGTGCCGGTGTCACACGGAGAAGGATTTGCTCGGTTTACGGATGAAGCTGCACGGGCCGCCGCACAGCCGTTAGTGGCGTTGCGTTACGTGGATGGCCATGGTGTTGTGGCCAACAGATACCCCCTTAACCCCAATGGTTCACCGGACGGGATTGCAGGGCTGACCACCTCCGACGGTCGCTTTACTATTACGATGCCTCATCCCGAGCGCGCTTTTCGCAGTGTGCAAAATTCATGGTATCCCAAAGCGTGGGGCGAGGATGGACCGTGGTTACGCATGTTCCGCAATGCACGTTTGTTTATTGGTTAAGGGTGCAACACATCATTCCATAACGCAATGACGACGGGTTTGATGTCTGCCACCAAAGCCACGTCAACGCGCGCCTGCCTGGCACCTTTCAATCGTTCTTGATGCTGAAAGCCGCGTAAACGCGCGTAACCAATAGCAACTTGTTCGGCCAATCCTGAATTAATCAGTCCCATTTTTCCTGCGCGTTGCAACAAGGCCACGTTCCCCACGTTGTCGATCAGTTCTGGGTGTTGGTGGGCGTGGGCCAAAATAAGCGCTTGCACAATAAATTCTATATCAATCATTCCACCGATATCGTGCTTTACATCAAAACGGTCGCTGTGGTTAATATTGCCTTGATGTATAAGCTGTCGCATATTAAGTATTTCAAGACGTAAGGCGTCCCAATTTCGTATACGCAGTAATACAGCGCGACGAATGTCGTCAAATGCGGCACCAATTGTTTTATCCCCACAGCAAAAGCGGGCACGGGTTAATGCTTGGTGCTCCCATACCCATGCAGAATTATCGCGGTCTTGTAGTTGGTAGTGTTGAAACGCTTCCAGCGGACTAACCAAAACGCCTGCATTGCCATTGGGGCGCAATTGCGTATCGACGTCGTAGAGAATGCCGGCGCCAGTCAAGGTGGTCATCCACTGTGAAATTTTGCGGGCAAGTAATGTGTAGTTGTTCTGGGCCAACTCATGGTCATCTTGGTAGATAAAAACCAGATCCAGATCCGAATCGTAACCCATTTCCTTGCTGCCCCATTTGCCATAGGCAATAACGGCAAAACGGGGGTCCTTGCAATGACGTTGAGGCACCTGCTGCCACGCAACATCCAGTACCAATGTCATCATGACATCCGCTAAGGCGCTTAAGCGATCAGCAACTTGTTCTACCTTTAACACACCATCCAAATCACATAGGAGAATGTGGAATGTTTCTGCATGACGCTGGCGTCGTAACAAATCCATTTGCCCTTCGGTGTCGCCGTCTAACTCCATTAACCGGACATGAAGCTTGGTGCGAAAGCGTTCCCAATAGCCTGCAAAATCTTCACGCTGCTCATCGGGTTGATTTAGAAATTCATCTAATAATTGCGGTCGCTGTGTAACGTAACGAGCGGCCCATTCTGATGCTGCAAGTAGCGAGAGAAGGCGGTCCATTACAATGGGGTAATCCACCAATAGCATGAGGTATGAAGCGCGTCGGCTAATGGCTTCCATGAAATGAAGAAAACGGTTGGTTAAAAAATCAATATCGCCATTCTGCTTTAATATTGAGCTCAGGCCGCGACCCATGGCGATATCAAATTGTTCGCGCGTGCGCTCACTCTGTGCGCGGTAGCGGGTGCTGCGACAAATGGAGGTTAGTTTTTGTAGCAACTCCCGTTGTGGTGATTCGATAATATTTTCAGATGATGTGATTTGGGCCAGCGCCCATAATTGCTCGCCAGCACCAGCCAAAGGGGCGTTGGTTTCAGCGGGGAATATACTGTCAAATTGGGCGGCTACTGCCTGTAACCGCTGATCCAACGCACTCTTAAACTGTGGATAGTCATTAAAACCCATGGCTTGCGCCACGCGCAACTGGTCTTCAGCCTCTATGGGCAGGCTATGGGTTTGTGCGTCATCAAGATATTGCAACCGATGTTCGAGGTGTCTTAAAAATACATAATGCTCCTGCAGTGCCTGAGCGACTTCAGGGGCTATAAATCCGCGCTCACCCAATAGGGGCAGCATGGCGAGGGTGGGAATAAGCCTTAAGGTAGCATCTTGTCCGCCACGTATCAGTTGAAACACTTGAACTGCAAACTCAATTTCTCGAATACCACCACGACCCAACTTAATGTCTGCGCCCTTCCATTGCGATTGGCGGGCATCCTTTTGATTGGTTTCATCGCGAATTTGTTGGTGCAGGATGCGCATGGCGCCGATGACCGAGTAATCCAGATGGCGACGATAGACAAAAGATGCGGCCAATTGCCTCAGCGCGCTGCTGCCGCGCGTAACCCCCGCACGTTCGGGGTCAGATATGACGCGCCCCTTAATCCAGGCGTAGCGCTCCCAATCGCGCCCTTGAACGATAAAATATTCTTCCAGCATGGCCAGGCTTACCGCCAATGGACCGGCTCGGCCGTTGGGGCGCAATAATAAATCCACGCGAAACACAAAACCGTCGGAGGTGATCTCAGAGAGCAGGGCGTTTAACCGTTGGGCCAAGCGAAAGAAGAAATCATGATTGGAGAGCTGCCCTAGGCTGCCCTGTCCATCCGTTTCGCCATCCTCTTCGTAAACAAAAATTAAATCAATATCTGATGAGACGTTAAGCTCTCGTCCGCCCAGCTTACCCATACCCACCACCAGCAACTCTTGTGCGGTACCAGATTCGGCGCCGATTGGTGATCCGTGGCGCTGGCGCAATTCTTCATGAAGAAAGGCGACACCTGCTTGCACTGACGCTTCCGCCAGCAGCGTCATGCTTTCCATGACTTCGTGCAAACTGGTGGGGTTGGTACTATTGCCAAGATCGCGTGCCATAACCCCGAGCAATACTTCAGCCCGCAATAATCGTAGCGATGCCATCAGGCGATGTTCGGGGTCGACAACAGAAGAGGATTGCTGAAGAGAGGCGAGGCGTTCAGTTAAGCGGGAGCGCGTCCACGGCATTGCCGCAGACGCTTCCAGTACTTCAAGTGGGATTTTTCCTGCGGCAATAACGCGCGTAGCGTAGCGAGAAAAATCCCAAGGGTGTAACAATTATTTTTCTTCGACTCGGGCTTTGGTGCGCAG
>Ga0214220_1000378_pt1 | contig 16462 bp, 25 predicted proteins | sample TroBogypolimnion_5_FD_153058 | JGI IMG/M metagenome (GOLD analysis project Ga0214220, IMG submission 153058) | Freshwater microbial communities from Trout Bog Lake, WI - 31JUL2007 hypolimnion | ecosystem: Environmental > Aquatic > Freshwater > Lake > Hypolimnion/Profundal zone | place: Trout... | reverse complement strand
GGATAGTTACGCGGAGCAGGTCTGATAACTTCTACTCCTAATTGTGCCAGGGTATATGCAAGTATATTTAGATCTTCGTCGGCTTCATCGATTATGAACTGTGGCACTGGCCCTGATGGGACTGGTGTATCTTTCCATAAAGTTTTTTCAGACTCTTGTGCAAATACTGGGTCATCTGTTGGCCAGTTTGCGTATTTTGCACTACCTACTACAACTGATTTAAGTGGATCCCACTCATTGAATGAACTAATCATTTATGCCCTGTTATTTGAAGTGTGTATCTATCTTCTAATCCTAAGTTTGCGGCCATGTGTGGAGCATCATAATTCCATTCCACAACTTGCCCAGCGACCCACCCTACTACCGGTGAACCTAGAGCTTCTAGGTAATGCCCGGACTTCCAATCTTCTAGTAATACTAAAGCACGATTAATAGTTTGTTCTTTACCCTGTAAGTTGAATAGTTCTATGTAACGCTTATATAAATCGCTATGATTAGGCATTACTGTACCAGTACGCATACGATAAAAAGCAATGCCGATATCTTTCCATCCCTCGGCGGTGTACAATTCAATAAATTTATTACTCCAACTTGGTAATGTGTGTCGCATATCGCATAGTTCGCCACAGATCTTGCCTTGGTAACCTTGTGATAGCCATTGGTTAACACTTACAGGATCGTTAAACGGTTCTGAGATATAGTTTAATGTCTTAAACTCATCATCCCAGAACTTGTCTAGTTTATATTTGGTTATTACGTGTGTTGCCATAATGGATAACTTTAATATTTCCTGTTTGTGGATACTTGCGCCATGGATCAATAATAATACTGCCCGGATCAATGCGACAATATAAATTTTGATTATCAGTAACACCGGAATATCCGTATGTTATCTGTTGATTGTGTGCCAACAGTATAACTCCCATAATACTGTCAGGAACTGTTGGTTCAGTTAACGGATCGATATATGTAGGGGTAATACCCATCTCTTGCAAGTAGTATCCTACTAACAAACTGTAACTACCTTCTAAATAGGTTACGTTAGGTTTATATGCTTTACCGTGTATGAATACTGGTAAACCTTCTCTATTATCATAAATGAAACGTGCCATGTTCTTTGCTTGTTGCTCACGTGCTTTCATTATAACATCGAATAAGTCATACCCCAAATCTAATTCTTCAGCAAGGTAACGCAAGGCAATATTATCACGTGGATGACACGGCCCTGCATCTCCCATACCTGCTGTCATATATTTAGGTCCCATGATACGCATAGTAGAGTTTGCTAGTGCATTAGTTACTACGTCTACATCAATGTTACCTTGTTTAATAGCTACGTCTTGAATCATATTTACAATACCAATCTTAGCACTAATAAAGGTGTTGTAAAATACTTTAATACATTCTGCTTCATCCCACGTACCTACTACGTACCTCGGATTGTTTTCCATGATTGTGTTATAAAAGTCAGTTAGCAATTTTGCATCGCCTGTTTCGCTACCGTCTTCAGTACCAATGATAACCATCTCTGGGTTAACCATGTCCCACTCAACACTACCCATTGCGATGAGGTAAGGGTTGTATATGAAACGTGCGTTGGTAATATTATTCTTCAGTTCCCTACGGGTAGTGCCTGGTAGAACTGTGGAGATAAGAACTACTAATTGTTCAGGTTTTGCAAATTCGTTTACTTGACGAAGTACATCATTTACTACGGTGTAATCAAAGTCTTTATTCTTTAAGTGTGTGATTGGGCGATCGCCACCGTAGATAGGATCATGTGGTGTTTGAACAGCAATAAAGATTAGCTCTTTGCCCTCAACTGCTTCTTGCAAAGTGGATGCAATAGTTATTTTGTCGCTAGTTACTGGATAAATATCATAACCAGTTACGTTATGCTTAGTTGCCATAGTTTCGGCACAAGCCATTCCCAATTTACCAACTCCAATAAATCCTACATTCATTTATGTTTTCCTTAGACAGATTTTATAATATACTTCATGATAATTTAATATATCGATTTCCTAATAATAAAACGGTGTACTTCTACCCGTTTGGTACATACCAGGGAATCGATATTTTGCAAGATAAAAAAACTAACGATATAATAGAAATTGAACAAACCCCCGACGTTGGCAAAATATTTTTACATTGCTACTTTTTTGACCAGGAACCCTTTGACAATTATAATCTACCAATTTTAAAAAATTCAATTATACGGTATGATTATGCTAATACTAATCCCAATTGGATTGATATAATAGCCAATAGTGAAAAATCTGACATTAAAGACAATTTTATAAAATCAGAAACTTCGTATAATTGGTATTATTTCTTTCACGGGTTTGCAGCATTAGATTGGTATAGAGATTTTCGGTATTTGAATCCAACTTCATTTAATCATTTTGATAAAGTATTTATATGTTATAATCACCTGACTAGTAATTTACGTTCATATCGCCTACACCTTGTTAGTAACCTAATAGATGAAGATTTAGTTAAGCACGGACTAGTCAGTTTAACATTAAATGATGAATTTGGTGATTGGCGTAGTACTATAATGGACCCGCAAAATCCATTGGATAACAGAGCAAGGACAAAAATTTATAGAGTATTATCTAAAGTAAATAAACCATTGATCATTGACACAGAAACTCCAAATGGAAGTATGAGTGCCAATGTTAATTTTGCCGACTTGACCAGAGCATTATTTCATGTTGTTACTGAAACAGTATACTTTGATCCTAAGTTACACTTAACCGAAAAAGTGTTTAAACCTATTGTAGCAAAACGTCCTTTCTTTTTAGTAGCGGCACCGGGTAACTTAAAATATTTAAAGAGCTATGGATTTAAAACATTTAATCGGTGGATAGACGAAAGTTACGATGAAGAAGAAGATCATTATACACGAATAGAAAAGATTACCGCAGAAATTGCTAGACTATGTGCAATGGATCAAATTACATTAGAGAAAATGCACCAAGAAATGCAAGAAGTATTAGAGTATAACTTTAATCATTTTTATACAACATTTAAAGATCTTATTATTGATGAATTAATCGATAACTTTGAACATGTCCTATGTCAAATTAATAATGGACGACAGCCCGGAAATCATAGTAGACATCATCAACGTTTTGAATTAACTCCGGAATATTTGTTAGAAGTAAAAGCTCGGCTCAAGCAATAAATACTTGTACAACAGAACAGCATGAGCTGTCATTTTTCAAGGAGCTAGTTATATGAGTAATTATACACAAGCATTATGGACAGATAAGCACGTTGCAGGATTTATGCTTGTAGCATTACTAGTCGGTATTCTTATAGGATGGGCATTATAATAGGCTAAGTAGGTTTACAAATATTTTGTAAAGTTTTACTAAATGCGTTTGTGTCACCTATTATGCTTGGAATTCTATAAGGCATGAAATACATCTGCATCATTACCCAACTGCATTGATCATAATAAGCATTTGCAACATTAGTTAGAGGTTGCGACATAGTAGCCTTTCTATAATCGTTTAACCATTTCATCATAATACTTCCCCATCTTGGATAATTCTCTTACGAACCTAAGCCTGTCAGTGTACAGATTGCCAAGGTTAACCCCACTAACCAAGCCATTAATATCAAAAAGCCAAGCCCCACTCGGACAAAAATAAGTAGAAAGAGGAATAATCCTGCTGATAATAATAATTGCTGAAAGAATACTAACATTATGTATTTATTTTTTTTTTTGAAACAAATGATAAACGCCAAAAGATGTCTAGCGAAATAAATACTAGTATAAGAAGAGCAGCATAAGCTGTCGATTAAGGAGCTAGTATGGACGAAATCTTCAAAGTACTCGAAGATATTTCTTTACCAATGTTGGTAGTGCTTCTCAGTGATTTGTTTATACTAGCGATTTTTGGGGTTGTAGTTACTAGAATATCTGCTCATTCTTTTAAAGAAATATCCAATTCGGTTGATTTATTAGATGAATGTGTTAAAACAATCGGCGATGAATTAGATGATGTAGCAGAAGCTATCCATGATCTTAAAGACCATCAATAATCTATAACGTTATTACTCTGTTTTATTAATTCTGCCAAGTATTTCTTCGTAGAATGAGTCTAGTTCGCCGCCAAATTGTCCCATTAAGTGTTCAGCAATGTCCTGCACAAGGGTATAATTTTTTTCTTTGTACGCTTTGAGAAAACCTTCGTGTAGTTCTATGTATACATCAAGTTTCATTAATCCATCAACACCAATCTTGTCGGCTGGTACCACACACCAGCAACTAAACATTTCACCGTTAACAGGAAATGTTTCTAATTCCAATACAGTATGTTTCTTTTTAAGATCGTCGACTACATTTTTATCCCATACGATTTGCATACGTTCTCTTTTCTAATTTTAATGCTCGATAAATTTCTTGTACACCTTGTGCTTGGCTAATACAATCTTCCAGTGCATTGTGCAATCCAGCTTTGCCTTTTTCACGTGGGTCACCGTGTACACCAAATAGTGTACGACTATCACGGATTTGCCAAAACTGCCACGGCGTTGGCCAACCACATTGACGATAGATGTTTTCTAGAATAACAATATCAAATGCAGGACCTTGACACCAAATGTTCTCTACACCTACAGTAAATTTATTTAACTGCTTGTACATTGATTCTAGACTAATTCGGCCTTCTGTACCTAATGCTTCTTCACGGACATCTTCGGCTTGCCTGCCCCACCATTCTAGTGTGTCGGCTTGCACTTCACGTCCTAATGCTAACTGTTCGTCAACATCAATTCTGAAGTATAGGCTATCGCCAAACTTGTCCGGGGTAAATGGATCAAACTTAACTGCACCCAATGTTAAGATTGCACAATCTGGACGTGTGCCCAACGATTCTAAGTCGAGCATTATATCCACAATTTATCCTTGCTTTAAGATTTTAAGGGATTCGGATTCCACTACACGTCTGCGTAGTCCTGAGCTGGAGAATGAATGATCACGACCATTATATACAAGTTCTATTCCGCGACGCATACATTCCATTTTTCCTGAGAATTCTGTAAGTTCGTATTCAACACCCAAAACGCGAACATCGATTGGGAGGATTAGTAATAAATCAATTAAGTCTTGTTCTGTTTCATAAACAACAACTTCGTCCACATAACGACAGGCAGCTAATTGAATTTGTCGTTCTACAATGCTTTGAACTGGTTTGTTTTTGGTATCTGCACGATCAATAGTGGGATCAGTCTGTAAACCGGCAATTAAATAATCGCAATGATTCTTTGCTTCAGACAACATAGAAATATGGCCAGCGTGTGGTCCTAAATCAAATGTACTAAATGTAATTCCGATTCTTTTGCCTTGTTCTTTTAATTCTCTTATTTTATTGAAGATCATTTTTGTATACTATTGATATTTTTTGTTGTTTTACCATTGTGTAAAATGTTGCCCTATGTTTTATTCCTAATCCAACCATAGCATCTTTAATTGATGGATATTCTATGTTGTTTATTATAACAGGTTTATATTTTTGTGTAAAGGGTTTCCCTTTCCGTTTTGCGGATGCTTCTGCATGAGCTTTTTTCCATTCTGCAGATTTTGTATAATTTTTATTTGATGCTTTTATTTTTTCTATTGTTTCAGGGGTGTGTTTGTGCCCAGTATGTCCGTTGGATTTTCCTTTTTTGGCATTACTTATTTTTTTTGAACGAATTGCTTTTTCTTCTTCGGTTAATGAGGCATGCCAGTTTGTTAATCCAATATTACGTTGATTAATTATGTTGTCTTTATCGGGATGATTTAATATAGTATTTCCGCCTGTGCCACCACCTGCAATATTATATAAATCACTTAGTGATTCGTATAAAGAAATAGTATCTATCTCAAGTTGGTTTAACTCATTGACTGTTTTAGCCCAATGTAATATTTCTACTTTGAAGTTTTCTTTGCCGTATTTTTTAATAGCAGATTGTAATGCTATCCCAGACCCATAATAATTATTATCAAAAATAGGTTTTGTTCTTTTGCCGATATAGCAACGATTGTTAATTAAGTTAATTGTTTTATAAATGTAGCCGATATACATAAGTATTCTCCTTATGTTTATTTACCACCTTTTGTCAGTTTAACCTATTAATCATGAGTCTTGTTCTACTTTAACTTGTAGTGGGAAGCCGTTATTACGAGCAAGCAAGGTAACTTCGATACCTTTTTGTTCGGCAATTTCGTAAGGGAATACTGCTACAACTGCACTACCTTCTTCGTGTACTTTCATTGTAATTGATTCAGCAGCGCCTTCGTCATAATGAAAGATTGCTTTAAGTGTTTCAACTACAAACTCTTGTGTAGTTTGTTCATCGTTGATATAGATAACACGATATTGTGGCGGTTCCGGGATATTGGATTTGATTTCAATTTGTGGACGTACTGTTGCTTCGGTTTTGGTTTTTGCCATTGAATCGCTCATAATTATTTTTTTTTCAGTATAAAGGGGTAAGTTAATTCCTACCCCTTTATTATACAACATTGTTACTTATTTTGCAAATGTTATGGCAATTTTTTTAGCCTTTTGTTCTTCCGGAACTAACATTTCTAAAGCAATACTAAGTATACCATTTTGAACAGTAGCGCCACATACTTCGATATTTTCCGCTAATGGGAAAGTACGAGTAAAGTCACGATTGCTAATACCTTTGTGCAGGTATTCTGGTGCTACTTCTGGTGTAGGCTTAACTTGTTCGCCTTTGACAGTTAACACGTTTTCTTTTAGCTCAACATCGATTTCGTCTTCAGCAAACCCCGCAACAGCAACTTCAATGACGTAATGAGTGTCATCTAGTTTAACTACATTATGTGGGGGGTAATTGTCTTGACGACTTGAGAATTGTTTGTTTAGCTGTTCAAAAATTTGATCAAAGCCGATTGTTTGGCGATGAATCTGGTTAACGAACGTAGGTAAATCAAGAGTATGGATTTGTAATTGTGTCATTTGTTTTCTCCTTTTTAAGCAAGATGACTATAAATTGTAGACCCGACTATTCGGCATCTACATAAGTATTTATACACAATATTATACATAATGTTAAAATGAAGGGCAATACATATGACGTTCAATTCTGAATATTTTTTTGAATTAATTAGTAATCAAACATTAACCAAACCAGACATTGTACAATTACGTCCGTATGCATTATCATGCTTAACTCGTACTCCACGATTGCCTCGTGCTATTAATTTTATAGAGTTACTCAAACAACCGTGGGTTAATCGTTGTAAAATTAGCTTCGATACTATCCCCAAAAGATTTGAACAATTAATAACCTGTAGTTGGAGAGATTTACAACAACAGATGCCCACAGAAGAATTTGAGATAGTAAAAGCAAACTCGCCGAGATATATAGATATTCCTGGTGAGCCCGAAGTAGACAATTGGTATTACACTAGCAATGCCAGCTTAGTGCATAGCCAATGCTATATAGATTATGTTGTTGAAAGTACTACTGATATGGAATTTATCAGTGAAAAAGCGTGGAAGCCAATGTTTTCTGGGCAACTATTTGTCATACTTGGCCCAGTGGGAATTATTAATTATCTTAATAGCGTTGGGATAGATACATTCAACGATATTATAGATCATTCATATGATCAAGAACCTGATGTGCGTAAAAAAATTACAATGATTATTCAGACATTAGATGATCTAATGTCACAAGATTTAGATCAATTATGGAATTTAACTTATAATCGTAGATTAAAAAACTTAGAACTAATGTATAGTCCCGAGTTTCGTAATCTAATTAAGCAATAAATTAATAAAGTTTTTTTGGAAGTGATTCAGAAGCTAACTTTTTGCGCCAGCGGTTCTTGGCTGCTGCTTTAGCTTTCTTACGTGCAGTAGTTGGTTTTTCGTAGGTTTCGCGTTCTTTAAGTTCACGAAGTAAGCCCGATTCTAGGACTTTCTTTTTGAATTTACGTAGTGCTTTCTCTACTGGTTCACCTTCACGTAAGGTAACGGTATTGCCTTTACATAGATTCGCTATGTCGTTCTTTGGATAATATGCCATATGTTTTATTTAGTTGGGTTATTACTTCTTTAAAAATTCTTCAATTTGACTGCGCTCTAAATCCGTTAATTCATCTGTATCATAACGTCCGGCTGCAATTTCATCTACTAGATGTTTAATATACAGCTCATCGTAAGCATACAGGTCTGTGCTATCTTTGTCAATCTCTATCCACTTAGTATCGTTAAATTTGAACAAACGATTTGGTAAGTAGTCTGTACGTAAATAAACATCACCTCTTTGTGGATTAGTTGGGAATGTGTTGCCAAACCCACTAGTACTTGCTTTGCCTAATTCTACTACATTGTTATCTGCTTGTGCTGAGATTGGTATCATTACCCCGCGGTTACGACCTGGTGCTGCTTCACGTGGCAGTTCTGAACGAACAGGTGGTTCAACATAATCGCCGGGGCGTTCATCCATTGATGTATTGTAGTTAGATTCCGGATATGCAATACGTGTAATTAGTACGGGTTCTTTAACTGATTCTACTTCCTCTATTAAATTCTGTTGCGGAACATACGGACTATAATCACCTTCGTGATATGTTTCTTCTTTAGGTTTACCAAATATACTAGACATTGGAAAGGAAAAGCCTGTCCATCTTGGTTTAATTACTGGTAATTCTTCGTCGGGTTCTGGATCGGCTATATGGCCATCTGAGTAATCGGTAAAGTCGGGAATTTCTTCACGTTCGAATACCGGTTCAAGTTCTTCAACATTTACAAAAGTAGAATCTGTCGCAGAGGTATCTGGGGTTTTTATTTCCTCTGTCCATACTATGGTAGCTGGATCTTCTACGATTTCTTCTTCGGGTTTGCGATTCCATGCAAAAGTCATTTGTGCGGCTAGCAACATAATAACTGCTAGCGGATCAAATACAACAACAATCATTATGATGATCCATGTTACTGCCTTTTCTAACATACTAGCATCAGGTGCAACACCATAGATAAATGCCGCAATGTATTTGATAGGTCCAACTTCAGCTTCTACTTTACGATTCTCTGCACGTATAGGAGTGGCTTCATCGTTAAGAGTGCTAATAGTCTTTTGGTTAGCTTCAATATCCTTGGCTAGTGTTGCACGATCTTTGGCTTGACTCTTACGGATAGCCACTGACTTGTCTGCGCCAGTTTCACTCGTACTACGAGCCATGACTTGGTCAACAGCATCATCCATTTGGCGTAATTGCTTACGATCAGCTTCAATATTATCACGTGCTGTTTTAATCTTCTCATCATAGATAGCAAGTTTAGCACCTACATCGCCCGACACTAAGTTTTGATCATTGTGTGCTTTTGATAGATAGCCAAAACAGCCAATTGAGGTTATCATCATAAGGATACTAACCGATACTAAGCCGTATGCTCTCATTGCTGTTGGGATACGGGCCCAATATTGTTTAATCCAACTTGCCATAACCAGTTTACCAACACCTAAACTAATACCCATAACAGCGATTGGACCAGGTGCAGCAGAGAATATGGCCATTAAGCCCATAATGGAATAATATTCTGCTATAGCAGAAATAGATAATCCAGATATTAAGAGTAAGTAAGATAGTATCATAGTTTAATATTTATAGACTTAACTACGTGATTATACTATGATACTTGTGGTTTGTCAAGCTGTTTGGTTAGACGTAACTTGCTCGAACGTAGCAGTTAGCCTGTGTAGTGTCAAAACAGGTGTATACCAAAGCAACTGCTTGGTTAGCACCGTATAGGGCGCCTGGGCCGTGTCCAGTTAAAGTAGTTGACCCCGTGGCACCAGTTGTGGTATTGTTCACACCAGCTACACCAAGAGCAATGTTACGACCTGTACCACCCATTCTAACCATAACAGCAACTTCGGCACCGGCAGTATAGTTTGATAAAGTGATAGTTGTATCACCTGCTGGTACATACCAAAGTATTCTACTGTCTGAGTTAAAATCAACTGTTAATGTTGTTCCGCCTGTTACTGTTCGCAAACCGCCATCATTGATAATAACTCTTGGTGTGGATAGTGTACCACTTGAACTAACTGCTATATTACCGGCAGTAATGTTTCCAGACAATGTTATATTAGTACCAATAACATTACCATAATGAGTTGTTGCTGTTACATTACCGGCGGTAATATTGCCAGTTACAGTTACATTGCCACCAATTGTTTCGTTGTTAGTGATCGCTACATTACCAACAGCAATGTTACCCAAAACTGTTACACCAGTAGTAGCACTTACTGACATTACCTGTGTAACAACATTTGAACCAATTGGAACTGTTAAGAAATCAAGGTGACCGCCACGATTTGTTTGTGTTTGATTTTCATCTGCAATGTAACGAATTTGTGCTACACCAGTAGTTGGCCAGCCGCCTGTTGGATATCCTGTGCCGGCTAAACGAAATACTTCTTCGCCTGCTAAGACCTGTGTTGGATTAGCAACGGTTCCATTAAACTTGCGACCAACAATAATACTATATTGTCCTACAGCATCAAAATATGATCTACCTGGAGTGGTGCCATTGTCTTGTCCGGTAACATGCAACATTACACCTGGCAGAGCCGGTGGTTGACTTAGCCCTTGAGCATTGCCGGTAATTTCTACTGCACCGGTATTCATGTTGTTTGTTGATACTATAAATGTTGCAGTTCCAGCTTGGATGCTATTACCATTGGTGGTGATATTGCCATTAAATGATGACGGGCCATTATTAGTTGAAACGCCGTTTATAACGGTATTACCATTGAATATACTTGGACCATTATTAATTGCAGTACCCGTAATAACTAAATTACCAACTTGTGTGGTGGTGCCAATTATTAATAAATTACCATTGGTTGTTACATTACCATTGAATGTAGTAGTTCCATTACTAATGGTACTCCCATTACGAATAGTTGTACCATTGAATGTAGCGGTACCATTGTTAATAGTGTTACCCGTAACTAATAAATTACCAACTTCTGTTACATCTCCAGTAAAATAGCTTGTGCCATTGACAATTAAATTACCACTAGTAGTTAAATTACCTTGGTGTATAGTTTGGCCATTGAATAATATATATCCATTGAAGTATGTATTGCCAACTGTAATTAAGTTACCATTGGTTGTTACATTACCATTGAATATACTATCGCCTTGACTAATACGAGTACCAGTGCTGAAAATAGGACCAACAAAGGTTGTATTCCCAGTAAAAACTGAGTTACCAGTAAAAGATGAGTTGCCAGTAAAGGTACTAGACCCAGTTGTAATTCTGTCGCCTATCTGGTAAATTGTTCCAAAAATTCTAACTGGACCAACGAAATCTGTATTTCCAGTAAACAAGGCATTACCTGTTATGCTGGTATTACCATTAAACGCGGCATTACCAGTTACTGTAAGTACACCAGTTAATGTTGTTTGATTATTGGAAGTAATATTATTAACAGTTGTAGTATTGCCTTGAACTGTTACGTTGAATACGTTTAAGTTTGCTTGGCCATCAAGTAAGTTTGGTACCATAACAGTACCGCCCGGTGTATGACCATCACTTACTCGTAGTAGTTTTTCATTTTCATCAAAGAAAGGACGTCCGGCTTCGCCTACATAGGCATTGCCAAATATGTTTGGTCTTCTACTACTGAATATTTTCTGGATGGTCATTTACGACTTACCCTTCGAAAGGTTCGTCTTCGTCTGCGATAGCAATCACAGCGGGTGCAATGCCAGCGTTAGCTTTCATAATTGATAGTTCATCTTCGGGTTCGGCTTCGCAACCGCATGGGCAAGATCCACATACTTCGCAAGGTTCTTCTGATCCTGGGCTAATACCGCCTGGACTAACACCAGTACTAGTAATACCAGCTAAGTGCTTCATTAAATCAAGTTTTTGTTGTAATGGTGGAACCATTGTTTTAACATTAACTTGTGCCGCACCTTCAATACCGGCTGTATCAGTTGGCTGACCAGTAGGTACGTCTGATTGCTCTGGACGATTTGTAATTTGTGTCGAACTTGATTGATTGGCTTCTTGTGCATCTAACACATCAGCTATTTTACGTATAATTTCACTTGCTCTCATTGTCGTCTCTCATTAACCGTTAGTATAACTATTACCAGCGCCGCCACCAGCTACTGCGGTTGCTGTTCCACTTGCGGCTACGTTACCAACTTGGGTAATTGAAATAACAGCAGCAGATAAAGGTAATAAACTTAATGTATTACCAATGCCTTGCATGTTAATGTCTGTTTTTCTGTTTGCTGCAACAATTGGATATGCACTTGTTGTAGTAGCAGTTCCGTTAATGTTTGCATAACAAGCAACGTTCGTAATAACAGTAACTTTTGTACTATTAATCGGAGGTGTAGTAATTACTGTTGCTGTAGTGTATGTAAGTGTATAAGCCATTCTTTAAATTCCTAGATATTAGTATTATTTATCGTTTAGAAGCCTGCGTTTGTTAATCTTGCAACTATCTGATCTAGTGCTTCGCCAATTGTAGATGGTATTGGATTCCAGTTTGCAATATTTCCTGCGGTATACGATACATTACCGGTTAAAGAGATATTACCAGTAACTGATAATCCTACAGAACTAAATTGTCCAACTTGATTACTATCGTTTAATCCGCCAACAATAAACTTAATATATTTGCCAACAGTATCTGTGTTTAATAATAAATTACCGCCATCAACTAATAAGTATCCGTCGTTTGGTCTATATGCGCCGTACCCTGGAAAATTGTAAGTGCTACCCGCAATACCCAAGTCAATAAAGTTTTGTGTATCGTTACCATTATTTGCTGTAGCAACAAAGTCCGAACTTGAAAACGGACTATTGTTCAAGTTTTGCATATTAACTTGAGCATAATTATTAACATTACTAGTAAATTGTGCAAGAACATTTGGTAATAATTGGCCGCCGGTACCTACCTGGATTCTGGTATCGGGTAATGTACCAAAATATGCACTACCGGCAACTCCGAGCCCGCCATTGGGAATTTGAATAGACCCAGTATTAGTATTAGTAACAGTTGAGGTTGCGTTCGCTGTAAGTATATCTTCAAATATTGTTGTATGTAAAAACTGCGTAGTAGTGAACCCAATAATTAATGGATGTCCATCATTTAATCCTGTTATAGTTTGGTCAACGACTGATAAATTTCCAACTTTAGTAATATTATCAACATATGATTTCATATTAACATTAGAAACATAAACATAATTCTGCATATTAACATTTGCAGTATCAACATAAGATTTCATGTCAACATTTGCAGTATCAACATAGGACTTCATATTAACGTTTGCAGTATCAACATAAGAACGCATGCCAGTATTAGCGGTTATGATAGCCAAATTGGCAGCAACCACAGATGCATTGGTTGCAGTTATCTCATTTTGTTGTGTTGATAGTGATGATGTTAATGTAGAAACATCAGATGCTAAACTAGTTAACGACTCGGCTTGCAAAGATGCATTGGAAAATAATTGTGTAATTTCGGATGAGATATTGCCGACGTTTGCATTTAAAATATTTATTTCATTAGTTAATGCAACAACGTCAATGTTTCCAAGTGCAACTATTTGGCTATCAACATAAGCGTTGCCGGCGGCTACTTGACTTGTTACAAAATATACATTGGCTGCACCAATTACATCGTTGACATATAATACAACGTTCCCAGATCTGCCTGCTACGCTAGATACGCCATTGGGGCTACCACTGGCTATATTAGCAAAATTTTGATCGATTTTTATGAACGCATTACGTAATGGATCACCTGTGCCATCGTTAGCTGTGGCCCCTACATTGACATTAGCAAAAGTACTCATTGTTTTTAACCTTGTTATTGAGTATTTATCGCAAAATGAAAAAGCCCACCGAAGTGGGCTTTGGGTGCTACTAAGGCCTAACATCGGCAATATAGTATTTACAAGTTTAGTAGTTTTGCTTGCTCATATAGGCGAAAACTAGCCAAATTCTTGCCTTTACTTTCGCATTGGATATCAAAGTTATCCCAAAAGCTCAATGCCCATTCATTTGCTGGTGTATTCCAGTAAAAGTCTGAGTGTGCTCTTAGTTTTTGCTTTTTAAATCCTGTTTCAAGTAATAAGGCGTGGTCTGGTGCGGCGGATGTACTATGTCCAACAAGTACATCTTCCCTACTGCAAGAATAATGAAGAGTAGGACGATGACCCCGCCAGCTATCAATAACTCTTTTACAACGGTCATCTCCGGGGTGTATGTATTCGCCTTCGCGGATCCAGTGGTGATGAATATCCAGGACAGTAGGAATAATATCAGACAAGCTAAGAGTATGTTCGAGCCCATGGGAGTTTTCCTCGTTTTCTATTGTGATTGTGTTACGAGCCTCAGGTGACAATCTCTTGTAAGCGGCTCTAATACCTTCTGGCCCTTGACGGCCCGAGATGTGTACATTAATCTTAAAATCTTGCCATTTTGCTCCGAAGTCCATGTAACGTGCCATATCTGCATGATATTCAAACTCCTCTATTGAACGTTCAACAATACCTGGATTATCAGATGCCAAAACAGTGAACTGACCAGGATGAAAACTAAGGCGAACATTAAGCAACCTAGCTCGAATACCAACTGTTTGGAAGTGCTGTTCACAATATGCAACCACATCAGGGCGACGCCAGAAATAGCTCCAATTAGGATGAGTATATGCTGGAAGTAGGTCGCTACTGATACGGACCATACGTAAGTGTTCATCTAATGTTCCTACTCTTTCTACTAAGCGTCGTGTAGATTCAATGTTACCTACCATTAGGTCCCATAGTTTTTGTTCAGCTACATCCTTAGTCTGACGGTTAAGCCAAGATACAGTAGTAGAGCCAGTGTTGTACTGTTTAGCATCGTCTTTGGGACCAATACCTTCAGTTTGATCTGGGCGATCAATCCACTTGCAACAGAAGCCGATCTTTTTAGTGTACGGTATATTCATCTAGTTCCCAGTATATACTACCACGTTGTTCTGCGTCAATGATTGCTTGTTCAAATCCCACACTAGGATCAGTATCACGTAATTTGATTGCTTGTTCTAGTACATCTAATATTTCAACACCAACGTCATGATTTTCTGTGTCTAGTAGACTTTCACCAATAGCTACTAGTTCGTCTAATACACAATCAAGTTCGTTTGGTGTAAGATCTTTAAGATTAATACTGTTATCAAGAAACCCTTGAATTAAAGTGTCGGCATCTCTCATAATTTCATAATCCTATCCAACACTTCTTTAGCTTCTTTCATGTCCGTTGCTTCTAGTGCCGCATCTAAATAGTGTTCTTGTAGTACGTGCAGGCTATTAATAAAGTCTGGAATATCTTTCTTGTCTATGGTGTAACTAAATTTAAATGGGTTACTGCCCGGACGTGGTGTATCTTTTGGCCACATATATTATCCTTGTGCAAATACTTCTAGGGTTTGAATATGTTTTACAAACTCTGCCGGCGACATTGTTGCATACGGGGTGTAGTTGTAAAACTCTTCGGGCATCTTTACTAAAAAGCCATCTTTGTAACAGTAATGAAAAATCTTAATGTTGTCATCTTCGATATCTTCGTAAATGCGATATTCGTATCCTAAGTAATTATACAGTTTAACAGTACTGTTCATATTAAGTCCTTTCGCAAGCTTCTTGTAAACGGAGAACATCTCCGCCGTTGATCGGCACAATCCTGGCACCTAGATCATCTTCCTTAAGAATATGATAGTGATCCATTCTGCGTCCTAACATATAAATTGCGACACCGTATGCATTATCAAAAATTGTTTCGCCAAAGTTTGCATCAGTGCGATTGATAACATAGAATTTCATATTAGTTAGCCTCGTATGCAACTTTGAGTTTCTTCATAAATTCTGCACGGATCTTTGCCGCTTGCTTTGGTGTGTATGGAGCATCGTCTGCACCAACTGAAACTGTACCAATAACCAATCGTGCTTTCTTAGCCACTACAGTTTTTGTCTTTGCAACTGCCTTAGGTTTAGCAAAAGGGTTTTCATCTTTTGCATTAGCCGCAAACAACGCTTCAACTTCTGCATCAACTTTCTTAAAAAAGTTAGTGAGCGCAAACTTAGCAGCTTCGTTTTTAGTCATTTCGTTAGGGAGTAACATCATAGTAACATCAGTATCGCCCAATTTTGCCAATTGCAATACACGAGCTTCGTTACCTGCTGTACGGAACTTGAGTTCACCTGCTACACGGCTAAAACCTACGTATGAAATTAATTTAGACATTTGTTACTCCTTATTAGTTACTATACAACTATTATACTATTTTGGGAATTAACGGACAACCGAAATTAGTCGTCTAACTTACGGTGTTTTTGAGTGCGGTTGTAGCGGGTTTTTAGCTCCACTTTTTTGGGTTTAAAGGGAGTGTCGCGAAAAAACAACAC